>Ga0315907_10004426_pt1 | contig 15804 bp, 12 predicted proteins | sample LakEriMetagenome_3_FD_203525 | JGI IMG/M metagenome (GOLD analysis project Ga0315907, IMG submission 203525) | Freshwater fungal communities from buoy surface, Lake Erie, Ohio, United States - Buoy 12 MA123 | ecosystem: Environmental > Aquatic > Freshwater > Lake > Lake biofilm | place: USA... | reverse complement strand
CCAGAGTTTCTCTTTGAGGATTTGGTGTGATCCCATGGATAAATCCATGGGTTAGGGATGAGCCGTCCACTACGCGGACTCAGACGTAGGTAGATTGACCGTAATCACAAAAACTTGTATTATCTACATTGCTTTGAGTGCTGTAAGCACGACCCATCCCTATCCAGCCAATTCATTGGCTGGGGCTGGGCTGGGCGGGGGCTGGGTGGCTGGGGCTGGGCTGGTGGGCGGGGCGGAGGAGCAAGGCGGGGCGGAGGGGCGAAGCAGGGCTAGCGCTAAGGGACCCCAAAAAAAACCCCTTAGGAGACTAACCATTTTTCCTTACTTTAGCCTCGTATGGACAGCAACTCATCCACCCTCAATAGAAGTCTGGGCCTAGTGGGCTTAACCGCCACGGGCGTCTGTTCCATGATCGGTGCCTCGATCTATGTGGTTCCCTTCATGATTCAACGGAATGTCCCTGGAATCGGACCCTATGTTCTTCCTGCATTTTTGTTTGCCTCGATTCCGGCAATTTTTGCAGCACTGGCCTATTCCATGTTGGCATCAGCCATGCCCAGAGCGGGAGGCTCCTACCTGTATGCAAGCAGGTCTCTGCACCCTTTTTGGGGATTTGTGGCGAGCTTTTCCCAATGGTTTGGCTTATCCATCGTCATTGGTGTGATTGCGTATGTGGTGGTTCCCTTTTTTAGGGATGTTGCCTACGCCTTAGACTGGACGATGCTGGCCAACTGGCTGGATCAAGGGCTCGTCCGGGTGTTGCTGGCTTTGGTCCTCCTCTGGTTTTTTATAGGAATCAATGTACTCGGGCTTTCCTTCTACGAGCGAACGCTCATTCCCCTGATGCTACTGATGTTTGTCTTGGGGTTTGTAGTGATCGTGGCGGGATTGAGCTACAGCCAGGGGGAGTACTTGACGGCCCTAGCCACGAAAGGAAGGCAGGTGGACCTGATTGAGATCCCTTTCAACTGGACCACTTTTCTATCGGCATCGGCTATTTTGTTCTCGAGCTACATTGGGTTTGACTCCATCGCACAGGCTGGTGGGGAGGCAAAAAACCCGGTTCGAAACCTGCCCCGAGCCATTGGATTGGCGATTACGGTGGTTGGCTTCTTCTACATTTCCTTTACTTATGCCGTCTACAATACGGTTCCTTGGCAATTTGTGGCCGAGGAAGCGCAATCCAAAGACCTGACAGCCGCCGGGCTCCTTTCCTTGCTCCTACCCTCAGGAATCGGCATTGCGATACTTTTGGGTGCGGCCATTGCCCTACTCAACGATCTGCCGGCGATGATCCTATCCGTTTCACGCCTCGTATTTGCCTGGGCTGAGGACGGTATTTTTCCAAAAAAGCTGGCTGCCATCCATCCCAAGTACCAGACGCCCGTGCCGGCCATTCTTTTGAGCGGAGCGGTTTCTTCCATAGGAATATTGGGCAGCCACTTTGCGGGCGACTTCTTCCTTGGCATCGACATCATGGTCACTTCCATGCTCGTCAATTTTATATTTATGTGCCTTTCTGTGGCCTGGCTACCGAAAAGAAACCCTACCCTGGCAACCCAAATTCTGATTTTTCCTAACCCGCTCCTTCGGGCGATTATCGTCGGAATCGGCCTTGTTTTTCTACTCTCCTTTTTAGGCATCCACACCTACAAGGATTTGAATGCCTCGGTTGCTGCCTGGTATTTTCATTCCACCTGGATCTGGTTGCTAGTGATGGGGATGGCCTCCCTCTTGTTTTTTTTCCGTTGGAAAAAACTCAAAGAAGCAGACCCTAGCCTACTCGAAAAATTTTCAAAATTACCCTAAGAAACGATGACCCTCTCAAAATATACGGAACTCGCACCTGGCCTAACGATCAGCAGGGCACTCACAGGACTTTGGCAGATTGCCGATCTCGAGCGAGATGGTACCAAGGTCAACCCTTCGGAAACCGCAAGGCACATGAAAGCCTATGTGGATGCGGGGTTTACCACCTTTGACATGGCGGACCACTATGGCTCGTCCGAGGAAATAACGGGGGTATTTCGTGACACCTATGGCACAGCTGCCACCCAATTTTTTACCAAATGGGTTCCCTCACCGGGAAAAATCACTGCCGCCCAAGTGCGAGAAGCGGTGGAAAAAGCAATGCGCCGAATGAAGACCGAGCGGATCGACCTGATGCAGTTTCATGCCTGGCAATATGCACACCCGAGCTGGGTGGACTGCCTTTTTTGGTTGCAGGAACTCAAGCAGGAAGGGTTGATCGGACATTTGGGCCTAACCAATTTTGATACGGCCCACCTACAGATCGTGGTCAATTCCGGGATAGAAGTGGTTTCCAACCAGATATGTTACTCTCTGCTGGATCAACGGGCTGCTGGCGACATGACCAGTCTCTGTTTAAAACATGGGGTGAAGCTGCTGGCATTCGGAACCGTGGCCGGTGGATTTCTTTCGGAAAAATGGCTAGGCAAACCCGAGCCGGTATTGAATGAATCCCTCACCTGGTCTCAAATGAAATACAAACGCTTCATTGACGCTGCCGGAGGATGGGAAACCTTCCAAAGCCTCCTTGAAACACTCCAACCGATTGCCCAAAAGCATGGGGTAAGCATCGCCGCATTGGCGAGTCATTACATGCTCTGCCAACCCGCCGTGGCGGGCGTGATCATCGGGGCGCGCTTGGGACAAAGTCAACATGTTGCCGAAAATGAGCGGTTGTTCTCGATCCAACTCGATGCGGCAGACCATTCCAAAATTCAAAGCGCCTTGAGCAGCCTCCAGAAAATCTCGGGAGATTGTGGGGATGAGTACCGAAAGGCCCCTTTCCTGACCGCATCGGGGGACCTAAGCCACCACATCGATACCTTGCCCAGCCCTTACCCCACGATCGAGGGAGCAGATGGGCGCATCAAAGCGCTAAGCGGCACCATTTGGGAAGATATCGCAGGATTCAGCAGGGCCGTCCGCAAGGGAAATCATATTTTGGTATCCGGCACTACTGCCACGCATGGAGCAATTCGCATGGGAGGAGATGATCCTGCCGCACAAATGCATTTTATTATTGACAAGGTTGAGGGAGCCATCCGTGCGCTTGGAGGCAGCTTGGAGGACGTGGTGCGCACACGGATTTTTGTGCAGCGTGAGTCGGATTGGGAAGCCATCTCTCGAGCCCATGGGCAGCGCTTTGCTGGAATTCAACCTGCCAATACCCTGGTGCAGGCCACCCTAATTGGGGAGGGCTATCTCGTCGAGATGGAAACGGATGCGCTCCTTTCTTAGGGAGTACCCTAGAGGCAAACTACTCGAGTAATCAGGTTTCGTGACTGTCGATTTCCAATTTATTCCTCTGCTTTTTTAGGATGGAGTACGATTCCTGGGGCATCCGTTTTATGGATCCGGATTTAAACTCAATTTTTTGTTGATCCTCCAAAGCATAGGGCTGGATCAGGAGTTCGACGGGCAGGTTCAACCCCTTCGAGAGGTTACGGATCATGTCGATTGTCAATCCTCTTTTCTTGGTTAAAACAAGGCTAACCGTTGTTTTGCTACCGATGAAGGGAATAAGGTCCTTGTCCTTCAGACCTTTCCTTTCCATCGTTTCTTTGACCGCTTCGATCGGATCGGGTTGCGAAATGGGGTAATGCTCCTTTTCGTATTCCTCGATTAAGAGCACCAACAGTGCTGCTTCCATTCCCTCTGCACTCACAGGGTCTGCTTCGAAAATTTTGGTAAGTCGAGCAAGGGCCTGCTCGTATTCCTGTTCCGTTGTAATTAATTTATCCCACTTCATAAGGTTATTAAGGCAATGCGGTTGAAAGTGGAAAAGTATCAATAAAGTTTTCATTTTGAAAACTTTATGTTTATTTATTTAGGATAAAATTTTAAAATCATATTGGCTGCAAATTCTTCCGTGTAGCGTACCTACCACCTTTCAAAGCTCAGCTGTACACCACCTAAACAAGGTTCATGATTTGAAAAAATTAAGTGAAAAAATAGCTTTAAGAAAAATCTGAGGCCCTAAGTCCTCAAACCCATTAACGGCATACACCAAAAAAGGATACCTAAAGACCAAAAAATGTCCTCTGGGACAAATTTTTAACCCCATAGCATTCCGTCTAGGGTAAAGCAGCCCTCTTTCCTTCAAGGTAAAGAAGCCTTAAAAAAACCGAATACCCCGCACTTTTTCAAAAATTCCCTGACTTTGGAAGATGGAAAAGCAGATTTAACTATATTTCTGTCAACCCATTAACCGCAACTCATGACTTCTTCTTGGAAAATCATTCTGCTCCTTGTGCCCTTTTCTTGGGCCTGTAGCGCTGCCAAACAACAGGCGCTACCCGGTATTCTTGAAGAGGTCATTGTGCGGAGGGATAGCTGGGGCATCAACCACATTGAAGCCAAGAATGAACAGGATCTCTTCTTTTCCCAAGGCTACCTCGCTGCAAAAGACCGCTTGTTCCAATTTGAACTCTGGCGCCGAAAAGCGACAGGCACCACGGCGGAGCTGGTTGGGCCCGCTGGACTGAAAAGTGATATCGGTGCACGCTTGCTGCGCTACCGCAAAGACATGGACCTGGAATTAAACCACTACCATCCCCGAGGCAAAGTCATTATCGAATCCTATGTGGCCGGCGTGAATGCCTACATTGAAGAAACTCGCAAAGACCCTGCACTCCTCCCCTTTGAATTTGCCAAACTAGGAATAAAGCCAGGCCTCTGGACCCCTGAGGTGGTGGTCTCCCGACACAATGGCATTCGCTCCAACGCCGAACAAGAACTGTCCATCGGACGAGCACTTGCCCATGTCGACGCCCAAAAAATCAAGGAATTGCTCTGGTTTCATCCGGGCGACCCAGATTTGACGCTCGATCCAGCCATAGATCCCAACTGGCTGGCTGCTGACTTGCTTGACTTGTACCTAGCAGTGGGGGAAGACATTCCCTTTGAAGGCCTCTTTGAACCCGAAGAAATGCCCGAGGGAAGCAACAATTGGATCATCAGCGGAGCGCGCACCCAAAGCGGATTTCCCATTCTTGCCAACGATCCGCACAGACGGATTGCCCTTCCTTCTTTGCGCTACATCGTGCACTTGAAGGCTCCAGGATGGAATGTGATCGGAGGCGGTGAACCCGTGATTCCGGGTGTTTCCATCGGCCACAACGATCGTGGCGCTTGGGGACTGACTATTTTCCAAAGCGATGCGGAGGACCTCTATGTGTACGAACTCAATCCTGCCAACCCCAACCAATACAAGTACCAATCCAACTGGGAGGACATGACCTTGATCGAGGAGCGGATCGCCATCAAAGGGCAGCCGGATAGCCTAGTGACGCTGCGCTACACCCGACACGGACCTGTGACCTACCTAGACACCCAAAACCACCGTGCGGCAGCGGTGCGCGCGGCATGGCTGGAACCCGGTGCTGCGCCCTACCTCGCATCGCTGCGGATGAACCAGGCGACGAATTGGGCAGAATTTCAAGAAGCCTGTAACTACAGCTTTATCCCTGGAGAAAACATGATCTGGGCAGATAAAACTGGAACAATCGGTTGGCAAGCGGTGGGCATCACACCCAAGCGCCCTAATTTTAGCGGCATGGTCCCCGTGCCTGGAGATGGGCGCTACGAATGGGATGGGTACTGGCCAAATTCCTTGAAGCCCAGCCTAACCAATCCTGAAAAAGGATTTTGGGCCACTGCCAACCAGCACGTGACTCCTGCGGATTACCCCTATCCAGAAGCGCTTGCGTTTACCTGGGCAGATCCCTTTCGTGGAGATCGTGTCAATGAGGTATTGGCACAAGACAGCAGCGCCACACTCGCCAAGTCCATGGCCCTTCAAGTCGATGTCACCGCCCTTCCAGCCCGTCAGCTCACGCCCCTACTGCTACAAGCGCCCATCAGCGATCCAAAGGGAGTGGAAGCACTGGAATGGATGAGAAATTGGGACTACCAACTTCTTCCTGAAAGTGTAGCCGCCGGGATGTATGTGGCCTGGGAAAGAGCCCTGGTGAAGGAAGTACGGAAGCGACTGGTGCCGCAGGCCGTTCAAGGGCTCCTCCAACCTCCACTGACCCAAATCATCCGTTGGATGAATCAACCCGAGTTGGTGTTTAAAGAAAATGCCCTTTCCCAGCGAGACCAGCTCTTGGCTCAAACTTGGGCTACCGCGCTAGACGACCTTGCCAAGCAGCTGGGACCCAAGCTTACGGACTGGGCATACGGGCAAGCAGCTTACAAACACATTGCCTTGCAGCACCCTTTATCCAAATGGGTGGATGCCCAAACGCAGCAGCAAATCGATTTGGGGCCACTGCCACGAGGCGGCTATGCCCATACCCCTGCCGCCAACGGCTCGGGAAACAATCAAACTGCTGGCGCGAGCTTCCGCATGGTGACTGACCTTGCGGATTGGGATTTGACGCAAATGACCAATACCCCTGGGCAGTCGGGGGATCCCCGAAGTCCTTTTTACCAAAATTTATTTGAGGACTGGGCCAAGGACCGCTATTTTCCAGCCTATTTTTCGGATAAAAAGATAAAAAAACATACCAGCGAACTTTTGATTCTCAGTCCAAAATCAAACCAATGAAATCTTTAATATCCCTCAACCGGTGTTAGACCTTAGCCTAAATCCAGTATTTTATAACTAGTATCAAGAAATACAATCGAAATCCACTGGAAATAAACCGAGCCCTCCGCGGCGGGCAGGCAACGCGCATTGTATTTCCCTTTAACTATTTCACGAAGCGAAGCGCAGTCTATTTCTACCCTATTTCCATCGTATTTCTACTTGGTACTCCGTACCTTGTACTTTTAAGTTTCTATTTCCTTATGATATTTCGTGCCCTACTCCTAATTCTCAGCTTTCTAGTTTTTAGCTGTCAATCCAAAGCGCCTTCAGAAAACGTTACAACCGCAGTGGCGGGTCCCTTCTCTCTGGAAGAGGTGCGATTTCAACGGATGGATGGAACTGAATTTGGATTATCGGCCGAACAGAAAACCTACACCGTGTTGCACTTTTGGGCTACCTGGTGCAAGCCCTGCTTGGCAGAATTCCCAGAATTAAAAGCAGCCCTGCCCCGACTCCAAAGCGATCGCATTGCCTTTCTCCTTGCTACCGAAGAAGAGCTCGATCAAATCCGAGCTTTTGAAGAAAAACGCAATTTCGGCTTGGAGTTTGTCCACCTGAAAGAAGCCACACTCGCGGATTTTGAAGTGCATGCCCTCCCCACCACGCTAGTCCTAGATAGCACCGGGAACGTGGTCTACCGGCACATGGGACAGTTAAACTGGCAGGATGTTACTTCCATTGAAGACCTGATCTCCCAACAGCCATGAACCGCATCCTGCTCACCTTACTTACTTTTTCAGGGCTTTACCTCGCCTCCTGCACTTCGACTCCCCCAGCTCCCGTAGCTGTCCAAGACATCCCTTTTCCAGCAGGGGCGGAAACGTCTTTGCCTTCCCTGTCTTCAGATGGCAAGACACTGCTCCTTTCTTGGGTAGCTACACCGACAGATAGCCTAGCTCAATTTTACTTTGCGCGACTTGAAGAGGATGGGACTTGGTCAAGCCCTGAGCAGATCGCCGAGGGCAGCAACTGGTTTGTCAACTGGGCGGACTACCCAGCACTCGTTCAAAACAAGGGCTCGCTCCTAGCCTACCACCTGCAAAAATCATCCCCTGGCAAATTTTCCTACGACATTCTCCTTCATGCATTACCCAAGGGACAGACAACCTGGCTTGGTGGACTTCCCTTGCACCGCGATTCCACGCAGACCGAACATGGATTTGTGTCTGCAGCAGCCTACACGGATTCGACCTTCTTAGTTTCCTGGTTGGATGGGCGCAACACCGGAGGCGGAGGGCATGACAGCCACGACGCACATTCAGGAGCGATGAGCATCCGAGCGGCGGAAGTAACCCTGCAGGGACAGGTGATTTGGGATACCCTGCTGGATGCCAAAACCTGTGATTGCTGCCAGACCAGCACGGCTATTACTTCCCAAGGACCTGTGGTGGTCTACCGCAACCGATCAGATCGGGAGATTCGAGACATTGCCATCACCCGCTTGGTGGATGGAGCCTGGACCGAACCTAGCATCATTCATGCCGACGGATGGGAAATAGCAGGTTGCCCAGTCAATGGTCCCAAGGTCGTTGCTCAAGGAAAGACTGTCCTCGTAGGCTGGTTTACTGCAGCCAAGGGAGAACCGAAAGTTCAATTCTCTTTTTCTTCGGATGCCGGTGCCACCTTTGCTGCGCCGATCACCGTTGAGGGGCAGGGCATCATTGGCCGTGTGGAAGTCGCTTTGCTGGATGAGCAAACAGGTATCGCTGCATGGATGGAAACCACTAAATCGGGCACTTATCTGATGGCTGCTCGTATTGAGTCCTGGGGCAAAATGGGTACGCGCTGGGAGATTGGGGCGATGGACTCGGGTCGTAAAAGTGGCTTCCCTCAACTGGAGGTGCTGGGAGATCGCGTTTACTTCGCCTGGACTGAGGTGAAGGGAGAGACCAATCTGGTGCACACTGCATTTTTGCCGAAGGCGGCGTTTTAGAGAAACAAGAGCCGAGAGCCAAGATACGAGACGTGGCGGGTATTTCCCTTTAATTATTTCACGAAGCGAAGCGCAGTGTATTTCTACCCTATTTCCATCCTATTTCTACTTCTTGCTTCACTTTTTTTAATCATTCAACCCTCTACAGCACCCCGCTTATCCAATTGCAGATGCGCATGAAATTCGGAAGGGGACTCGCCCATCAGCTTTTTGAAATTGAGGTAGAAGGTATTGCCACTTACAAACAAGGTTTTCTTCGACAAGGAATCGATGGTGTGCGTCAACAAGTAGCCTTTGCGGATTAGCGTAATGGCGTAATTGATGCGCAGCACATTGACGTACTCGCCAAAAGTAAAGTTGCCGTAGTACTTGAATAGGTACTTCAGGTGGCTTTGAGGGCAGTCCAACTGAAAGGAAAGGGACTTGAGACTAGGAACTTCGAGGAGTTCCTCAGACCAGGCCTGCTCCATTGATTTAAGCGAAAAAATAAGGGCTTCTACCCGAGGAGCAATCTGCTTCTCCACATTCACATCTTGAGGGCTAGTTTGCCCCTTCTTCTTGGACCTCCAGATGGCAATCTCTTCGGGAACCACTGCATTGATGTGTTCCAACAAGCGCAGCTCCCCATACAAAATACGCGGATTTCTCAGCAGGTAAAAACAAATAAACAACCAGAGGAAGGAAGTGATCCCATAAAACTCCCCCAATACCTCCTTTTGCGTGCCTTCTAGTCCCTTGCCATTGATAAAATTTGCAAAGCCATAAATTACTAAAAAGGCAACCATCATCAGGTAAGCCCAAACGCGTATAGACTTGAAATAGAGTTGCTCCCGCTGACTTTTCCGCTTCGTAAAATACCTCCACACCAATACAATCAATCCGGTACCTTACCCGGTAGAGTAGACAAAAATACAGATTGATTGAAAGACTTGCTCCAATCCAAGCCTACACTCAGGGCAAACAGGACCGCAGAAAGACCGAAATGAAGTGGAATCGTTCTTTTTATAATTTCTTGGTAAAGTAGGCCTTCAAAAAAAAGGTAATAAATCGGGGGGATGAAAAAGGCAAAAAGGAGGGATTGCTCAAAGGGATTCTCAAGGGAACCCAGAATCTGAAAACTAGACAGGCCAAAGATGACGCGTTGTATGCCGGATATAGCCAAAATCGCTAAAAAAAAACTACTCGATTTAAGTTCCCGCTTGGCATCCACCAGGGAAACGGAAACGAGCAAAAGCAATACTCCCCCAACAAAAAAAGATAGAATTGACAAGGCCGGCCACATGCCCAAAAGTAAATCAAAAATTTACTTTATGACTTCTAGTTAAAAAATTTTTGATTATCCGCAATTCCACCAATGGCTCAAATGGAGCCTCAACCTCTGCGGATAATCGTCCACAGACGACAGACCACGGTCCACAGCTCATTGAATTGAACTTCAAACCTTATTATCTTTGCTTACTAGCAAGAAAGCGGAGAATCATAAAGATAGCAATGGAAGCCTTTCCAGCTCAACCACCTTAGTAGCCCATCCACCCAGATTTTACCCCACAAAATACGCTTCCAGCTCCTTCAGCATCTCTCCCTTCTCGCGCAAGTCACGGATCACCTTGCCCTTTTCCAGGAGTACAATGCGGCTACAGAGGTCGGTCACATGGTTCAGGTCATGGCTGGAGATCAAAAAGGTGGTTTTGGAAGCAGCCAACTCAGAAAGAATCAACTTCTTCAAACGAATCTGGGAACTCGGGTCCAAGTTTTCAAAAGGCTCATCCAAGAAGACGACCTGGGGATGACCAAGCATCGCCGCGGCAATGCCCACTTTCTTCAGGTTGCCCTTGGATAGGTCGCGGATGTATTTCTTTTTGCCCAGTACCTCCTCATTGAAGAGCTCGGCAAACTTGCTCAAATGCAGCTGCAGGTCTGCCTCCGACAGGCTGTAGATCTTGCGCAAAGTCTCAAAGTACTCATCCGGAGTTAAAAAGGCCAAAAGCATCTGCTCATCCAAGTAGGCACCTACTTGGGATTTCCAAGTCTCGGTTTTGCTTACATCTTCTCCCAAAAAGGTCACCTGACCTGTTGTAGCCCGTACGAGGTCCAGCATGATTCGGAATAGCGTCGTCTTGCCAGCACCATTATTGCCCACTAGGCCAAAGCACTCTCCCTTGGCAATTTCCAGTTCGGGAATATCGAGTACCACGGCTTCTTTGTACTGTTTTTTAAGTTGGGATACCTGTATCATAGTTCTTGTCGGAAGGAAGATGAAATTTCAAATCGGTTGGCCAGAAGCCGTTGCGTCACAAGACGAGAGAGCGGTCCAAAAGCTAGGATCCCTGCGAGACCGGTGACTCCTAAGGCCAGCAAACCGGCATAATCGTTGATTAGATAGGAAAAAGGAAGGTACACCAAGTAGGGCCCCGCCATCAAGGGGATAATAATCAGGAATTGCGCAGCCCCTACCCCTTCGTAGTTAAACATGGCTCCTTTGTTGAGATCCATCGGCTTGGGCTTCCATAGCGCGACATACATAATGACATGCACCAAAATGCCACAGTTAAACAGGAAGGTGGCCACATGCACCAGCAAGATGTCCCAACCGAAGTACACGTAAGGGACCGATACCAAGAAACAAACCCCAGAAATCCCAAGAAAGAGCAGGTACTTGGCGCGCACCAGGGCTTCCAAGCCTCCTTTTTGCATCAGGAAAAAATCAAAATTGGAAGAGTTCCAACTCAAAAACAGTTGCCCATACTGGATCATAAAAATCCCTGTAATGAACACGCCAACAAATATGTAAATGGGTGAAATCCCTGATTCAGTTTGTAAAGCGGGATTGGTGTAGAAGATCAGCCCATACAACAAGAAGAAGGCGGAAAGCATCAGGTAGGGGCGGCTTTTCTTATGCCGAAGGATCAATTTCCACTCCAAATTGGCCAGCTCCCCAGCCACTCCAAAGCGGGAAAACAGGCCAAAACTTTGACCCGAAACTCGGTACGATTCCTCCTCTCCCAACTCTTCCAAGTAGGCATGGGACACATAATACCGGTAGCAAATGACAAATAGGGCAAGCAGCAGGCCCAGTACGCCTACCACAGGCAGCATGCTTTGCGTAGCGGCAGTAAAGAAAGGAGCTACAATTGCCCCTACATTGAACCAGCCCAGGTAGGTCGATCCACCAGAAAGTAGGACTACCACAAAAACCAGCCCTAGGCCCAGCAGGCTGTCCTCAAAGCGCTGCTTGAACCAGAGCATAAACCAGTGCAGGGACCAGCTTATTCCCAACAGCGTGCCCAACCAGGACAGCAAGCCCAGCAGACCATATTCCTCCTGCACGGCCTCCACCCCAAAGGGCAAAAAGAGCAGCAGGGCGATGACATTGAGGGGAGATAGAAAAGAGCGGAGCAATAAGATCGATACGATTTTCTTTTTCCCGATGGGGAGATGGAGCAAGCTTTCTAGATCCACGACCGGCAACTTTTGAATAAAGTAGCGGTACATAAATTCCCCCAGAAAAAAGTAGATCAAAACCGAATTGAGAAAGGCAATGGGTTCCTTGCCCTCGGCCAGCATGTCGATAATTCGCCCTAGAAAAAGGCCTGCCAAAAACACATAGCTCAAGAGCAGCAGCGCAATAAATACCAAAAATCCCGTAGCGAGCGCACTTTTCGCAAAACTGGTGGAGCGAATACTCTTCAGGTATTGCAGGCGAATGAGCGTAAAAAACATAGGCAAAATCAGGTTTAAATTCTGAAACGTAAACTTCAAAATTATGGCCATCTTTACCAATCAAAAAAAGTTAAAAGTAGCAAATGAAACAGGACCTGAATTTTTTTGAGGCAGTAAGCCAGCGTCGATCTGTACGTGTATTCGACCAAACCGACAATTTTGACGGCACCATCGTTCAAAAATGCTTGGAGGCGGCCATCCTTTCGCCCAACAGCTCCAACCTGCAGCTCTACCAGTTTGTGCGCGTGCCGGAGTACTCTCCCCTCAAGGATCGCTTGGCCCAGCTCTGCATGGGACAGAAAGCAGCCACTACCGCTCGGGAGTTGGTGCTGGTACTCACCCGACGCGACCGATGGAAGGACCATGCCAAAGCCAATTTTGACTTTATCACAGCTTCGGCATCCGGGGAAGGGGATAAAAAAGTAAAGTTAGCACTCCGTTATTACGGCAAATTGGTACCCATGCTCTACAACAAATTTCCGGGCTGGTCGGTTGCCAAAAAATTAATTGCGATCACCCAAGGCCTCCGCAAACCCATGGTGCGGGAGGTGAGTGAAACAGCCGTTCGGATCTCTGTTCACAAGAGTGCTTCTTTGGCGAGCATGACCTTTATGTTGGGCATGAAGGCGGCCGGCTACGACACCTGCCCGATGGAAGGCTTTGACTCCAAGCGGGTCAAAAAGCTCCTCAACCTACCTGCCGGATCAGAGATCGCGATGATTATCGCCTGCGGCAAAGGAATGCCCGAAGGCATCTACGGAGAACGCTTCCGTGTGCCTACCTCCGAATTGATCGTGGTGAAGTAGGATCCCAAACCAATAGCGCACCTCCGGAGCGCGCCCTGTACCTTTAGCTTGTATTTCTATTAACATTTTGCTCCTCTGGAGCAGAAAAGGAGAAACTAAGACATTTCTCCTTTACCCCGGAGGTGCCTGCCCCGCAGAATTACGGGGGTAATATGTTAATAGAAAAAAGGAAGTGTATTTTTTGGCAAGCTCCAGAGGAGCGACATAAAAAACTTACCACATAGCGCACCTCCGGAGCGCACCAGATGTTGAATTTCTAATTTTCTATTAACATGCTACTCCTCCGGAGCAGGTTTCCGAACTAACCGCCAAATCGGAAGATGTATAACAACGGATATTTGCCCCAGAGGTGCCTGCCCCGCAGAATTACGGGGGTAATATGTCAATAGAAAACGGTAAGTTAATTTTTAGGCAAGCTCCAGAGGAGCGACATAGAAGATTTAAATTAAAAAAACCTTCGAGGTCTTGGAGACCTCAAAGGTTGATCTTATCCGCCTCGCCGAATAGCTTGATGGCCTGCTGGTAGACCTCATTGATGTCGTTGATGACCTTGTAGAAGGCGCTGTCGTCGTAGAGCTGTCGTCCTAGGTGCGCCTTGATCAAAATGCGCAGGTATTCCTTCGACTTCGCAAAATCCTTGGCATCAAATTCCACCTTGTTCTTTTTACCAAAGTCCGCCAAGTCCATCAACATCGCGTCGCTGACCTTGAAAGTCTTGTAGTAATCTTCTACGGAGATCTTGGAAAATTTGCTCTTGTTTTTGCTTACATAATCCAGCAAGTACTCCCGTGATGCATCCGTCGAAAAGAGCTTGTTGACATAGGCGCTATTCATCGTGGTATCGAGCGGCACAAAGTAGTCCGGCATGATGCCTCCACCGCCATAGACGGTACGCCCCTTTTTGGTTTTGTATTTGAGGCTGTCGTTAAACTGGATGCTGTCCGCAGAGAAAAACTCGCCCTTCTCGTATCGATTGTTAAGGTCTGTTTCATAGGCCTCGTAGTCACTATCATACGGCTTCTGAATGGATCGGCCTGAAGGCGTAAAGTAGCGCGCAATCGTCAAGCGCAGCTCGGCACCATCGGATAGGTCAATGGGCATTTGCACCAAGCCCTTGCCGAAAGATCTTCTGCCGACAATCAGCCCACGGTCATTGTCTTGGATTGCTCCGGCCATAATCTCCGAAGCAGAAGCAGAGCCCTCGTTGATTAAAATAATCACCGAGCCCTCCTCAAACATGCCCGGCTTGGAGGCATAGGCCTTGTTGTTGTATTGACTTACTTTGCCTACCTGTGACACAATTAGGTCTCGCCCGCCAAGGAGTTCATCGACCATGTAAATCGCTGCCCCCATGTAGCCGCCAGGATTGCCTTGCAAGTCAATAATCAGTTTCTTCATCCCCTTGGCCTGAAGGTCTGCCACCGATTTCCGGAACTCATCGTAGGTAGTTGCCGCAAATCGGGTCACCTTGATGTAGCCTATTTCTTGGTCTACCATGTAGGTAGCATTGATGCTGTATTGTGGGATTTTTGCACGCGTGATCTGGTAAGGAATGAGTTTGGGCGCATTCTTGCGCTTGATCTCTACGGCCACCTTGGATCCGCTAGGACCTCTGAGGTAGTCAAATACCTGCCGGTTGGTGATGCCAATACCCGCCACGGTCTTGCCGTCTACGGAAATAATTTGGTCACCCGATTGGATGCCTAATGCCTCGGAAGGACCTCCAGTCAGGGGAGCTACAACATAGATGGTGTCCCGGATGATCCCAAACTCCACCCCAATTCCATCAAACTCACCCTCCAATTGGGATTGGGCGAGCGATGCATCCTTAGCAGGAATGTAGCTGGAGTGGGGATCGAGTTTCTCCAACATCTTGGTGATGCCAAACTCCACAAGCTCGTTGGTATCCACACTGTCCACATAGTCGCGGTTGATGTAGGTCATGATCTCCTGCAACTTGTAAAGCGCGGCTCTTAGGTCGTTTTGACTGCCCTTGGGCTCCGCAAAGGTGGCACCTATCCAAATTCCCCCCGCAATCGAAAGGGCAAGAAGTAGTGGAAGACGGATTTGCGAAGAAGTATTTTTGGTTGAACTCACGGAGAAAGGGGTTTACTTTTCGAATTAAACTATCTAGAACCGAAAATGTGTTTTTGACGCTACAATTTTAGTTAAAATTAACGTCCTGGACGGCTAATCAAGTACATAAAGATGGGATTTATTTAGGATTATCCTCTTTACTACAATAACGAAAGGAAACAGAAGTTGAAGTTCAAGAAAGTGGGCTGTGAACCGTGAACCGTCGACGATTATCCGTATTGATAAACACTACTTTTGAACCACTAGAAAGAATGCGGATAATCATGTATATATTTCCCTTTTTTAGTTCAAAAAAAATTATTTTTGTGACATGCAGTTTCGAAAGGCACTAGAAAAAACAACCGTAGGAGAGCTCGTCTCCGAAAACTATGTTTTCGCCGCCGTACTGCACTATTTTGGAATCAGCTTTTACCAGTATCCTAGCGACTCCCTCGAGAAAGTGTGCCTGAAGCACAAGGTCAATCCTCGGCAACTCATCGCAGAACTGGAAAGCTGGGCCCTGCAAAAGGAGCCATCCCTCGAGGAACTTTACCTCAACCCCATCGAACTGCTGGTAGCCTACCTGAAGAAAAAGCACTATTACTTTGTACGCCAAGAACTCCCTTTTCTGTCCAACTTGATTTCAG
>Ga0315907_10004422_pt1 | contig 15819 bp, 12 predicted proteins | sample LakEriMetagenome_3_FD_203525 | JGI IMG/M metagenome (GOLD analysis project Ga0315907, IMG submission 203525) | Freshwater fungal communities from buoy surface, Lake Erie, Ohio, United States - Buoy 12 MA123 | ecosystem: Environmental > Aquatic > Freshwater > Lake > Lake biofilm | place: USA... | reverse complement strand
ATATAATTCTGATACAAGACCTGATAAATACATAGTTTACAAATACTCAGAAATAGAACCTAAATTAGGAACAATAGTAAAAAAATGTATTAAAGAGGGAAAAATAATGTGGTATCACAATGAAGATAATCCTGAATATGTTATACCAAGACCTTTTTACTACAAGCCATTTTATGAAAATAATTTCGCAATGATTTCAAGGAAAGAAGCTTATTGCATAGACACTAATACTAAATATGAAGTTGGTAAAAATGATGTAATAGGTTTTGAAATTGGAGAGAATAATAAATTAAAAGTAATATATAATAATGAGATATAGAAACGAAGCTCTAAGAGCAATGCAGTTAATGCCAAGTAATTATAATTTAGGAGATGTTTTGTTTTCAGTTTTTCAAACAGAAGCAGTACAGAATGGAATTTCATTAGACTTTCTAAGAAGAATGGATGATGAAGATGTTTATACGAGAGTAGAACAAGCACTAAAAATTGAAACGGTGGAAAAAGAACTAACAGAAGAAGAAAAACAAGAATGGATAGCCAAATAAACAAACTATATGACATCATAGTACAAAAATATGAGGATTATACTAACTACAATAAAATCGTAGAAAAAGAAAAAGAACAGATAAAAGAAAAAGATAAACTTCTTGCTTCTCAATTCTTTAAAGATAACGAAGAAACAGATAAAGGAAAAGAAGTAATAACAGACAAACTAAAACAACTATTTGTAGAAAAAGTTATCTTTTTAGATGTTTATGCAAAAGATGCTCAACTATTATTTTACAATCTATATAGTTTAGTTGAAACTTATATTCAGTTAGACAACGCACCAATCCTACCAAAGAAAATTACAGAAGCATGTGAAGAATATGCACATGTAGTACCAAAAACCCAAATGGTCGCCGAAAAAGAAAAACTACAAGAAAGAGTAAAAGGCACAATAGACGGTTATGTAAAAGCAACCTTAGAGAATGGAGCTTATGATTATTACATAGAAAAAATGGTTGAACAAATGAAACAACAAAACCCTCAAGATTAATATGTCACATTATGTAGATACATTCATAAAAGACCACAAAGAATACTTTACAAGGAATAAGTCTATAATAGAAAACAATAATTGGAACGATACAGAACAATATAATAGTAAAATAAACTCTTTTACAGAACAACTTTATCAAATACAAGAAAGCAAGGACAAAGATAAGGAAAAAAAAATAAAAGAAATAGAGTCTAATATTAAAAAGTATTTAGAAACATCTTCCAAAAACAAAAGGGCATTATTCAAACAAGAGAACAAGCTTACTAACTCAATTGTTGGTAGGCTTTCTGAGTTTATATTGGAGACTCAAAAAAGTGGTGATAGAAAACAAGAAAAAGAGAAAGTACAAAAGTTTATAGACTTCACAGTTGATATAATACAAATACACTTAAAGAAGTGTACAGAGTATCTTAGATATGGTTCTGATATTATTAATAAGGAAGCTATAACAGAAGATGAAATAGAATACAATGACCAGGAAATAGATTTTCAAGATGATATTTTCCTAAAAAAAGTAGATATACAAAATACTTTAAACAGTTTAAATATTGCAGGCGAAGTAGACAATACCAAGATAGAGTTTTTTAAAGACCAAAAAGCCACTATCCCTATGATGACGGTACTTCCTTTATTTAATGATGACATCAAAGAACTTACAGAAAAATTAGGATTATCTGATGAAATATATGATAAAGAGTTTTTAATACACAAAGACCCAAAAGATATACCAAAATGGGAAGATAAAAAACATTATTGGGAGCAAAAACCTGAGACTATAAAATTTTGGTATAATGAGTGGATGAAAATCACAAATGGTTTTGAAGTAGATGGATACTTCTTTCATCCTTGGTTATACTATCATTTAAATTACTTTAAAACACCTATCCCTCAAGCAGATGGTAAAGAATCTGTAGTTACTCCAATGTTTAGAGATAATGAACACTATATTGCAGAATTATTAAAAAAAGCTGAAGAAAAAAAGAACAGAGGGGTTTTATTATATGGGAGTAGACGTATAGCAAAATCAACTGACATGGCATCCGTATGTGAATGGAAAGCACTTGTGAAAGATAATGCATCAACAGCTATTACATCGGGTTCAGCAGGAGATTTAGCAGAGTTAGCTCATAAGATAAAAACATCTATGAAGTTTAAAGTCCCTGCTTTTAAACTTCCTATTCAAAAACAAGAGTGGGATGGAGGAACAGTAGAGCTTGGTTTAAAATGGGATGCAAGTACACTGTTAGAACACTCGAGACACACTATTAAAAATTTATCTTCAGGAGCAACATCTTCTACTCAAAAAAGTGCGGGTGGAGCTCCGAGTGTTTACTTAATTGAGGAAATAGGTAAATTTGCATGGGAAAAATCTTACCTTGCGGCTCAACCCTCATTTGAGACAGAGTTCGGATGGAAATCAGTTGTAATAGCTGTTGGAACATCGGGTGAAGCATCTTTATCAGGAGATGCAATGAGAGCTGTAACAAACCCTGATTCATTTAAGTTTTTAGAGATGGATTGGGATGAATTTGAAAGTTACTTACCTACAGGATATACACCTACTTGGAAGAGAAGAACTTTTGCTAATTTTGTACCTGCCCAAATGGCTTACAAAACGGGGTTTAAAAGAATAGAAAGAAAGTTTGGAGAATACCTAGGTATAAAATCAGAGTATTTAGATAAGATAACTATATATCAAACAGATTGGGTAAATAATACAAGAGTACTACTTGAAGATAGAGAAAGAGTAAAAAAAGATGCTTTAAAATATCAACAAGAGTGTGTACAATATCCAATGTGCCCAACTGATTGTTTCCTATCTGCAAACAAGAATCCATACCCTGCAAAAGAAGCACAGCTTAGAAAAGAATATTTACTACAATCAGGTGAATGGGACAGAAGAAGAATTATATATAGAGGAGATGATGGTAAACTAAAGTCAGAGTTTTCAGACATGCCTTTAGCTGAATACCCACATAAAGGTGGTACAATAGAAGCTCCGATATTAATATTTGAAGATATACCTGAAATACCACCTGTTGAAAATTTATATATTGCTAGTTTTGATGATGTTAAACAAGATGACTCAGACACAGATTCTGTAATTTGTTTTCAAATTTGGAAAATGGAAACTTTTAATGATGAGTGGGGGGGAAGACTTGTTGTATCATGGTCATGTAGACCTGAAAATAGAAAGCCGATGTATGAGAAATGGTTATTGTTACAACAGGCATATAATGCTAGAGCTTTTCCTGAGAATGAGGATATGGGATATAAAACTTTCCTAGAGGGTAAACATTTAGAAGAGAAATGGTTAATATCGGCAGTAGATTTTACAAGTAATATGGGTATTAATAGTAACAATAAAAGAAAATTTGGTTGGACACCAAGGCAATCTAAAAAAGTATTATTAGGACTATCTCAAGATAAATTTAACAATGAACTTTATTTAGGAGAAGATGATAATGGAAATGAAATAATGGTAAAAGAAGTAAGTCTGATAAATGATATTGTATTTTTAGATGAGATAATAAATTATAATGAAGAAGCAAACGTAGATAGACTTTCAGCATCATTAGGAGCAATTGGGTGGATGCACTATTTAAGAAGTAACTTTATAACACCTAAACACGCTTCAAGTAACTTAAACCAAGAACAAAAAAAACCGCATATAAAAAGAGTTTTAGGTGGAAGTAGAAGAAGCAGATTACTCGGTTAAATAGTAAAATTATAAGGATTTTGCAAATATAACACTAATAAACTAAATTTGCAAATTAAATAATCATAACCTAAATGAGTGATAGTATAAATCACGCATTTTTTTCAAACTTAGCATCAAGTGGGAGTTATTCGGACTCGCTACCTAATCAGACGAAAATTTCAAGTAAAAAGAAAGAATCGTTTAAAAAAGGAACACTTGACCGACTTGAACAAATTGCGGAGAAACAATATATAAGAAATCAAGAACTTGTCAAATTTTACCAAATGGTAAGAGGCGAACTTGTTTATTCTGACTATGCTTTATCTGATGTTACTAATGAAATATTAGAACTTAGAGAAGAGGCAGGTATTCCCGCACATGCGAAACATTATGACTTTCTAGGACTTATTATAAATCAAATAAAAGGAGAATATCCTAACTTTAGAGATTTATATCAAATATCTACAAATGATGAAGAGTCTGATAATGAGTTTATGCGTGACCAAGAAGCTAAAGTTAAAGATTGGCTTGTTAACCATTTCCAATTAGAATTAAAAGAAGGTCTTTTAAAAAGAGGAATTAACGTTGATACTCAGCAACAGTTTCAATCAGAGGAAGAAAAACAACAGTATTTACAACAAATCCAGGCTGAAAAAGACAAACTATTACCTCCTGAAAAAATACAGGAAAATTTATTAAAGTCTTTTAAAACAGTTGCTTCGGAGTGGGCTGAAAAAACCTTAGAAAGAGATTGGACAAGAGATGACTTTAATATGGAGCACGATAGTTTACTAGAAATAGAAGACTATATGCTAACAGGTAGATGGTTTAGACATTACCACATAGGTTACGACTACTATAAACCAGAACGTTGGCATCCTTGCGAAGTGTTTTTTTCAGAAGATTTAGATATTAGATTTCCACAACAAGCAGAATATGTAGGTAGACTTACATTTATGAGTCCGTCTAATATAGTTAATAGATGGGGAGATAAAATTCCAGAAGATACTCAAAAAAGACTTTTAGGTTTTTACAATGAACCAAGCGAAACAGCAGGAAACGTAAAAACAAACAGTTTAGAAAAAATAGTTCAAAATAATTTTGGGCAAACACAAATAGTACCATTTGAAGGTTATCACGATTATGACTTGACCTTACAAATGCAAAATCTTTTTGATACACCATTAGGAGAGACAGTAGTTTTAGATAATGGCGAACAGAAAAAAATACCCGCATGGTTTTCACCTTTACAAAGAGGCAACTCTTTTATGAATAATCATTACGCTAAAAATCTAAGAAGCGACATTATACCAAGAAACGACTTAATACAGACAGTAGAATGTTATTGGAGAAGTTGGAGAAAAGTAGGGGTATTAAATTACACAACAGAAGATGGATTTTTAGACACAGTATTTGTAACAGATGATTTACTTCCGCACTTTTTAAAGGAAAATGAAATCAAAGTTTTAAGAAATACTACTTTAGAAGAAGCCGAAAAAAATCCACAACCAAATACAGTAGTTTGGGATTGGATACCTGAGGTAAGATGGGGAGTAAAAATAAAAGCACATAATTCATTCTTAAATGAAGACTTATATATAGGAGGAGACCCTGCGCCTGTTCAAATGAAAGGTAGTAGTGAAGTATATGACGTTCAGTTACCTGTGGCGGGTTATATAGGGGATTCCATGGCTAAAAAACTACATCCTTATATCATTAAACATAACATAGTGATGAACCAAATATATTCTTTGTTAGAGAAAGAACTTGGTACATTCTTTTTATTTGATGTAAAATATTTACCATCTGAATATAAAAACAACACAAATGTTCGAGAATCACTTGAACAAATGTATGACATCATACAAGATTTAGGAATAGTTCCTGTTGATACTTCAAGAGCTAATATGGAAGGCTCTGCACCTCAAATGAATGCTTTTGGAATGCAGAATATGGATTTCACAGCTCAAATTAATAATAGAATGTTGTTAGCCACACAGTTCAAGTTACAAGCATTAGAACAAATTGGTATTACACCACAAAGATTAGGGGTAGCAAGTCAGTATTCAACAGCCGAGGGTATAAAACAAGGAATGACGGCAACTTATGCTCAGACAGAGAGTATATTTAATGTAATGTCTGTTTCAAGTAAAAAAGCTAATCTTTTACACTTAACTGCCGCACAATACGCACAAAAAAATTATAAAGATTATTTTTCCACATTTACAAAATCAGATGGCTCAAAAGCATTTATAGCACTATCTGACCCAAATTTCCCACTTAGAAACTTTGGACTTACATGTGTAAACTCGTCAACAGATAAAAAAGAGTTGGAGCTTTATAAACAAACAATGCTTCAAATCAATACAGCTAATAATGATATGTTAGCATTTGCAGAAATTGTCTCAGCTAAATCTATGACCGATGCTATTGATATAGGTAGAAGAAATAGAATGGAAGCAGAAGCTCAACAAGAAAGACAAAGACAACATGAATCAGAACAGAATGACAAACTTATTCAAGCTGATAAAGATATGGAAGCTTTGAAACATGAAAGAGCTAAAGAGCTTGAACATATTCGTGGTGAGTATAAGTTGGAAGATTCATATTTAGGAGCTCTTGGACGTGCATCTGATAAAGATGCAAATGATTTAAGTTATGATAGGATTGAAAAAGGTCTTCAAAATACCAAACAAAATGAATTTAAAGAAAAAGAAATAGGGTTAAAGGAACAAGAACAATCAAGAAAAGTAGAAGAAGGTTTAACAAGTGTTAAAATGAAACTTGAAGAGTTGAGATTAAAAAGAGAAGACCAAAGAATCAAAGAAAAACAGATTGATGTACAAAGAGAAGGAAACTTTGTAAATAAGAACTAAATTACAAACTTATAAATTTTATAAGTGCTATTAACCTAAAATATAAGGATTTTTCATATATAAAAATAATAACATAAATTTGCAAAATAAAAATGAACCAAGAAGAAACCACACAAGAATTTTCATTTGAAGACATAGCGAGTCAATTCTCAGTTGAAGCTCCGTCAGGAATAACAGAAGTAGAATTAGATTTAACAGATGAAAATGAAGAACAACTTCCACCTGTACCGACTACGGAATTAGAAATACAAGAACCTAAAGAAGAAGTCGCCCCAAAAGAGAAAGAAAATAAAACTGTACAAAATTTTACTAATTATAATAGTGTAGTAAAAACATTATTAAATTCAGGAGAGTGGGAAGATATTCTAATAGAGAAAGAAGACGGAACAGAAATTAAACTATCTGAGTTAGAAGAAATACCTGAAGAAGAGTTTAAACAAATTATCGAAGACCAAAAAGCTTTAAAAGCTGAGGACGCAAAAGATAAATATGTTCCTGTTGAAAACCTTTCGGAAGATAAAAAAGCTATTTTAGACATTTTATTAAAAGGTGGCGACTTAAAAGAAATATTTAAAGACCCACAGGCTTTAGTAAAACCTTATACAGAAGAATTAGGTTGGGATTTAGATAATGAAGTACATCAGCAAGAAATTGCTTTTAGAAAATATAAAAGATTAGGTCATTCGGATGCAAAAGCGAAATCTTTAGTTGAGATAGATATTAAAGAAAACGAACTTGACCTAGTTGCTAAAGAAGAAGTAAAAATTTGGCACGAAGGTTACGATAATAAGCTTAAAAAAATCGCCCAAGATTTAGAAGCAGAAAAAATCGCCGAACAAGAAAAACTAAAAGAGTATAAAAGTAATCTAAATAAGTTAGCAAAAGAAGCTCAGTATCCTGAAACACTTGTTAAAAAGATAGTAGATTTAGGAACTAAAAAAACAGAAAACGGTAACATTGCTTCAGACGAACTTTACGAAAAACTTATAGAAGACCCAAAAGAGGCACTTGAATTGATTTTTTTCATGGCAGATAAAGAAAAATATCTAGCCGAAAAAATGAAAGAAGTAAAAAGAGCTACTCAAATAGATGGTATGAGAAAAATAAGTAGAATCGCCAAAGAAACATCTAAAAAACCTGTAGAAACAGAAACTTCAAAAGAAGACACGTTCTCAGTAGAAATCTTAAACAATTAACAATTTAAATAAAAACAAACAATGAGCGTAACACAATCACCAATTAAGATGATTCACAACGGTGACTTAGTGGTAGGTATGACAAATAAAAAGACTGTTCAATCTATGGCAGGATACTTTGATACTACTACACTAAGTTCATTCTACGAACAAGACCCTGATAAATACAATTTAGGTCTTATTAAACTATGGGGGCAACAAGCTAAAACTTCTTACCCAATCTATCAGGCTTTGATGGAGAAAAAAGCAATGTTAAATGTAAATGGAGCAGACGGTTCATTTACTTATGAAATTGCAATCAAAGATTCAGGTAAGTGTATGACTATCCGAGACTATTCAACTTCTTATCCTAATGCAGGTTTAGATGGTTCTATTTTTAGAATTGCCTTAAATAAAAGATATGCACCAGGTGTAAAACTTACAGTTGATTTAATGTATGGAGAGCATCAACTTATTGTTACAGATGAAGAACCAATTCGTCAGATTCCTGGTGGTTGGGACATGCCTGTAAAATTAACAGATGCGGATAGAAATGCTTCTTATGATACTTCTTTATTAGTTTCAGGTATTCAATATTTTCAAGTAGGTCACTCTGTTTTTGGAGAGTATGGTACAAACTATGAGAACTTTGATTTAATGGATACTCCAACCACTATGAAATGTATGTTCCAACTAGGAAACATGAGTGGAGCAGAATCTTACATGACAGGTAGAGCAGGAATGAAATCTTTCTCAGGAGCATCTTCAAGAGCTAAAGAATATTTAAGTGAATTAGAATCAGAAGCAAACAACTACGGAGAATTCTCTTTCATCACAGAAGCTACAAATGTAACAAAAGGTGAGAATGGAAAAGTAGGATTTAAAAAAGGAAGTTTACACTTAGGAAGTACTATCCAAATGTTGCTTCATAAAAAACACCAAAAATCAGTAGCAACAGAACTTTTATTCCAAAAAGCAGGTACAGTACAAGGTACTAATGGTATTACTAAATTAAATGAAGGTATTTTCCACCAAATCAGACGTGGTAAATTAATTCAGTATGGTAGACCAATGGGTATTACTCGTGCTCACATTATGGAAGCAGTTCAATACATTTTTAGAGTTAGTGATTTACCTGAAGAAATGAGATTTGTAGAATTCTCTGTAGGTACTTATGCTAAACAAAATATGTATGAAATCTTCAAAGACGAGATTAATGCACAAATGCCACAAATTGAAAGATGGTTAGGAGCAGATGGACAACTACCAAAACCTGTTGTAACAGGAGCAGATAATCTAAACTTAGTTTTAAACCCTGTACGTTTTGTAGAATGTTATTTACAAGGTATTGGTAAAGTTAGAATTAAACACGACCCTGCTTTAGACCACTACCCAGGAGCTGATAGATTCCAATCAGGAATGTTCCAAGGTGGTTTAGCACACACAGCTTACTCAATGGTAGTTTGGGACGTTGCTGACCAAAAATATAGCAACAACAAAACTTTACCACAAGGAGCAACTTTGGTTGAGGGAGCAGATGCAGGAGCTAACATGTATATTGTTAAACCTGAACAAGCAATGACATATTGGGGTTCTGAAAATGGGCGTTACTCAATGGAATCAAATGCTAATATTGTATCTTCAAGTAAGTACCAAACACAAGGGTTCTGGATTTATTCGATTTGTGCCTCATGGGTCGCTGACCTTTCAAGATACGTAATTATCGAGTTAGACCCTTCTTACAGAAACGGATTAAACTAAGAATAAAATAAGTAGAGAATCCCTCTGAAATATGGGGGATTCAAAACTTAAAATAAACCAAGAAAAAAATAAAAACCAAAAATGAGCGAAAAAATAACCGTATACAAAAAAGGAAACGGAGAAAAATTTGAAATTGAGATTGGAAAGTCTTATCAGATTATAAATAAGTTTGATGCAAATGCATTAGATGGTTTCCAAAAACACAGAACAACAAAAGTACTAGACCCACAGGCATCTGTAACTAGAGTTCCTTTAGCTATTTGGGATGGTCAAAAAATGAGTTATGATATTGCACTTGATGAAAATTCAACAAGATTAAATAACATATTTAAAGATAAAGAAGACTTACAAAGACATTTAAAAGTAGTCACAAAAGAGATTTATAATAAACTGTTGTCTATCTATGGAAAAGATAAGTTAGACGCTAAAAACACAGAATTTTGGGATGATTTTTGTTACCATATAACAGCAGATAGTGTTTTAAATACAAATAAGCCTTTAGAATTAGCTCAATTATATTTCCTTATCATTCATGGTAAATTAGCACCTGTAGGTTTTGAAAGCGAAAATCTTTTCAAAAAATGTGCACAATTTTCAATTGAAAATAAAGAGACAGTAGTTGGAGCAACACAAAAAAGAGAAATTGAGAAAAATAAAGCTATTGCAAAATTCGTTAATTTATTAGATGATGATAAAGAAGAATTGGCAACTTTATTAGAATATATAGGTATTACAGGGTTAGATGAAGCCGATGAAGCATTAATGAACTCTGTCTTTACAAATTGGTTGGATAAAGACGATAATCAAAATCCAAAACAATTCCTAGAAGTTTATGAGAATTTTCATAAATCACATGCAGGAAGAACTTACATAAAAATATACAGAGCTTTAAAAGAACTGAATAGAAAGAAAAAAGTTAAAAAAACTATGGACGGTGTAATATTTGAAGATGAAGTTTTAGGTAAAGATTTTAAAGAAGCTTCAAAAACTGTTCAAAATTCTTCCGCATTACTAGAAAAGTTAGCAATTACACTAGATGAATAAAAATGACAGCAAATCAAACCTATGAACGTTTCATAATTAAAATAAACGGAAATGCCACAACAGAACAGTTAAGTTGTGATAAAGGTAGGTTTGCAAATATATACAACAATCAACAGAATAGAATGATTGAGTATATATTAGAAAAAAGGTTTGAAGATGATATTAGGTATTTACAAAAAATATTAGTAGACGATAAAAAATTAATATCATCTTCAGTTCACCTTAACCATGTAGACTTTAAACTACCAAAAGATTTTTTTGACCATTCAAATTTATATTGCCTTGTTTCTAAAGGTAAGTGTCAAAAACAAAAAATAAGTTGCTTTGAGATAAAAGATGATGATAGAAACAACATCTTAGATAATGAAATGATAAACCCATCATTTAAGTATAGAGAAGCTCCTTATCATTTTTCATCTGACAAAATAAAAATCTACACCGCAGATGAATTTACGATAGATAGTGCAATCCTTTCTTACTATCGTTATCCACAACAAATTAAGTTAATAAACCCTGAAAATCCTGAAAGTGATTTCTTGTCAGACCCTGAGTTTGATGATAAATTAGTAAATAGAATAGTTGATGCTTGTGTATCAGAATTCTTTTTAAATGGAACAAATGAGAAGTTTCAGGCAGAAAAATTAAACTCGGTACAAAAACCGTAATAATAACAATCAACAATAAATAATTTAAAACAAACAAAAAAATGAGTTTAGACAATTCACAAAACAGAGCGTTTTTTCCTTTAGATGGTAAAGTACTTACATCAGGAGGTTCTTTGAACGTAACTGAAGGTGTATTAGCAATCGTGGATAATGACCCACAAGCACTTACACAAAACGGAAAGAAAGTAGTTTCAAGTTTCGTAGGTTTACCAAAACATAAAGATTTCCAAATCTTGTTAGGTAAAAAAGACTTACCTGTAACAAGAAGCACAGACAACAAACCTTACGCTTCATTACCATTCAAATTAAGTGAAGTAGTAGATTTAAAAGTATTTGCACCAAAATCAGTAGGTGTAAAAGTAGATGATTTCATTGTAGGATTCAACGGAACAGACGGAACAGAATTATCATTAAAAAGTAATTCATCTTCTGTAATTGAATTAACTCTTTGCGGAGAACCAATGTTACAATTAGGGTATAAAACAGGAGAAGTTACAGTATCTGTTACTTTGCAAGCACCTTACGTAGATTCTGATGGAAATGTATTGGAAGGAGAATTCGCTACAATGCAAGAAAGAGTAGAATACGCAGTAAAAGAATTCCAAAGAATGACTTTATTAGGTGGAGCATCAATTACTGATTATGTAGACATCATTGCTGTAAACAGTGAAAACGGAGCTTTATCAGGAACAGCTTACACTTTTAGAAGTTTGACAGTAACTGATGCAGGAGATTCAAATGCTTTTGCAAGAGTTCAAGCTCAATACCCTACTTACAAAGTAGTAAAAACTGACAGAATTGGAGATGAGAAATCTGTATATACAGTATTAGTTCCTTCAGCAACAGTTTTAGCTGACTTTGAGATTACAAGTGCAGGAAGCGTAAAAACTTGTGAAGATTGCCCAAGTGGTTTCACAGCAACTGATGCAGGATTTGTATACCACATTACAGTAGAAGATGACGGAGCAGATTTATCAACAACAGTAGATAATATTGCAGGATATGTTTCAGGTTCTATTTCAAGAAAAGGAAATGTAGACGGAGTAGGAATTTATACACTAGTTACAGATGACGCAGTAACTGATGCAGAAATTGCAACATTTAAAGCATCAACAGCAGTACTTGGAACTTCAGTAGTAACATTTGTAGGAGAGGTTTCTGAAATTTGTACTCCTGATGCTGTGGTAGATGAAATTGCATGGGTATTAGGTAACACTTGTTATGCTACAACTAAAACTTTTGAACTTACTGTAGCAGATGATGATTGTGGTAATGCAAGATTAGCTGAGATACAATCGGCATATCCTAATTTAACTATCGCCGTAAAAACAGAAAACTCTGTAAATTCAGCAAGAACTATCACTTTAACAGGTACAGGTGGAACAGCAAATATTAATATTGGTGGAACAAACTATTTAGCAACTTTTGCAACAAATCTTACAACTACAGCTAATAACTTTGTTACAACTCACGGAGCAAACATTACAACAGCTACAGGAGGAACAGTTACTGCAAGTGCAGGAGTTATTACTTATACAGACGCAACAGTAGGTTTCCCAACAATTACAATCACTAATGCTACGACTAACTTAGCAGGTAATTTAGGAACAGTAACAGTTGTTCCTCAAAATGTAAATGCACTTTGTCAAACAACTTACACAACTACAATTGCAACTAACATTGTATGTGAAGAGTGTTCTAACGAGTTTAGAGATTTATTTACAGCAGAAGCACCAGGTAATTTTGGACAAACAGCGTGGACTTTAGTAACCGCAAATGCTTTTAACGAAGATGCTAAAATGGGTATCCGTTTCAAAGGTAAAGAATTTAAAATGATTGGTTCAGAGTATTTCAGAGATGATATGCCAATGTATTGGACTTCTACAAAACTAAAAGTAGCAGGAGGTCAACCTACATTTGTAGCAGAATCTTGGAACAACCAAGACAAACCATATAAAATAACTGTACTTTCTATCGCATCAGACCCTGAGGCATTTGGAGCACAATTATGGCAAACAGAAGACGAATCAAGATTTTATTTTGATGGACTTCCAAGATTTGAAGGCAATAACTACGCTAAGTGGTTGTGGGGACAAGAAACAAAACTAAAAGGAGATGCTCAATATATTGATTACCAATTGACAGTAAATCCAATTAAAGGATACCAATACACTCCACACGCTTCTGAACAAATCACTTACAGAATTTTAGTAGAAGTAGGTAGACATACAGGGGTTGAAGCATTACTTAATGCAGTAGCTGTAGGAGCAGGATTACCAACTGTCCAAGCATTCGGAAACTAATATTAACTTAATATCGGGAGGACTTAAAAAATCCTCCCTTTTTAAAACATTATTAGTATATGATGGTTTTTATAATTGAACATTGGAAAGATATTATCTCTATTTTGGCATTATTAGGGGTTACAAAAATATTTGTAGATAAAAAGTTAAAAAAAGCGAATCTTAAAAAAGAGGAAGCGTTAGCGGAGCAAGAAGAAGTTAAGGTTAAACAAGCAGACGTTAATTTAACAGCTTCCATACAGGAAGTTTACAGAACAATGGTTTCTGACTTTCAAAAAAAATTAACAGACCAAGGCGAAGCCATCTTAGATTTAAACCAAAAATATGGAGAAATTCTTTTAAGAAATGGGATTTTAGAAGAAAGGGCAGAGCTAAGAGAAAAGCAATATGCTACACTCGAAAAAGAGCATATAAAGTTAAAAGCAGATTACAAAAAGCTACACGAAGAAAATAAAGAAATTCGTAAAGAGCTTGACGAGATGAAAAGAATAGCATAAAATGAGCAGAAGAGAATTTATAGATAAGCATTTAAACAAATGGATTAGTAGAAAACTGATTGTTTTTATTATAGGTTCAACTGCATTGTTTTCAGGATTTTTAACAAGCGGAGATTGGGTTATTATTTCAGCAGTTTATTTAGGTTCGCAGACAGCAACAGATATAATCGAAAGATTAATTAAAGCTAAATCAACTAGCGGAGATTTCACAGACATAGATTTTTATAATAGAAAAGGAAATGACCAAAGCGGAACAACTTACTAAAAAATACAGAACGCTACTTAACAGGTATGGAGTTAATACGCCATTAAGACTTTCTCATTTCTGGGGTCAATTGAAGCACGAGAGTGATTTAGAACCAAGGGTAGAAAATCTAAATTATTCCGCAAAAAGAATTGTAGAGATATTTAAAACAAGATTAGACAGGAATAGAGATGGCTGGTTAGATGAAAATGAAAAAGCTAAAATTAGAGAGATTGCAAATAATCCTGTAAAATTAGCCAATTTTGTTTACGCTAATAGAATGGGAAATGGAAATGAAGCATCAGGTGAGGGGTTTAAATACAGAGGAAGGGGCTACATTCAACTGACAGGGAAAAACAACTATATAGACCTACAAAAAGCAACAGGAATACCTTGCGTAGAAAATCCTGATTTATTATTACAAGAAGCAAATGCACTCATCTCAGCATTGCATTTTTGGCAAAGAAACAATCTAAATTTTTTTGCAGACAGAGATGATATAAGAGGTTCTACAAGAGTTATAAATGGAGGTTTTAATGGGCTTTCTGATAGAATAAAACACATAAACTACTATAAAACAATATTTAAAAATGAGTTGTAAATTTATTTGGTTTTCATTACCAATCAAAATAAAAAAAGCAGTTAGAACTTATAATCCCCAACTGTCAAGCGAAGCAAAAAAAATAAAGTGGCATAACTTACCAAAAAAAATAAACTTATTTTATGATGAATTATATCTAATTAAAGGAGCACAAGGTTCTTTGCCAAAACCAAGTGATTTTATTTGGTACAATCTACCTAATAAATTACAAGCATTGTGTAACCTTTTAGATTTTGAACTAGACGGCAATTTTGACATTACAGCAAATTGGGGTGATGCAGGAGTTACAGATATTGATAGTTTTAGAGAGTGGATTGCTACAACAATAGATGAAGAAACGATTGAATTCACAGTATCAGCTTTTACAAGAGTTGGAGATAGAGTTGTAGCTGACGTAGACATAATACTACCAACAGGAGTAGGAATAAACTATTTCTTAGAATTTTATGAAATAAAAAGACTTGGTAATTTAATAGGAGATGCTATTGAGGTTGTTTTAGCAGGAAATAATGGGCAATGTAACTTCGTATTAGACAGAACTTATAATATAGATAATTTAAATATAAGTGATTTTTCAGAATTGACATTTAACCCATCAACTAATATTTCAGATATTATGTCTCTTATGACAATTACAAATATTATGTCATTAAATGTAAATTCAGACACAATACTTTCAGAAAACCTAAATGGTTTAGAGTTAAGCAACAGCAATATTGAGTCTCTAAACTCTTATTTTACACTTCCTGAAAATTTACAAAACTTGGGATTAGAAAGTAATCAATTCACAACACAAGGATATGAAGATTCAGAAGAGTGGGCAACCGCACAACCTTATTTTATAAATGGATGTAATATGAGTTTTGATGGTAATCCTGATTCGCCAATTGGAACTAATTTTGAAACAATC
>Ga0315907_10004421_pt1 | contig 15820 bp, 17 predicted proteins | sample LakEriMetagenome_3_FD_203525 | JGI IMG/M metagenome (GOLD analysis project Ga0315907, IMG submission 203525) | Freshwater fungal communities from buoy surface, Lake Erie, Ohio, United States - Buoy 12 MA123 | ecosystem: Environmental > Aquatic > Freshwater > Lake > Lake biofilm | place: USA... | reverse complement strand
ACCTCATACCACATATCCGGCACCACGGTGGCCGGGGTTGAGCCCTTCAAATCAACAAAGATCGTGGTCTGGCCAGCAATGGTGTAGCTGCGCAGCCTGTCGAGATTGGGGGTTTCCTGCAGCGTGCGTTCCAGCCGCTCGGTCACCTGCAGCAGCGTTTCCTCAATGGTGGCACCGGGCCAGGCGGCCTGCACAACCATGGTGCGGAAGGTGAAGGCCGGGTCCTCATTACGACCAAGGCGCAGAAACACCAGCGTGCCGGCAATCACCGCCACCAGCATGAAGAACATGACCAGCTGCGGCCGCTTGATGGACCATTCGGAAAGATTGGGGCCGATCACTGCGGGGCGTCCAGCAAGCGCACCTTCTGCCCGGGGCGCAGCGCCTGCACGCCGGCGGTCACCACCACATCCCCGCGCGCGAGGCCAGAGCCAATCACCACGCGCGTCGGGTCATGGCGCAGTACCTCAACGGGGCGCATCGCAACCGTGCGTGCGGCGGTGTCCACCACCCAAACGGCAGGGCTTGCGCCCTGGCGCGTGAGCGCGCTGGCCGGGATGGCATAGCCGCCACCGCCGGCAATCTCCATCCGTCCCGTCACCGTGGACCCAAGCCTGAGTCCGGCGGGCGGATTATCTAGACCGATACGAACGCGGAACGTCCCCGTCACCGCATCGGCGCTGGGGGAAACTTCACGCACACGGCCCGCAGCGCGTACCGTTGGGTCAAGCGTCAGTGCGACCGTTACCACTGCATCAGCCGGCGCGCGGTCCTTCACGGAAGGCGGTACGTCAAATACGCCATCCAAGCCTTCCTGGCGCGCAAGCCGCACAATCATGCGCCCGGGGGCAACAACCTCACCGGGTTCCGCACCACGGGCGGTGACGGTGCCGGGCGCATCCGCCAGCAGCACGGTATAGCCCAGGCGGTTTTCAGCGATATTCACCTGGGCTTCAGCGGAATCCACGGCGCTGGTAGCGGTTTGCAATTGCTGCGCCGCCTGGTCATAGCGCTGGCGCGTGCCAAAGCCGGTGCGCAGCAATTCCCGCGCGCGATGGTAATTGGCGTGGGTTTCCACCATCTGCGCCTCAGCCGCCACCAGGGCAGCGCGCGCCGCGCGCAGGCCGTTTTCCTCATTGGTTGGGTCAAGCCGCGCGATCATCTGGCCGGCTGCCACGCGGTCACCCACATTAACCAGACGTTCCACCATGCGTCCATCAATGCGGAAGCCAATATTGACCTCGGTTTCCGCCTGGATCGTGCCGGTCAGGGTGACGATGGTGCTGTCGGCGCGCTCGCCCACACTCACCACACGCACCGGGCGCGGTTCAGGCGCCGGGGCGGTGGGCTGTTGGTCGCAAGCGGCAAGGGTGCCGACAAGGATCAGGCATAGCAGCCCGCGGCCACCCGGATGTCTCCGCATGCTTGATCCCTCCAATTCCAGAATAGGGTTCATGGTTACCGCGCCGGACGCGTCGTCGGATCGGCGGCGCGTCCCGGTGCTGCGCCGGGCGTCCCGGGGGCACCAGGGATTATCCCCGCCACCCTCTCCCGCAGGTAAGGGAAGAACGGGTTCGATGTCACGCGTAATAGGCTATCGAGGCTCATGACCAGCACGCCACTTTCTCCACGCGGCGCGAGGGCACCGAGCCGCAGGCCGAAATTATCATGAGTGTCCGGCGCAAGGCCATAGAGCCCGTCTTCCACCGGGAAGGGCAGAGCAAGATGGGACAGCGAAAACAGCCCCCGCGGCCAGGCAAGGTCCAGCGCGCTGATCGCCTCGGCCGTGCTGCCCGCTGGTGTGAAGCGGGCATCCACCGAAAGCGTATCCGGCGCGGTATTGGTGATGAGTGTCAGGCCAAAGCCACGCGGTGCGGGCGGGATGGCGGTGAAAGCGGTATCGGTGCGTGGTGCCAGAAGGGGGCCAATCCCTGCGTCGCGGTTCATATCGAACAGCACCAATTCACTCCGGCCGGCGGGCAGGCGCGCATGCAGCGCGGCGATCACGGCGCGTGTGCTGACCGTGGCATCCGCCAGCGATTGGAAGGTCAGCAGCGGGGGGAAGCGGTCGAGCCGCCCGCTTTGCTCCAACCGGCGGAGCCGGGACTGCACCTCGACCGTCAATTGATGGGATTGCCGCGCGGCATTCACCGGAAAGGAATTATATTTGAAGGGGTTGAATTCCGGCAGCACGGAAAGCCAGGCCGCGCCCGCGAAGGCGGGCAGCAAAGCCGGCAGCCCCGCGAGCCCCGCAAAACGCGCAAAGGGTGTCACCCCAACCATGGGGGAGAGCAGTACAAGCTGGTCCGGCAGACCAACGGCACCATCCTCGGCTGCTTCAAGGGCATGGCGCAGCACAAGCGCCCCACCATTCGAATAGCCCACCAGATGCAGCGGCAGCCCCGGCGCCCGGCGGCGCGCTTCGCGCACGGCAAGGCGCGTGGCCGCCGCCCAATCCGGCCAAGCAACATCGGCCAGGCCCGCCGGCACGGTGCCATGGCCCGGCATGCGTGGCGCGATGGCGATGAAGCCGGCTTCAGCATAAAGCGCCGCCAGATGGCGCATATTGAAGGGCGCATCCGTCAGCCCATGCACCAGCACCACAGCGCCGCGCAGCGGCCCCTTGGGTTCCAGCACGTAGGAACGGTTCCAATCCTGCGCGAAAGCCGCGGGATGGAGCGGGCTTGCCGGGTCATAGCGATTGGCGGGGCTACGATCTTCGGGCGGCAGACGGTCAGAGACCTTTTCCCGGACGAAATCAAAGGCGCGCGCTTCGGCGGCAATGAAGCCTGCCCAATCCGTGGCATCCAGCGCCGCCGCGTCCAATTCGGGCGGCACCTTGGTGTGCCAGGCGCGCAAATCCGGTCCGTGATAGACATCCCAGGCGCGCAATGCGATCAACAGCACGAGCAGCGCCGCCACCAGCAGCAGCGCCCGCTTGCCCAAGCTTTTGACCCAACGCATCAGCATCCGGCTTCTCCGAAAGATAGAAAATGAGCTCCCTGCCGCGCCCCTTGATCGTTCTGCTCTCGCTCACTTGCGTGGTCATCTTGGCCGCTGCGCTTTCCGCAGCGCAAGCGGTGATTGCGCCGGTGGTATTTGCGATTTTCGTCATCGCGCTGGTTTGGCCGCTGCAAGGCGCGCTGCAAAAGCGCATGCCAGCGGTTGCCGCGCTGCTGGTGACCATGTTGGTCACGCTGGTGACGCTGCTTGGCTTGGCGCTTTTGGTTGCCTGGGCTTTCGGGCGGGTTGGCGCGCTTGTGGTCGCGAACGCAGCGCAAATCCAGGCCTTCTACGCCGCGCAAATCGCCTGGGCAGAAGCGCGCGGGATTGATGTGGCCGGCAGCATCGCCGCGCAATTCGATGCGCGCTGGCTGGTGCGCCTGGCGCAGGGCGTGCTGGCGCAGCTGCGCGGCACGCTCAGCTTCATTTTGCTGACGATGGTCTTTGTGCTGCTCGGCTTGCTGGAAGTGGGCGCGGTCAGATCGCAAATGGCACGGCTTGGGGCCAATACGCCGGCAGCGCTGCTGCGCGCGGCGGAGCGGATCGGGACGAAGCTCCGCGCCTATATGCTGGTGCGAACCTTGGTATCGGTCGCGACCGGCCTGGTGGTTTGGGCCTTCGCCAAGGTGATGGGGCTTGAACTTGCTGCTGAATGGGGCGCGATTGCGCTGGTGCTGAACTATATCCCCTTCCTCGGCCCGCTGGTGGCAACACTGTTCCCAACCCTTTTCGCGGCGCTGCAATTCGGTTCCTGGGGCACGGCGCTGATGGTTTTTGCCGGCTTGCAGGTGATGCAATTCCTGGGCGGCAGCTATATCGAACCGCGCCTTGCGGGCCGCAACCTGGCGGTCTCGCCCTTCCTGGTACTGGCCTCGGTCTTTGTCGGTGGCTTTCTTTGGGGCGTACCGGGCGCCTTTATCGGCCCGCCGGCGCTGATTGCCGCGCTGACGCTGTGTCAGGAATTCCTCGGCGCGCGGCCCTTCGCCGCGCTGCTTTCGGGGCAGGAAGCGCGGGACTGAAGCGCGCCCCCAAGCCACGGCGTCAGATGCCTTCAAGCAACGCATCCAGATCGAGCGAGGAATGCTTGCCGATTGCCGCGGCGTGATCCTGTAGGAAGGCATCGCCCGCCTTGCGTCCGGCATCCCGCAGCCATTCCAGAAAGGCCCATTCGGCATTGAGCTTGGAGGAATAGCCAAGTTCCACCATCACATCATTGCGCACCATATGCAGCCGCATGCGCGCCCAGGCGGCGCCTTCGCTATCGCCCGGATCCGCCACCTTGCGGAGCAGCGCCATCATCTTGAGTTCCTTCAGCGCCACCGCGTTGAAGGAGATTTCATTGACGCGATCCAGAATATCACGCGCGCTGCGCGGCATGCCGGGGCGGTCAATCGGGTTGATCGGTATCAGGATGGTGTCATCTGATTCCAATTCCGTGACCAAGGGCACCAGGGTGGGATTGCCGGCGAAGCCGCCATCCCAATAGGCATCCCCTTCGATCTCCACCGCCTGGAAAAGCTGCGGCAGGCAGGCGGAAGCAAGCAGCGCTTCAACGCCCAGATCGGCATTGCGGAAAATCCGCGCGCGACCGGTGCGCACATTGGTGGCTGTCACAAAAACCTTGATCGGGCCATTGCGCAGCGCGGTGAAATCAAGGCTATCGGCCAGCACATCAGCCAACGGATTGCCGCCCAGTGATGGCACATCATAGGGGGAGACCATGCGCGCCATCAGATCCATCATCAGAAAGGCGGGCGAGTTATCAAGCGTCCAGCGCCCGAGCATGATATCCACCGGGCCGCGCTGAAACGGGCTGAAGCGCGCGGCTTTCGAGACCTTGCGCCAGAACCCCTCAAGCGCCTGGCGCGCGCCTTCCCGCCCATCGCGGGCATAGCCGCAGGCCATGACCGCAGCATTCATGGCGCCGGCGGAGGTACCGGAAATACCTTCAATTTCCAGCCAGGGTTCTTCCAAAAGCCGATCCAGCACACCCCAGGTAAAGGCGCCATGCGCCCCGCCGCCCTGCAGGGCAAGGTCCACATTGACGGTCTCACGCTTGGTCATTCAAACCTCCTTCAGGCGGGCGCAGCCGGGCAGGATGACGCCTTTGGGCGACATGCCGAGCAAAAAACGTCTGTTATCAACATGATCAAGATCGGGATGCAGCGCCTGATCCGGCGTGACAGAGCGCTTAATTGACGGGGCGCAGCGGCTTCTTCAAGCCATGCGCCGACTGTTCCTGGCGTGGCACATCATTCCTGGGGCTTTTTCCGGCAGGCACACGCTATCCGCCAGGGGTAAGGCGCGGGGCGTCTTGGCCCGGGGCGCCCTGTCCCCCGGCCATTCCCCTTGCGCCAAGGGCGTGCCGCCTGTCCTGCCAAAGGTTAAGAAAAGCTTGGCCCGGCGCGTTACCTGATGTAGTCTGTTGGCCAAGGCTGGGATGGCAAAGCGAGAACAAGGACCATGATCGAGGTTGGGGGCTTCAAGGCTGCTGATCCATCGCCGATTGCCGCCGGCATCCTTCCGGGCGATCCCGCGCAGCCCCTGGCGCTGCGCTGCCTGCATGAAACCAATCGCCATTTGCCCCCGCAACAGCAATTCGACGCCTGGCGGGAAGCCAATGCGAGCTTTCTGATCCACCACAGCCCGCCCTCTCGTCCCGAAAGCTATGAGGCTGAGGCGACGACCTGGAGTTTCGGGCGCCTTGCCCTGACCAAGGCGGAGACGCCTGGCGGTGCCTATAGCCGCACGGCTGAATGCCTGCGCCGGGATGGCCTGGACCATTGGTGCTTTTCCATGGCCTTGCAGGGCAGCCGCGTGCATCGCACGCGTGATCAGATCAGCATGATGCAGCCGGGGCAGCTCATGCTCGATTCCCTGGCACAACCCTTTGAAGTGGCGCGCACGCGGTCTTCCTGGCTGTTCCTTTACCTGCCGCGGGATTTGCTTCCGGAATCGAGCGGGCTTGCGCAGGGTTCGCGCATGCTGAACACGCCCGAAGGCCAGCTATTGGGCGAGCATTTGCGGCTGCTGGCCGCCGAATTGCCGCGCATGAATGCCGCCGAGGCTGAGCGCATGGCTGAAGCAACCCAGGCGATGATCGCGCTTGCCGTGGCCCCCGGTTCGCGCGCTGAGCAGGCGACATCAGGCCCGGTGGCGGCAGCGCAAATCATGCGGCTGCGTGCGCTGATCCGCGCCAATCTGGGCTCGGCCACCTTTGGCCCGGCGCGGCTTTGCCGGCTGGCTAGGATTTCGCGGTCTCAGCTTTACCGGCTGTTTGAAATCCATGGCGGCGTCGCGCAATGCATCCAGCGTGAACGGTTGGCGGCAGCGCATCGCGCCTTATCCAACCCGGCCGATCTGCGCAGCATTTCGGAAATCGGCGAATCGGTCGGGCTGTTTGATCCTTCAAGCTTCAGCCGGATGTTCCGCCGGAGCTATGGCATCTCGCCCCGGGAATTGCGCCTGGCGACAAGCGCGGGGACCCATTCGGCCGGCAGCCAAGTGCCGGCAGCGGCATGGAGTGCGGGAAGCTTCCCCGCCTTGCTGCGGCTGCTTTAGGTCGCGTGGACACTGATCTTCGCCAGAGCAAGTTTGCGGAGAGCATTATGAAAACGCGGCAATTGCCGGCCGCTTTTTTGCGTCCCGCCGAAATTGATTTGGCGTGATCAATCAAGGCTCGGCCTGATCCTGCCGACATTCCCTTGGCTTGTCGAAGTCGGTGTTTGCGTTTTGCGAAAGCCTGCTTGGTAGCATTGAAGCCCGGGGCCTCGGGCGGAAGAATTTGTTCGTCGTCTTGCCGACCAGCGCCCCATAAGATTTGAAAATTCGTGCGGATGGCTAAGCTGGGCTGCTTCGACAGCTGATGAGGCTTTGGCCGCTTTCACCTGATCACCGCACTATGCCATAGTATGGATTGTCGTTCACTTTGAAGTTACGCTTATGACCGCTACGCTACCGAATGATCCCGCTTGCGTTCAGCTTCATGATATTACCCTTGCGCCCGTGCGGTCGCCAAAAGGGCCCTTCGGCCGCCATTTCTTCGGTGCCTTCGATAAGACCGGCCAGTTCATCAAGGATTTTGCCCATCCCTGGTGTGGTGTTGATGAGGTGCCTGGGGCGCCAATCGCGCGACTTCAGGCAAAGGCCGTCTATGGGGGCGTGGCGATGCATCATGTCGGACATTTCATTCTGGAAGGCCTTTCTCGACTGTGGTTCATGCGGCGTCATCCGGAACTCCCGATCATCTGGCACTGGATTGATCTGCCAATCCCGCACCCGGATGATCGTGGCTGGCAACGCGAATTGATCACCCTGCTTGGGCTGGGCAAGCATCGCCACATCTTTCTGCGCCAGCCCTTATTCGTGGAGCATTTGATTTTACCCTCACAGGGTTTCGTTCGGGTGAGTTTCTGCACCCATCGCAAAGGGCTGCCCTGGGCTGCGTCACTGGTCCTGCAACAATACCGGGACGGCGCTTATGGCTCTCACGCAGTGCGCTGCCGGATCAATTCGGCCGCGTGGTGGGCGAAAATCAGATTGAGGCGCTTCTTTCCGCCCAAGGCTGGACCATCATACATCCCGAACGGGAAAGCATGCGACGTAGCGCAGAGTTTTTCCATGAAGCCGAGGTCGTTTCGGGCTTCATCGGATCTGCGTTCCATACGCTGCTACTTCATGCGGCGCCGCGGGCGCGGCTGCGTCCGGTTATCCGCCCCGGCATTCCGCTTGATGATTACAGGATGGTCGCGCAAGCCAAACAGCTTGTCTTTCAGCCGATTGAGTTTGCGATGACGGCACTCGACCAAAGGGCAAGTTGGACAAACTTTCGGCTTGAGGCGCCGGCTGATCTCGCAAGGATTCTGACAGAGGCCTGAACAGGCGCGCTGCCTCACCCAATCTCAAACATCCCTTCCACTTCCACCGCCGCATCACCGGGGAGCGAAGGCACGCCAATGGTGGTGCGCGCATGGCGGCCGACATCTCCGAACACTTCCACCGCCAGATCGGAAGCGCCATTCATCACCAGCGCGTGTTGGTTGAATTCAGCCGGCGCAGCAATGAAACCGCCAAGCCGCACCACCCGCGTGACGTTATCCAAATCACCGGCAGCGGCCTTCAACTGCGCCAGCAGATTGATGAAGCAAAGCCGCGCCGCTTCGCGCCCCGTTTCGATGGAAACGCCGGCGCCAAGCTTGCCGGTATAGGCAATCTTGCCATCACGCACCGGCACCTGGCCGGAGACCACCACCAGCTTTCCGCTGATATTGAAAGGGATGTAATTCGCAATCGGTGCTGCGGGTGTCGGCAATACAATGCCAAGGGCAGCAAGCTTCGCTTCGATTTTACCGGCCATGATCCTGTTCCTTCAAAGGCGCCAACTACGCCGCGGGGCGCAAATGGCGGCGCAATCGAGGCGAAGGATGCGCCGGCAATTCCAGGGGAAGCAAGGGCAGCACCGCCGCGCGCGGTTGCAGCGTTTCTTCCTCTACCGGGTCGGGCAAATCCTCGCGCCCCAGATAATCGCGCGCCAGCCGCCGGAAGGCCCAATCCAGCACGGAAGTCGCGCGGCGAATGCCCGCATCGCCTTCCACCGCGCCGCCATGGCCGGGCGCATAGGCGTAGGCATTGACGAAGCTCGCCAAGGGCACGCCCTGCGCGAGGCCCAGCGATACCGCCTGGGCCAGCGCCTCCATCAAAGCCCGCGTCATCGCCGCCTCACGCGGGAGGGAGAAGGAAATCTCCCGCAAATGGCCGCGATCATCTTCGACGGCACGGAGTGCCACGCGATTGCCGGCAATGGAAACGCGCCAGCAGCGATTGACTGGCGTATGGATCGGCCGTGGCGCGGCGCGGCGCGCTTCGGGCAGATCGGCAGGTGCGGGCATGGCAGGCGGTGGCGCATCCAGGAAGGGCAGCACCGCCGCTTCCATGGCGCGCCGCGCCTGCGGTGCCACGGGGGCCAATAGCCAAGCGGCGTCAACGCCCGCGCGTTCCGCCGCGCGGGTTGGCACCTGCGTCACGCGCCCATCCTCGCCGCGCGCCGGGCGGCTGGCGCCTGGTGCTGGCGCAATGCCGGCGCTCTCCGCGCCAATCAGTGCTTCCACCGCGTCAGCGGGGGCCAGGGCAATGCAGCCGCGATGGCGCAAACCGGGCGAGGCCGCCGCCGCCGCCAAGGCCGCGCGCGCTGCCTTGGCCAAGCCTGGGATGGCGGTTTCCTCGGGCGGCGTTGGGCAGATCAGCGCCACGGCATGGCGCGGGCCGAAACGGGTGGCAAGCCGGCCGGATTCCGCCTCAGCCGCGCCGCGCGTCAGGCCGGCAATGGCGGCGGCGACATCGCGCGCCTCATTGCTGTCATAGCCAAGGCCGAAACCGGCCAGCAGCCCGGCCAAATCGGCAAAGCCGAGCCGCAGGCTTTCCGCCTTGCCATGACCCCAAATATCCAAGGTCTGGACCGCCAAGGCGCAGGCCGCGCGATAGGCCGGCGCGTCAAAACCCCCTTCCCCATCCAGGAAGGCCGGCAGGTTGAGCACAAAACGCCCCTCACCCCGCGCATCGCGCCAGATCTCGGCCCCGGGCGCGCCGCGCCGGGCCAGGATCAAGGCGCGCAGCCCGGCAGCCAGGCTTTCCGCCGCATCGGCGCCATCCAGCAGGCCAAGGCGCCGCCCGCGCAGCGTCAGGCGTTGAATCCAGGCCTCCGCCACGCTTGGTAACGTGGCCGGACCACTGCCCGGGGCGAGCGCGGCCAGCGCCTCCCCGGCTTCATCTTCCCAAGGCGCGGGAATGGCGACAGCGCGCGGCGGCGCATCAGGATCCGCCCCCGCCTTCAAGCGCCGCAGCGCAACCCCAGCCCAGATGGTTCCGACTATTCCAGCCATGGGAAGATGCTAGGCGCGACTCGAAAGCCTGGGAAGGCTTATTTAGTGGTTTTTTGGGGTCGGACCCACAATATCCTGTGGATAGCTTGGCCGGCGCCTTGGTTTTGCGTGACCCGCGCGGCTGTGCGATGATAAGGGTCGTTTTGCTTGTACCGGAAAGCCGCCATGCAGTTGCTCAGTACGCTGTTCATCCGCCTCACCAGCCGCAAGGTTGGACAGGACCGCTTTGGCAATACCTATTGGGAAGCCCGCGGACGGCGCGATTCCTATGGCCGCCCCATGCGCCGCGTGCTGTTTGCGAAGGAAGCCCAGGCCTCTGCCGTGCCGGCGGAATGGTGGGGCTGGCTGCACCACACCACGGAACAACCATTGCCAGAGGATGCGCCGCGCCGCCCTTGGCAGAAGGAACACCGCCCGAATATGACCGGCACGTCGGAAGCCTGGCGGCCAGTGAACCCGGCGGCGAGCCGCGGCGGGGATTACGAAGCCTGGACGCCGGGGCGCTAGTGGTGCGATCCATGCTGATCTTCCCCGCCCCGGGAATACCCCCGCGCACCACTGGCCGCATGTTTGGCGGGCCGATTCACGCTGCTGTCGGAAACCGACAGCAGCGATCGGACCTTTAGACGGCCCGTCTCATGCAAAAGCGCTCACTCGCTGAAATCCTGACCGGCTTGGTGGTGCTGGCCGTTGCGGCCGGCTTCCTTGGCTATGCTGTCACCAGCACGGGGCGCAGCTTTTCCGGGCCGGGCATGAACCTGACTGCCAAATTCGATCGCATTGATGGGCTTGGTCAGGGTGCCGATGTGCGCATTGCCGGCGTGAAGGTTGGGCAGGTGGTGGCGCAGCGGATTGACCCCGAAAGCTTCCTGGCCGTGCTGACGCTCCGCGTAGATGCGGGGCTGAAGTTGCCGCATGACACCTCGGCCGAGATTTCGAGCGAAGGGCTGCTCGGCGGCAAATATGTCGCGCTGGTGCCGGGTGGCGATACACGCATTCTGCGCGAAGGCAATGAGATCACCATCACGCAAAGTGCAATCAATCTGGAAAGCCTGCTCGGGCGGTTCATATTCTCGGCGGGTGAGACCAATCAGCGCGGCAATCAGGAAAACGCGCCGGCCGCGCCGCGATGAAGGCGCTGCCCAAGCCGCCTGCCGCCTGGCCTGGGGCGGATGGCAAGCCTGTGTCCTGCAATGAAAAGCTCAAGATGCTTGCGGAAAACCACACGGAAGCGGCGACGGTGTTGCGCGATGTGTTTGAAGATGCCGTGCTGATGGGCGTGGATGAGGCAGCGATGCGCGGGATTTTGCAGGAAATCATCGCAACCTTGCCCAGCCCGAAGCGCAGCGCATGAAACGGTTTTTGGCGTTCGCGCTGTTGTGCCTGCCAAATCTGGCGCAGGCGCAGGAATGGGTGCCGCGGCAACAGGCGCGTATTCAGGCTTTAGATAAGGTGACAGCGCGCGTGACCGTGCTGGAAGGCCGCGTGGGGGAAAGCCTGCGCTTTGGGACTCTCAGCATCCGCATCGGTGCCTGCCATGCGCGCCCGCCGACCGAGGTGCCCGATTCCGCCGCCTGGTTTGAAATGACCGACAGCCGCGCCCCGCAGGGCAGCCCGCCCGCGTTTCGCGGCTGGATGTTCGCCGATGCGCCGGGCGTGAATATGCTGGAACATCCTGTCTATGATGTGCGGATCTTGAGCTGTCGGTAGGCCGCCTTTCTGAAACCCGCTTGGCGCCTTATATGAGCGTTTGCTTTGGAAAGGCCTCGCCATGTCCTCTGCCAGTGTTCGCCCGTTTTTCGATGAGGCGACCAATACCGTCAGCTATCTGATCTTTGATCCCGCGACCCGCCAGGGTGCAGTGATTGATCCCGTTTTGGATTGGGACCACCGCAGCGGGGAAGCGGATACGCGTTCCGCAGACCAACTGATTGAAGCGGCACAGCAGGAAGGGGTCACGATTGCGCTGGTCCTGGAAACCCATGCCCATGCGGATCATCTCACCGCGGCGCCTTATATCAAGCAGCGCTGCGGCGGGAAGATCGCGATTGGCGAACACATCAAGGATGTACAGCGCATCTTCCGCCCGGTTTTCGCGGCTGAGGATGTGAAGCCCGAAGGTGGCGATTTTGATCTTTTGCTGCGTGATGGGGAACGCCTGAAACTTGGCGCCATGGAAATCGAGGTACTCCATACGCCGGGCCACACGCCCGCCTGTGTCTGCTACCGGATCGGCGATGATGTTTTCGTGGGCGACACGCTGTTCATGCATGATTACGGGACAGCGCGCGCGGATTTTCCGGGTGGTGATGCCAGGGTGCTATTCCGTTCCATCAAGCGGCTGCTGGCGCTGCCGCCGGCGACCCGGCTTTGGATGTGCCACGACTATAAGGCGCCGGGGCGCGATGATTACGCCTGGCAAAGCACGGTGGCCGAACAGCGCGCGCATAACCCGCATGTGAAGGATGGCGTGACCGAGGATGAATTCGTAGCCTTCCGCCAGGCACGCGATGCGAAGCTGGCGGCGCCCACGCTGTTGCTACCCTCGATACAGGTGAATATCCGCGCCGGGCGCTTCCCGGAGGCCGAGAGCAATGGCGTGCGCTATTTGAAGATACCGGTGAAGGCGCGCGCTGGGCTTGCGTGAAGCTTTGGCTTGCGGGGGCCTTCCCCTTTATGCTTGGTGGCAACGGTAAATTGATTGCTGGGAGAGCGACGCAGATGATGAGACGGTTTTTCCTTGGTGCATCCATGGGCCTTGCCTTGGCAGCACCGGCCATCGCCCAAGGCCTGCCCGATCGGCCCATCACGCTGGTGAGCGGCTTTGCCCCCGGCGGTTCCACCGACATCACTGCGCGCCTGCTGGCGGAGCGCATGCAGGCGCATATGGGCGGCAATGCGCGCGTGGTGGTGGAAAACCGCCCGGGCGCTTCCGGGACTGTCGCGGCAGAGTGGCTGCGTCGGCAGCCCGCCGATGGCACGGTGCTGATGTTGAATGAGGCATCATCCCATGCGTTGATTCCCGCTGCCATGCAGGGTGGCACACGCTATGACCCGATTGCCGATTTCAGTCATATCGCCATTGCCGCAAATGGCCCACTGATCCTGGTATCAGCGCCAAATTTCCCGGCCGGTTCAGCGGCTGAGGCAGTGGCGAAGCTGCGCGCCGGGCCGCAGGATAACATGCCCTATGCGTCATCCGGTGTGGGATCCATGCCGCATTTTGCCGCTGAGGCAGTGGCGGTTTCGCTGATGCTCGGTGGCAAATTCTCTCATGTGCCGTATCGGTCCGGCGGCCTGATGGTGGAATCCATCGCGCGCGGGGAAACGGCTTGGGGGGTCGCGGTGCTGGCTTCCGCTGCCGCACAGGTGCGCGATAATCGCGTGCGCGGCATTGCGATTACGGGCCTTGAGCGCTTCCCGGCCTTCCCGGATATTCCGACGCTCGCAGAATCCGGCATGCCCGGTTTTGACATTGGCAATTGGTTCGCCGTGGTGGGGCCGCCGCGCATGCCGGAAGGGACCGTGACAGCGCTGAATCGTGCGATCAATGCCGCGCTTGCTGATCCGCAGTTGCGCGAACGCTTCCTGATTGCGGGGATTTCACCCTGGACGCGGCCCAATACGCCCGCCGATGCGCGCGCGTTTTTTCAGGCGGAGCTTGCGAAGTTCAAGGGCGTTGTCGAACGCACCGGCGTGAAGATGGAACAGTGATAAGGGCGGGCGCCTGAGGGATTTTCAGGCGCCCCCTTCATTTCAATCCTTCGGCGGCAGATGGAGCGCAACAACTTCGCCCCCCTGCCCCGCCACTTCCGGAAAGCGCCGCCGCACATCCGGGTCATGCCCCGGAATAACGCGACTATCATCACCCCCCGCGAGCTTCTTTGCCGCGCGCCAGCCGGCTGCCATCGCCCCGAGATCGAAAATGATCGGGAAGGGATTGCCGCTGAGTGCATTGGCGTAGAAATGCATGGCGTCGGATGCCAGCACCACCGGCCCGCGCGCGGTTTGCACGCGCACCACCTGAAGCCCGTCCGAATGCCCACCGACGCGATGGACTGAAACGCCCGGCGCCACTTCGCCATCGCCATCATGAAACACCACACGATCCGCATAAAGCGCCTTCACCATGGCAACCACATGCGCGGCTTCAAAGGGCAGGCGAATGGCATGCACGCACATGTGCCGACCGGTTGCGAAGTGCATTTCGCGTTCCTGCAAATGGAACTTGGCACCGGGGAACATGCCAAGCGAACCCGCGTGATCATAATGCAAATGCGTGATGATCACATCGGATACCTTGGCGGCATCGGTGCCCATGGCCTTCAGGCTATCGCGGACATTGCGCGCGATGGTGCGCCCGGGGGCGGCGGCGGTTTCCTCATCAAAGCCGGTATCCACCACAATTTCCCGCCCATCCGGCGCACGCAGCAACCAGATGAAGTAATCAAGCGGCATGGCTTCATGCGCGTCAGGCACGGGCAGCAGGAAATTTGTCTGCGCCGTGCGTTCATGCCGCCCGTAACGGATGGCATAGGCTTCCCAATTCATGATTCCTTGTTCCCCCCAAGCACGGTGCCGGTCATTTGTTCCAGCATTTTCGCAAGCGCGGTGTGATCAACCCCCGGCCCGAGCGATGTTGATGCCGCCAGCCACATTTCACGGCAGAGCGCCGAAAATGGCGCGGGCGTTGTGGTTTCCCGCCCAACTTCGAGGGCGATGGACAAATCCTTCACCATCAGATCAAGCCCAAACCCCGCATCGAAGCGGCGGGAGAGCACATATTCCTTGAACTTTTTCTGCGTGGAATTGTTCATGCCTGATGAGGCATTCAACACATCCACCATGGTTGTCGGATCAAGCCCGAAGCGCTGGCCGATCAGTAGTGCCTCAACACCGATCAGGTAGCCACCTGCCGAGACAAGGTTGTTTAGCGCCTTCATCGCCTGCCCGGCACCAATATCACCGCAGCGATAGACGGATGTGCCCATCGCCTTCAGCACGGGCTCTGCGCGATCAATCTCCGCCGCCGCACCGCCGACCATAATGGCCAATTGGCCCGATTTGGCACGCGGCACGCCGCCCGAAACAGGGCAATCAATCATCGCCACACCATGGCCTTCCAGCATCGCCGCGATTTCGCGCGTACGGCCTGGCTGGCCAGAGGTCATGTCAATCACCAGCATGCCAGGCTTCAGCGATGGCAGCATGGCTTCCACCGCCTCCCCAACCTGCTTGCTGGTGGGGACAATGATCACCACGCAATCAGCGCCGGCGGCAGCTTCTGCGGGCGTGGCCGCGGCTTTCGCCCCGGTTTCTGTGGCGAAGGATGCGGCGCGGCCTGGCACCACATCGCACACCGTCACATCGAAACCCGCCTTCACCAGATTGGCCGCCATGGGCCAACCCATATTGCCGATGCCAGCGAAGGCGATGCGCTTCAATGCAGCCGACATCACTTCTTCCCCGGCAAGGCGCCTTCGGCGATCAACACCTCATGCGCGGCCTTGAAGGCATCAAGCCCGGCGGGAATGCCGCAATAGGCAGTGGCATGCAGCAGCGTCGCCTTGATTTCATCCACCGTGATGCCGTTATTGAGCGCACCCTTCACATGCAGCTTCACTTCCGGAATTTTGCCGAGTGCGGTCAGCATGGCCAAGTTCAGCAGCGAACGCGTCTTTCGGTCCAGCGTGGGATCGCCCCAGGCCCAGCCCCAGGCCCAGGCGGTCGTGGCGCGCTGGAAGGACATCATGAATTCATCGGCCTTCGCCATGGACGAATCCACATATTCCGGGCCCAGCACCGCACGGCGGATGGGCAAACCCTTGTCGAATAGCGCCTGATCATCGGACATTCTTATGCTCCTTCATGGATTGGAAGGGGCAAGCTGGCGCGATGGCGCTGGGCGGTCAACCGGGGCAGGTTGCGCGTAAGCTATT
>Ga0315907_10004420_pt1 | contig 15820 bp, 10 predicted proteins | sample LakEriMetagenome_3_FD_203525 | JGI IMG/M metagenome (GOLD analysis project Ga0315907, IMG submission 203525) | Freshwater fungal communities from buoy surface, Lake Erie, Ohio, United States - Buoy 12 MA123 | ecosystem: Environmental > Aquatic > Freshwater > Lake > Lake biofilm | place: USA... | reverse complement strand
TAATCATCTCCACTTGTGGAGTTTAGATAATAACTGGAATTGGCAATCTTCCACCGGATGGTGGGGATTAAACTCATCGGAAGCTTTTACTCAAGAAACCAACTTCCAACAAGACTTTAACGGTGATAATCAGATTGGTAATCCCTTACCCAATATAGCTAGTAGTCTAGCGGTTTCTGCTAACGTCCCAGAACCTATTATCGGGTCATCAAACGATGATATTCTCACCGGTACTCTGGACAATGATATTCTAGTTGGTGGCTTAGGTAATGATACCATAACAGGGGGTGCGGGTGGCGATAACTTCACCTTCAATAACCTCAATGAAGGGATTGATACAATTACTGATTTCCTCTCCAGTCAGGGGGATAAAATTACTCTCTCTGCTGCGGGTTTTGGCGGTGGTTTAGCCGCAGAAACTGCGATTACAGCCGCTCAATTTGTATTAGGAACAACTGCATTAAATGCCAGCAATCGCTTAATTTATAATACAATCACTGGAGGACTATTCTTTGATGGGGACGGGACAGGTACAATAGCAGCTATTCAAATTGCAACTCTTAGTTCTAAACCCACTCTTACCGCCTCTGATATACTTGTATTAGTTTAATCTTAATACAGCTTGTAGGGTGCGTGTTTGCGGTTAAAAAGGGCTGTAAGCGTTTTCAACACCCTAGGAGAGGGGAAAGGGGAATTATGAATTATGAATCATGAATTGGGGAGAAGGGAGAAGGGAGCGGGAAGAAGGGAGAGAAAAAGCTAATAACTGATAACTGTTTACTGATAACTGATCACTGATAACTGCTATTCATACAAAATCTCATCAAAACAAGCTTCTCCCACACTGGATAAAGTCCTAGCGGCAGCTTTATCGGTTTTCGACTTCTGCACGAGGGTGCGGAATTGCTGTAGATTGTAACGAGCTTGGAATTTTTTAATCGTGCAGTCGCATAGGTCTTTTGCCACATCGGCAGCTAATCCCTCCCCACGCGCTCTTTGTAAACATTCTTGACGATAACTGTCGAAAGTCGTGGCAGTATTAGAACTTTGGCTAAGGTAAACCGCATTATTAGCCTGTACTGGCAAGGATAAAGCTAATAAACCGATAAAAGTTAGTAAATATCTTTGATTTCTCATCATAATAGCTTTTTTAAGCCTAAAATCCCCCACTAGATTAGAGAACCGCTCCATAAATTATAGATCGATCGCTTGACTCTTGGGTTCCACTCTTGGCAAACTGCCAACTGTTATGCTAGGATAAGTAGTGCTTGATCGGCGCCATCGCCAAGTGGTAAGGCAGAGGTCTGCAAAACCTTTACCCCCAGTTCGAATCTGGGTGGCGCCTTGGCAAATATCGGTAGTCTTTCTTTTATTACCTTGTCTAATTGACATCCTCGCCGCCGTAAAACGGACGGCGATTCCCAAACCTCACGATTTGAGTTTCTGCTTGGGGTCCCGAAGGATTTTTCGCACCTGCCTTAACAGATTTACTCTGTTCTGGTCTTATGGTCGCTCTACAGACTGACACCGCAAGCCCTGCGGCCAAAATATTTTTACTTGCGTTAATATCTCGGTCATGGTGTGTCCCACAGTCTGGACAATCCCACTCTCGAATATTTAACGGCATTTTTTCAGCAATATACCCGCAATTACTACATCTTTTAGAACTGGGAAACCATCTATCTATTTCGATGTAATTTCTACCATACCAACGGCATTTATAGGCTAATTGTCGGGTGATTTCTCCCCAGCTTACATCAGATATTGCCTGAGATAATTTCGGGTTTTTGACCATATTCTTGACGGCTAAATTCTCAACCACAATCGTTTGGTTTTCACGAACTAATTGAGTGGTTAGCTTATGTAAATGGTCTTTTCTGCTATCGGTGATTTGAGCGTGAATTCTGGCTACTTTGATTCTTGCTTTTTCCCGATTTTTTGACCCTTTCTGTTTTCTAGAAAGATTTTTTTGTGCCTTTCGCAGTCTCCGATAATGCTTGTTAAAATGCTTAGGATTAGATACTTTATCGCCGTCGCTGGTAATTACTAGGCTACTAATTCCTAAGTCAATTCCAATGGCTTTATCTGTTACTGGTAAAGGCTTAATCGTTGGGTCATCAAATCTTATTGAGATATGCCAGCGTCCAGAAGGATGTAATCTGACTGTTACTGTACTTGGTTCACAGCTTTCTGGGATTTGTCTTGACCATCGAATAGGTAAAGGTTCTGTGCATTTAGCTAAATAGATTTGTCTGTCTTTAAATTTAAAAGCAGATTTGGTAAATTCGGCACTTCCTCCTTGATGTTTTTTCTTAAAGTTAGGATACTTATTACGACAAGCAAAGAAATTAGTAAAAGCTGTTTGTAAATGTCTTAACCCTTGTTGTAAGGGTACACAGCTTACCTCGTTGAGAAAGTTTAATTCTTCTTGTTTTTTCCACTCGGTTAGCATTGAAGAAGTTTCAGCGTAGCCTACTCTTTCTTGTCTTTCATGCCAAGCTTGTGTTCTGAGATGGAGAGCTTTATTGTAAACCAATCTTACACAGCCCCAAGTGTGCCGCAATAGCGACTCTTGTTCGGGTGTGGGGTAAAATCGGTAAGAATAGGCTTTTTCCATACCTCACATTTTAGCATATATTTCGTAAATGTGCTAATATTTAACAGCAAAGCCGCCGTAAAACGGCGGGGTTTCAGACCCAAATTTTCGATGATGACCGCTCTCTACGAGGAAGATTTTGTTCTCTGGACAGAAAAAACCGCCGAACTGTTAAAGAGAAAAGAGTTTGACCTGGTGGACTGGGAAAACCTGATCGAAGAGGTGGAGTGCATGGGAAAAAGCGAGAGACAGGCAATAACGAGTTTATTAACTGTTTTAATCGAACACTTGCTAAAACTATCCTATTGGGAATCGGAAAAAGAACGGAATGCCCGTCACTGGATAGTGGAGATCGCGGCTTTCCGATCGCAATTAGAACAAAAAATAGATAGTGCCACCCTCGTCAACCATGCCCGCGATTCTTGGGAGAAAGCCTATTTAACCGCTAGAAAATCCCTGATTAACGCCAGAATCGTCGATAAAAATGCGATTCCCCTAGAGTCTATATTCACCCTCGAACAGGTATTAGACGGGGATTGGTTCCCCATCGATATCGAACCTTTTTTGGAAACCCGTCTATAAATTGCGATCAAGTCCCAGCAAAACCATCAGGAGTATAAACGAATATAACCGAATATGAAAGATATCGAGCAAATCCGCCGCCAAATCATCGAACGCTACCAACAATTATCGGCACTCGATCAGGTGATTGTCCGTCTTTTTTCCCTAATCTATGAACCGATCGCCCGCAGCACTTTTCTAGACTGTTTAAATCAAGCCCATTACCGCGACGAGAACAACCGGCGATTTAACGGCCAAACCCTGAAATCCCATTTAGATCGCCTCCTAGAAGCGGAAGTAATCATCCAGGACAAAGGCTATGGGCTGCGCTGTCATCCCCTCCTCGTCGAGATTGCCAGCCGTGATAGCGTTAGCAAGGGGGAATTCAAGCGTTTTGCCGAGATCATCAAGGACAAACTGCCGCAACCCCGAACTCGTTGGGATGAAAGCCTAGTTTTTCAGGGAAAAGAGCAATTAATCCGAGAAATCCGTCTGGCCATCTATTGTCAGGATTTCAACTCGGTCGAACAACAAATCGCCGATTATCAGAAAACCAGCTATTCTTCCCCAAAAACTAGCCTAGAAGACCTTCTGGTTCTCATCTACGATAACCCCTTCGATGGGGATTGGTTACGGACGCAACCGACCAAATTTCAGGCGTTAGCACTAAATAGCATTCTTGTCAAGGCTTTTGAAAAAATAACTCGCGCCGATGGAGCTTTTTCCCTCCTAGAAGAACTCTGTCAAGACCAGACCAGTGTTTCCGAAGCCCATTTGTGGCTCGAACAGGCAATCATCCGAGGACAAAGCGATAAAGTGCGTCGGTATCTCGATCGCCCCTTCCCGGAAAGCCAAGCAGCAGCAATCGGGGCGATCCGGGGTTGGATTGCCTTTCTAGAGGGGAAAAACAGCAAAGCGATCCAAGAATATACCCTCGCCCTTAAAGCCCTAAAAAAAGCCAAAGGAAAACAAAAAATCTATTTTTCTTCAATTAGCGGCTTCTCCTTTATTTTTGCCCTCCTCAAAGAAGGAACCCCCGAACGTCTCGCGGAAGCCGCCAGCTATACCAGTTGGGTGACGCGTCAAAACGATCATCCTTTCAGTCCTATCTATGCCCGTCTGGAAAAAATCATCGTTGCCCGTCAGGGAGATATACAGGCCAAAGACGCAATCATCGACGCGGCGATCAATCCCTACCAAATGGGCCAGGGTCTAGAGACTCTTCTCTATAGTATCTGTCTCTACTGGATGAGTAGCGACATCGCTAAAAAACATCTGCCCCGCCTACTCTTGCCTCTCTACAAAGATGCCAAGGCGGCTGGCTACCATTGGTTAGCCCTGGAAACCGGGGCCCTACTGTCCCGACTCGATCGAGCGCCGGAAGCGGAGGTGGTTATAAAATGGCATCTCTCTTCCCCCCTGGTGGATGCGATCGAACCCCAAGAAGCTTGGCAACTGTGCCTGAATGCCTTGACTAATCTGTGCGCGCCAACACCAACCCCGGGTAAATCTAACCCCGTCTTCCGCCTTGCTTGGTTTCTCTCTATCCATTCCGAGGATTATTTCCTGCAACCAAAAGAACAGAAACTCGACGCGCGGGGTAATTGGAGTCGTGGCCGTCCCGTCTCCCTTAAACGTCTGCGAAAAACCGGGGAAATTGACTATTTAACCCCGCAGGATCTGAAAATTTGCGCCCATATCTTCGTGGAATCCAGTTACTATGGCCAGAACGAGTATCACTTTGAGCGCCGGGCTATTATCGAACTGATCGGTCATCCCCTGGTGTTTTGGGAAGATTCCCCCAGAACGCGGGCAGAAATCGTCGCCGGGGAACCGGAATTGCGAGTAAGTAAGGAAAAATCGGGTAAATTAATCCTCTCTTTACTGCCCGATCTCAGCGATCACCAAGAAGTGCTGATTTGGAAAGAAACCCCCACTCGCATTAAGGTAATCGAAGTCAAGCCAGAACACCGAAGCATCGCCGACATTATCGGCAAAAGCAACCGCTTAGAAGTCCCCGACAAGGGCCGGGAAAAAGTCCTGGCCGCGATCAATTCCCTGTCCGGGATAGTGACAGTACATTCCGATATCGGCGGAGGAAAAGCAGCCCGGTCAGTGGCAGCCGATAGTCAACCCCGGATTCATCTCTTACCGGCTGGGGAGGGTCTAAAAGTGGCGGTTCTCAGTCGTCCTTTTGGGGCAGCCGGTCCCTATTTCCAGCCTGGAAAAGGGGGAGAAACAGTAATCGCCGAGATTGAGGGGGAACGGCTGCAAACAACTAGGGATCTGGCCCTAGAGAAAAAACTGGCCCAAACAGCGATCGATTCTTGTCCGATCCTGATCAGTTTTGAGGAGGAAAATGGGGAATGGCGGCTAGAAAATCCGGAGGATTGTCTAGATCTACTGCTAGAATTGCGGGAATTAAACGATAGCGTCCTCGTGGAATGGCCGGAAGGGGAAAAATGGCGGGTGACGCGTCAGCTTCGATTACAAGACCTACACCTAAATATCCACAGTCAACGGGATTGGTTTGCGGTCAGTGGGGAACTGCACCTAGAGGAGAAATCAGTCCTGAGTATGCAGGAGTTGATGAAACTGCTAGAGGGATCGCCGGGGCGGTTTATTCCCCTCGGAGATGGTCAATTTCTCGCCCTAACCGAGGCATTTCGGGAACGGTTACAGGAAATGCGTGCTTTCTCGGAAAAGTCCGGCGACGGTTTGCGGTTTCATCCCTTCGCTGCCCCGATTCTCTCCGAACTGACTGAGGAAGTGGGACAACTCAAGGCCGATAAACGTTGGCGCGACAATTTACAACGCTTTCAGGAGAGTCAGGATTTTACCCCGGAAGTCCCCTCAACTCTACAGGCAGAATTGCGCGACTATCAACTGGAAGGCTTTCGCTGGTTAGCTAGGCTGGCCCAGTGGGGGGCCGGGGCCTGTTTGGCCGATGATATGGGATTAGGGAAGACTTTACAGGCCCTGGCAGTAATCCTTACCCGCGCCTCGGAGGGGCCGACTTTAGCGATCGCTCCTACTTCAGTCTGTTTGAACTGGATTAGTGAGGCGGAAAGGTTCGCACCCACCTTAAATATCATCCAATTGGGAACAGGCGATCGGCAAGCACTACTCGATCGACTGCAACCCTTCGATCTGTTGGTCTGTAGCTATGGGTTATTACAGCAGGAAGAAGTGGCCACCATGTTGGCTGGGGTAGAATGGCGGACAATCGTTCTCGATGAGGCCCAAGCGATTAAGAATTTCTCCACCAAGCGATCGAAAGCAGCCATGAATCTGCGGGGGGATTTTAAATTAATCACCACGGGAACACCGATCGAGAATCATTTAGGGGAATTATGGAATCTTTTCCGTTTTATTAACCCCGGATTGTTGGGATCCTTGGAAAGTTTTGATCGCCGTTTCGCCACCCCGATCGAAAAATACGGCGATAAAACCGCTCGCGAACAGTTAAAAAAACTGGTGCGGCCTTTCCTTCTCCGGCGCACAAAAAACCAAGTTCTGGCGGAATTACCGCCGCGTACCGAGATTTTAGTCCCGATCGAGTTAAGCGTCGAGGAGAAGGCGTTTTACGAGGCCTTACGGCGGCGTGCTTTGGAGAAATTAAGCGAGAGTGACAGTACCGCCGGAGCGAAACATCTCCAGGTACTGGCAGAGATCATGAAATTACGCCGGGCCTGCTGTCATCCGCAGTTAGTGGCTCCAGATTTGGATTTAGCCGGCTCGAAATTGTCCCGTTTCGGGGAAATTCTGGATGAGTTATTAGATAATCAGCATAAAGCCTTGGTGTTTAGTCAATTTGTTGATCATTTAGCCATTATCCGCAGTTATCTCGATCAAAGGCAGATAAAATATCAATACCTCGATGGTAGTACCCCAGCCAGCGATCGGCAGAAACAGGTGAAAGCTTTTCAAGCGGGGGAAGGGGACGTATTTTTAATTAGTTTAAAGGCCGGGGGGACAGGATTAAATCTCACCGCGGCCGATTATGTTATCCATCTTGATCCCTGGTGGAATCCCGCAGTGGAGGATCAGGCCTCCGATCGCGCCCACCGCATCGGCCAAAAACGTCCGGTGACGATTTATCGCTTAGTGGCCAAGGATACGATCGAGGAAAAAATTGTCGATCTGCACCACCATAAACGCGATCTCGCCGATAGTTTATTGGAGGGGACCGACGCCAGCGGCAAGTTATCTACCGACGAATTATTACGCTTAATGGCCGAGGGATAAAAATATCCCCGACGCGGTTTAAACTAACTTTTTGATAGCTGCTACTAACTGCTCGATTTCTGATGGCAAAGTGAAATAATGAACACAGGCACGCACACAGAGGGGGTCGAGGAGAGTTCGCAGTAAAAACCCTTGTTTTTCTAGCTGTTGCACTAAATTTTGTGGGCTGATGGTCGAGTCAATTTGAAAGGAAACTAAACCAGATTCTGGCGGAGAATTTTTTAAACATTTCACCCCTTTAATTGTGTTTAATTCTCCCCAGAGATAGGCTGCTAATTGACAGATTTTTTCGTATCTTTGTCCCCCATCACCCCAGGCGTTATGTACCGCAATAGTTGCCCTTAAACCCTCAAATTGAGGATAGGCAGAAGTGGCCACTTCAAAGCGTCTAGCATCGGGTTTCCAACCGATAGGCTGTCCTTGCTTATCTGTTTCAATACCTCGCCAACCGATAAAAGTGGGCTGTAAACTAGGGAAAATTTCGGGACGAATATACAATCCTCCCACACCGGCCGGTCCACACCACCATTTATGACCTGTAAAAGCATAACAATCGGCGGCAGTGGCGCTTAAATCCAAGGGCAAACAACCCACGGATTGGGCAGCATCCACCACCACTAAAACGGGTTTTTCGGTGACAGAATTATCATGACAAAGTTGCGAGATTTCCTTGAGGGGTAAAACCTGTCCAGTATTCCAGAGAACATGACTGACCACCAAAACCCTAGTTTTGGGACGTAAATGAGCGGAAATCACTTCTATCGGGTTGCCGCCGTTTAAAGTTTCCCGAATAGGACAAGTGGAGATTTCCAGATGATAACGACGGGCAATTTCCCGAACCGTGGCGATAATTCCGGGGTGTTCACAATCGGTTAGTAAAATATGTTCCCCCGCTTGCCAATCAACCCCCCAGAGGGCGATATTACAGCCTACAGTGACATCCTCGGTGATAGAGAGAGTGCTGGGGCTAATTCCCAACTCCTGAGCCATTTCTTGCCTGAGAAGTTCCGTTTTTTTGGTAATCCAATCGTTTACCCGTCCTGAAAAAGGCCCCTTTTGTTGGAGAAAATTATGGGCATCGATAATCGCTTCTAATCCCGCCTTGGGCAAGGTTCCCTGACCACCGAAATTAAAATAAACTTTATTGCTAAGTCCCCGAAATTCCTGTCTTTGTTCGGCTAAATCCGGTTTACTAACGGCGAAATCGAGGCTATTTTCGTCTAAATTCTGCATAAGCGAGGAGATTGGGGGGTCAGTTATCAGTTATCAGTTAGAAGGTGTTGGGTTTTGGGGTTTTAGGGTTTTAGTTGAATTCCCCATTTCCCCATTTCCTGACTCCCAACGACCGACGGCTGAATTCTATCGACGGATTCAGTCGCAATTGTCACAATAGTATTAGAGTAGAGGAAACACACTTGGGAATGTTTTCTTTTTTTAAGTTTATTATTTTTTACTTTACCTCACAGGTCCAGGAAAGCTTAACTTTTCTCCTTGTATAGAATGCTACTGACCGATGATCTACTTCTAGACTACCAACGTTGTCAACGCCGTGGGTTTTTAAATCTCTACGGCAATAGCCAAGAAAAAGACCCTGAGCGAGATTTTTTGCTTAAATTGCGCCAAGAGAGTCAAAGTCACGTTAAAAAAGTCCTACAAGACTCCTATCCCGATTATTATTCCCTGACTACTCCCACCAGCGATATTTTAGCCGCCGCTAGGGAAACGGAAGCTTTGATGCGTCAGGGGGTATCCTGTATTTATCACGGAGTCCTGTTACAATCCGGCTATCCCGTCTCTTTAACCGGTTCCCCCCATTTATTAATTAAACAGGCAGGAAAGTCGAAATTTGGCGATTGGATTTATTATCCCCTCAATATTCAACTCGGTCGCCGTCCTAAGCCTGAATATAAGCTGCTGGCTACTTTTTACGCCTATTTATTAGCCAGTATGCAGGGAGTTTTTCCTGGTTATGCCGAAATTGTCCTACGTCGTCATAATCGCTATCGGGTGGAATTGAATCTCTGGTTAACTAAACTAGAGGAAATAATCAAAAAGTTCGGCGAAATGGTGATTAATCGCCAAGAACCAGAAGTTTTTATCTCGCGTCAGCGTTGCAGTTTATGTCATTGGTATAGTCACTGTTATGGTATCGCTCAAGCGAGTCAACATCTTTCTTTAGTTCCGGGGGTGACTCCCAGTCGTTACCAATTTTTACAGTCTTTGGGGGTTTCCACCATGGAATCCCTGGCGCTTACCTGTCCTACCCGTATGGGGGAGGGTATGGGGTTAGAGGTGGCTAATCAGTTACAATTACAGGCCCAAGCAATTATTGAAAATCGGGCCTTTCGCAAAAGTAACGGGAAAACTGCTTATTTGTCTCCCCTACCGAGGGCCGAGATTGAATTTTATTTTGACATCGAAGCGGAACCAGAACAGAATTTAGATTATCTTTTGGGGATTTTACGCGTTGATTATCGAGTTAATACCCAGCAATTTTATCCCTTTTTGGCAGAAAAGCCAGAAGATGAAGGCAGGATTTGGCAGGAATTTTTAACCTTAGTCATGCAGGATTATCAAGCACCCATTTTTCACTTTTCTGAGTACGAAGTGGAAACAATTAAGCGATTGGGTTATCTTTATAAAACTCCTTCTTCTTTGATTAATCAGTTAGTTTCTCGCTGTTTTGATCTGCACTATTATGTAGTTAATTCCGTAACTTTTCCCGTGGAAAGTTATTCTTTAAAATCCCTCGCTAACTGGATTGGCTTCCAATGGCGCGATCGAGGAGTAAGCGGGGATCAATGCGTTTGGTGGTATGACCAGTGGTTAAAAACAGGAGATCGGACTTTATTGGCGGCTATTTTGCGTTACAATGAGGATGATTGTCGCGCCACCTTTATACTAAAAGATTGGCTTTTGACATACCCCACGCCGTAAACGGACGTGGATTCTTCTAGCATCACTGCTGAGAATTTCTGGCTCAACGAGTCCACTTGAATTAGGGTTTGCTGAATAAATCTAAAAACCTTGTTGGATAAGGCTTTTAGACTTTTTTTCCCTGAAAAAGTGCCTACCATTGGAGTGATTGGGGGGAAAATTTAGGGATTTTTTCCCTGAAAATTAGGTAATTGACCACCTGAAAATGGGTAAAACCCCACACCCCACACCCCACACCCCACACCCTGCCCCCACGAAAAACTTTTTCAGCAGCCCCGAATTAGATTCCTGGCGAAATCCCACCCAGAGGTGGTTCTCTCCTCAGACTTTCGCTCCCTTACAGAAGCCTGTTTTCCTATGCCCTACGATACAGTTCAAAACCTCTAAAATAATTGGTTTCTCTGGTACTTGACGCTTAGAGCTTTTACCTATAGGAGCATTCCCCTATAGAACCCCATAACTCTAGTTTTCAAGGTGCGTTCATCCTGCGATGACTGGGTTTTTTAAGCGGTTGCTTACCCGGCCCCCTATTCTTAATATCATAGATCATATAAAGTCGCCCTAAAAGGGCGAGGCTTTAAACCCAATTTTTCGGTCAACTTTTTAATTTGATTCTAAAGATTTATGACAAATAGGGGGGAATGTAACCGCTGCTACCCGTAGCCGTCAAGGGAAAATGATAGGCTATGGATGTGAAAACAGTCCCCTCACCCAATGGTGATCCCCATGTTCTCCCCACTTTTTCCCCTTCTACTCCTACTGCTTTCCTTCCTTAGTCTTCTCTGGTATCAAAAAACCGATAATGATATTTTTAAAGCTCTTGCCGTTAGTAGTTTAATTTTTGCAATTATTTGGGGCTTAGTTCTCGTTCATTGGTCAATTCACCTGCTGGGACTGCTGTTATTGTTAAAATTCAGATCCCCCGCTTTCAGCTTGGTGCGCGTGCCTAGATGGTAATGGTTTCACCCTAATCTTCTAACTGTCCGGTAGGTACTTCGATCGCTTGTACATCGATCGTACCGGGAGGGGTGAGAATAATAAACTTACCCCCTGCCACTTTTAACGGTTCACCACAGTTAGGACATTGGCATTCCGTGCGATTAAAACCCGTAAATTCGTAGCTACAGACGGGACAGCTATCTTCAACTAAATTGCGTCGCAACCACCAGCGAAAAATTCCCCAAGCAATGACGGGGGAAATTATTAGGAATGCCACGAGAATTAAAAACCCATTGACTAACCAACCTAGTCCGATCGAGCCTAACAACAATCCGACTAAAATCAAAGATAAGAAACAACCCAAACCAGAATCATTGACAGAATAGCTGCGGAAAAAGTTGTTATTCACGGCTCAACCCTCGATTCATCAAAGCTGCAATTATCTTTAACCTAACACATTCCTAACACATTGCCACGGTTAAATCTTCCTTTTTGCTCACCGGTTACTAGCTCTATTCTGCCTTGGGTTTAGTTTTGAGCGAGATTATCTTGACTGACATCCTCAGCAAATCTGCTGGCGAGTGGATCGTCCGATTGTTATAATAGTCAGTCCCTATCTACCATATCTCTAAAAACCATGAGCGATCCTCGTCTATCTCTAGTTGCCGCTGCCCGAAGATTTTATCAACTGGGTTGGATGCTTGGCACGGCAGGTAATTTATCCGCTAAAGTTGATGATCATAGTTTTTGGATTACTGCCAGTGGCAAAAGTAAAGGTAAACTCACAGAACAGGATTTTGTGCGCGTAGATCTGACGGGAAAAGTCAGAGAATTAGCTCATCGGGATAATCGTCCTTCGGCAGAAACTAGCATTCATCAGGTGATTTATCGTCTCTTTCCCCAAGCGCAAGCTTGTTATCATGTCCACTCGGTGGAAGCGAATTTAGTTTGCCGTTTTGCTCATCTGGGTAAGTTATCGTTACCTCCCTTAGAAATGTTGAAAGGTTTAGGTATTTGGGTAGAAAATCCTGAAGTATTTATGCCAGTTTTTGCTAACTATCTCGATGTGCCGAAAATTGCCGCAGAAATAGAAAGTAGATTCTCAACTTTCCCCCCAGAAATTCCCGCTTTACTCATTTCTGACCATGGCGTGACGGTGTGGGGTGAGTCTCTAGAAACTACCGAGAATTATTTAGAGATAGTTGAGTATATTTTTCGTTATCTAGTGTTAAGAAGGATTTAAACCGCTTATTCTTAGATTAGCCGAACTTCCCCCAATCCCTTTACTGTTGCCTTTTGCCTCTTGCCTTTTGCCTCGTCTCAACAAGCAATTTAAATTACGAACAGCTTCGCTATCTAGTGGCAGCCTATCAGTTGACACTGTCGTGCTTCGCTGTTCTATGCTGGCGGAACCTTTCATCTCCGAGGTGAAACCGAGAGTTCCTTCAAGCCGACATTATAGGTAAAACCTTGTTAAACCTTCATCGAAAATTTGGGTCTGAAACCCCGTCGTTCTACGACGGCTTTACTGTTAAATATGAGCATCGTTTACGAAATATATGCTAAAATGTGAGATATGGAAAAAGCCTATTCTTACCGATTTTACCCCACACCCGAACAAGAGTCGCTATTGCGGCGCACATTGGGCTGTGTAAGATTGGTTTACAACAAAGCTCTCCATCTCAGAACACAAGCATGGTACGAAAAGCAAGAAAGAGTAGGATATGTTCAAACTTCTTCAATGTTGACCGATTGGAAAAAACAAGAAGAATTAGACTTTCTCAATGAGGTAAGCTGTGTACCTTTACAACAAGGGTTAAGACATTTACAAACAGCTTTTACCAATTTCTTTGCTGGTCGGACTAAGTATCCTAACTTTAAGAAAAAACATCAAGGAGGAAGTGCCGAATTTACCAAATCTGCTTTTAAATTTAAAGACAGACAAATCTATTTAGCTAAATGCACAGAACCTTTACCTATTCGATGGTCAAGACAAATACCAGAAAGCTGTGACCCAAGTACAGTAACAGTCAGGCTACATCCATCAGGACGCTGGCATATTTCAATAAGATTTGATGACCCAACGATTAAGCCTTTACCAGTAACAGATAAAGCCATTGGAATTGACTTAGGAATTAGTAGCCTTGTGATTACCAGCGACGGCGATAAAGTATCTAATCCTAAGCATTTTAACAAGCATTATCGGAGACTGCGAAAGGCACAAAAAAATCTTTCTAGAAAACAGAAAGGGTCAAAAAATCGGGAAAAAGCAAGAATCAAAGTAGCCAGAATTCACGCTCAAATCACCGATAGCAGAAAAGACCATTTACATAAGCTAACCACTCAATTAGTTCGTGAAAACCAAACGATTGTGGTTGAGAATTTAGCCGTCAAGAATATGGTCAAAAACCCGAAATTATCTCAGGCAATATCTGACGTTAGTTGGGGAGAAATCACTCGACAATTAGCCTATAAATGCCGTTGGTACGGCAGAAATTACATCGAAATAGATAGATGGTTTCCTAGTTCTAAAAGATGTAGTAATTGTGGGCATATTGCTGAGAAAATGCCGTTAAATATTCGAGAGTGGGATTGTCCAGACTGTGGGACTCACCATGACCGAGATGTTAACGCTAGTAAAAATATTTTGGCCGCAGGGCTTGCGGTGTCAGTCTGTAGAGCGACCTGATGACCAGAACAGAGTAAATCTGGGGCGGCAGGTGCGAAAAATCCTTCGGGACCCCAAGCAGAAACTCAAATCGTGAGGTTTGGGAATCGCCGTCCGTTTACGGCGGTGAGGATGTCAAAGATTTATCTTCCCGACTGGGAGCGCGGGGTAATGGCTCGATTATAACCCTCGATCGCTATCTTCGATCAGCTTCTAGTGCGGGGAATTTTTGCCAAGTTAGAGATTTATCCTGCATCACAAGTTGTTCTTTTTGTCAAGAAAACTTTTTCTTTTTAACAAAAGTACACAAACATTTTGATCAACGTTATTGGCGATGTTATTTTGGGACTACAGGGGAAAGATAACCTCACTGCTAGAATTTAATTTTCAGACAAATAACCTCAGATCAGAAATTATGACCTTTACACCAGCTATTGATCCAGATATTGAATACCCCGATAGTGACGGTAAACCCATGGCCGATAATACCGAACAATATGAATGGATCGTTAAAATCAAAGAAAATCTTGAGATTCTCTTTGCTAATTCTCCTAACGTTTTTATTGCGGGGGATCTGCTCTGGTATCCCGTCCAAGATAAGAAAATTACTGGACCAGTTGCTCCCGATGTTATGGTAGTATTTGGTCGTCCGAAAGGAAGACGGGGTTCCTATAAACAATGGCAAGAAGATAACATCGCTCCTCAAGTGGTTTTTGAAATTCTCTCCCCCTCTAATAGTTTAGAAGAAATGGAGCGAAAACTACTCTTTTATCAACGTTATGGAGTGGAAGAATACTATCTCTATGATCCGGATTCTCATAATTTTCAGGGATGGTGGAGACAGGAAGGACTATTAAGTTCTATACCTGAGATTAAGGGATGGATTAGTCCTCGGTTAAAGATCAGATTTGAATTGAGAGGAGATGAGTTAGAAATTTATGGTTTAGATGGTCAGAAATTTTTAAGTTCTATCGAGTTATCTCAAAGGTTAGAACAAGAGCGTCTTAAAGCTGAAGAAGCGAGTTTACAGTTAGAACAAGCAAGTTTACAATTAGAACAAGAGCGTCTTAAAGCTGAACGTTTAGCTGAATATATCCGTTCTCTAGGAATTGATCCCGATACTTTATGAATATTTCAAGGAGGATAAATTATGACCTTTACACCAGCTATTGATCCAGATATTGAATACCCCGATAGTGACGGTAAACCCATGGCCGATAATACCGAACAATATGAATGGATCGTTAAAATCAAAGAAAATCTTGAGATTCTCTTTGCTAATTCTCCTAACGTTTTTATTGCGGGGGATCTGCTCTGGTATCCCGTCCAAGATAAGAAAATTACTGGACCAGTTGCTCCCGATGTTATGGTAGTATTTGGTCGTCCGAAAGGAAGACGGGGTTCCTATAAACAATGGCAAGAAGATAACATCGCTCCTCAAGTGGTTTTTGAAATTCTCTCCCCCTCTAATAGTTTAGAAGAAATGGAGCGAAAACTACTCTTTTATCAACGTTATGGAGTGGAAGAATACTATCTCTATGATCCGGATTCTCATAATTTTCAGGGATGGTGGAGACAGGAAGGACTATTAAGTTCTATACCTGAGATTAAGGGATGGATTAGTCCTCGGTTAAAGATCCGATTTGAATTGAGAGGAGATGAGTTAGAAATTTATGGTTTAGATGGTCAGAAATTTTTAAGTTCTATCGAGTTATCTCAAAAAGCTCAACGTTTAGCTGAATACATCCGTTCTCTGGGAATTGATCCCGATACTTTATGAATATTTCAAGGAGCAGAAATTATGACCTTTACACCAGCTATTGATCCAGATATTGAATACCCCGATAGTGACGGTAAACCCATGGCCGATA
>Ga0315907_10004419_pt1 | contig 15821 bp, 15 predicted proteins | sample LakEriMetagenome_3_FD_203525 | JGI IMG/M metagenome (GOLD analysis project Ga0315907, IMG submission 203525) | Freshwater fungal communities from buoy surface, Lake Erie, Ohio, United States - Buoy 12 MA123 | ecosystem: Environmental > Aquatic > Freshwater > Lake > Lake biofilm | place: USA... | reverse complement strand
GACAAATTGCAGGGGGCGACTGATTCCGTTACAGTTACTTTAGCCTCATTAGGCACCTCTGCAAACCCCCTTTCCGGGGTGTTGGCCAGAAACTTGGCGCAAAGCAGCGGGCAAAAACACCAAGAACTTGGAGGAAATTGCGTTATGTCGGACACAAAAAAGCTGTTTGAAAAGGCCAGCAAGGACGTCACCAAGGCGAAGTCTGACCCGGGCAATGACATGAAGCTTCGCCTCTACGCCCACTTTAAGCAGGGCACCGAAGGCGACGTGAGTGGCGATAAACCGGGCTTTACCGACTTCGTCGGACGGGCAAAGTACGATGCTTGGGCGAAGATCAAGGGCATGTCGCAGGAAGACGCGCAGAAGGCTTACATTAAGCTGGTTGAACGCGTACTCCGCGATTAATCGGCGCAAAAAAAGCCCGAATCAATTGATTCGGGCTTGAAGTCGTCCGTTTTCTTTGCGAATCGGGACGAGGAGGAGGCGAAATAACCAAAGCACTAGTAGCCGCTCTGGCAGAAAACTTACTTTTTGCGGGCGACCTTACGCGCGACCGGTTTCTTTGCGACTACCTTTTTCGCTGCGGTCTTTCTGGCGACAACCTTTTTGGCAGCGGGGCGGGCAGCGCTGGTGCGCTTTTCCTGAGCGAGCAGGGCGCGTACGCTGTCTGCCAGTTCCGCAACTTGGGCGGACAACATCTCAACGTCTTTGCTGGTCAAAACGCCCAAGCGGTTAAGCGATTTGTGTACACGCTCTTCAAACACCAGTTCGAGTTTATCGAACTTGCCCGAGGCAGCCTCAATGGTCTTGCTGGCCTGATCGCGCGCCGTTTCCATCGTTGCTTCAGCGACGTGGCGGGTGCGTGATTCAAGTGCTTCGCCTTGCTTTACCAAGGTTTCGAATACTTTTTTGCCTTCGACTTGGGTCTTGGAGAATGCGCCGAGACCCGCAAGCCAGATTTGCTGCGCGGATTCCATCACTTGCTTGGCCATTTGCTGCTCCGACAGGGAGGCGGCAACTTGACCAAGTTTTTCTGTGATCTGCTCAACGGGGGTGCTGGCTTTGATTGCCTTCGCTGACTGTTGGGCTTTTTTCAGACGTGATGCCATGTGGGTTTCTCCTGGTTGGTCGGATGCGGGGGATGCGGCAAGGACGCTAAGCCCAAGCATATTGCATCGCAGCAATGCGTGGACTTTAGTGGGAAAAATTAGAGTAATCACACTATGGTGGCCGACTCCGGACGCGCCTAGCCAGTGGCCAATTTCTCAGCCAAGCGCGAATACTGACCCAAAAGTCATAAAAAAGAGGCAGGTGGCAGTGAATGTGAAGGAACCGCGAATCGTGCAAACTGTCTGTTGCACAGCTGTATACCGGTGAAAAAACGGGATTACCCGCCCGCCAGCACCATCATAAGAACATGAGATAAGAAAAGAGGAGAACACATGAATGCAACGGCAGCGCAGGCTCAAGATCGGCCATGGTTGAAGGAATATCCGAAGGATGTCCCGGCGGACATCAATCCGGATGCCTTCGATTCAGTCAAGGACATCCTTAATCAGGCATGTGAACGGTTTGCCGCCCAGCCGGCGTTCACCTGCATGGGCAAGACGCTAACGTTTGCCGAGATAGATCGTCACGCGCGCGATTTCGCCGCCTACCTACAGAACGACTTGAAGCTGACCCGTGGTGATCGTGTCGCGGTGATGATGCCCAATATTCTTCAGTACCCCGTGGCGATTTTCGGCATTTTGCGTGCGGGATTTGTGGTGGTTAATTGCAACCCACTCTATACGCCGCGGGAACTGGAGCACCAGCTGAAGGACTCCGGTGCGAAAGCCATCGTCGTGATTGAAAACTTTGCCACAACGCTTGAGCAGTGTATCGCCAAGACTTCTGTCAAACATGTCATCACCACCGAGCTCGGCGATCTACTGGGGTTCCCAAAATCGCTCATTGTGAATTGGGTGATCAAATACAAAAAGAAAATGGTACCTTCGTGGAATATCGCAGGTGCGGTGCGGTTTAAGGATGCACTCGCCAAAGGGGCGGCATCGCAGTACACAAAGCCCGCCGTTGCGGGGTCCGATATCGCGTTTCTTCAGTACACGGGCGGCACGACAGGTGTATCCAAAGGGGCGATCCTGACCCACCGAAATTTGGTGGCGAACATCCAGCAGGTTGGCTGTTGGACCGGACTCGATTTGAAGGAAGGCCAAGAGGTGATCATCCAGCCGCTGCCGATGTATCACATCTTTGCGTTGAACACCTCAATCAACTTTATGTCGCGAGGCGCCGAGACCGTGTTGATTCCCAACCCGCGTGACATGGATGGCTTCATCAAGGAACTTAAGTCCCGGCGATGGACCGTGCTGACCGGCGTAAACACGCTCTTCAACGGCCTTCTGCACCACCCTGAATTCAAAAACGTCGATTTCTCTGGGCTCAAACTTGCCTTGGGCGGGGGCATGGCGGTGCAACGTGCCGTTGCGGAAAAGTGGAAAGCGGTCACCGGCAAAACGTTGATTGAAGCCTATGGCCTCACGGAGACCTCACCTGGCGCAACGGCGAATCCGCTCGATTTGGTGGAGTTCAATGGCTGTATTGGTCTGCCATTTCCGTCGACGATTGTCACGATCCGTGACGACGACGAAAACATACTTGGTGTCGGTGAGGTGGGGGAAATTTGTATTGACGGCCCACAGGTGATGCAGGGTTATTGGCAGCGTCCCGACGAGTCGGCGAAGGTATTTTGTAAAGACGGCGCGTTCAAGTCAGGTGACATCGGCGTGATGGATGAGCGTGGCTACTTCAAGATTGTGGATCGCAAAAAAGACATGATTCTGGTTTCCGGGTTTAACGTCTATCCAAATGAAATCGAAGATGTCGTCGCCATGTGCCCCGGCGTGTTAGAAGTTTGCGCGGTATCGATGCCTGACGACAAATCCACCGAGGCCGTGCGGGTTGTGGTGGTGAAGAGTGATCCAAGCTTGACCAAGGAAACCATCATGGCATTCTGCAAAGAGCGGCTCACGGGATACAAGATGCCGCGGCAGATCGAGTTTTGGTCTGAATTGCCGAAGACAAACGTCGGCAAAGTGCTGCGGCGGACCGTTAGGGACACCGCTCCGGTGAAGTGATCAACGAGACAGCCCCTTTTGCCAATATGAAAAAACAAAATGAGCCGTTGAGCTGGTTTCAGTATTTGGGCATCGCAGTCGTATGCTCGTTATGCTCCAGGTTAGTGGCAGATCAACTGGGCCTCGTGAATAACGAGTTGTTTCAGGACGATATAAATTGGTTGCACGCTTCGGGGCGCCTCGCCATTTTCGGTGTCTTGTATTTTTTGGTCGTCAGCCTGGCGAACGACTTTGGGCTGGCGAATTACACGTTCAGCCAGGGCAGGTTGTTGAAGAAGCCTCCGAGCGTTAGCCTTTCCAACAGTGAACCTAGTTCCGACCAAAGTCATGATCAGGCGCAGACGAAATGAACACAAGTAATGAGTCGAGTTTGGTCGCACGTTGTAATCTACTTCTGCATCGGAGCAGGCTTGTACACGTTCAGCGCGTTTCTGATACATTGGGTACGTGCATTTGTGTTCCGGCTTTAGGGGGCACCGAAGCAGAGTAGATGCACGAGAGCGGGTGTTTGCGCCAAACCGCGCACCTTGACTATGGCGCGACGACATTGAGGGAGACAGCACCATGTTGAAGTTTGGGTTTCTCAGGGGTTTTTCGAATCAGCTAGGGCCCGGCAACACCAACACGCCAGACTGGCGATTGGCTACTTGGTTGGTCGCGTTGATCCTTCCGTCCGTCGTTGTCCGTGCGGGAAGCCCTGCGCCGGAGTGGCTCACAACGTTGCCACTGTGGGCCGATGCGATTGTCTACGGCGTTTTGGCGATCGCGCTGATCTCTGGCATGCAATGCGTTCGACGTTGGTTGCAACCATTTGCGCTACGCGGCGCAAAAGTTAGTGACTTTTGCAAGCCCGTCTACTTGTGGGCGTTCTTCTGGGCGTCCGTCACTTCCAGCGCATGGGTGTGTTTGGAACTGGCGTTCACAAAAGAATACGGCGTCGGTTTTGTAACTTGGATGTTGTTTTTCTCGTCGGTTTTGGCAATCACTTGTGCAGGCCAATACTTTTGGTTAAGACCACGCAAGTTTCTGTCGGCTGGCCTTTGGCGATTACTGGCTGTACTCTCAATCGCGGCTGGCTTTGGGTTTTTGCTCACGCCATGGATGAATGTTCCCGCGTTTTCCGAAACACTCATCGGCGCCAGTATCGTTTGGGTTGGCGGAGTGATCTCAGCCTTTGTTTCCGGCGCGGTCTACTACCTATACGCTAACAGCGACGTGTTCCGAGAGCGTTTAGGGGAGAGTGATCGTGCCCTGTCCAATCTCAATTACGCGGCCACTGACCAAGATTTCCGCATTGGCAAGTACATCTAACCGCAAGTGGCAGGCGCGCCCAACCTGAGCGCCTTGTTCGATGGCGTATGAACAAGGTGTGCGACCGTGATGGATCATCCAACCGCCGAGGTTTGCCGTTGCGGACCCGGTGCCTGGATCTTCGACTATGCTGCCGTGTTTCATAAAGAAAAAGCGCGATAACAATTTGTCTTTTCCGTTGTTGGCAAATACGTATGCCATCGAGCGGCCGATATCACTGGCAACCCCGGCGAGTAAGTCAGGCTTCGGTAATGCGCGCTGAACCGCAGCGGGCGTGGCGAGCGGGACAATTAACTGTTCACTGCCGGTGTTGATCCAGCGCGCACCGGGAAGCACGTCCGCCTCATTGAGCCCCAGCATTGCGGCGAGTTCTGCGTTACTCTTTTCACAGTCGCGCGATTTGGCCGCACCAGCCTTTAGTGTCCATCGGTCATCGCGCGCACTCACATGGATCACGCCGGCTTTCATCTCCAGGCTGAGAGTATCGCCGCACCGGGTTAAGTCTTGCACAACATGTGAACTGCCGAGGGTGGGGTGGCCGGCAAACGCCATTTCGAAGGTCGGTGTAAAAATTCGAACGCGCGCCGTGGCGATATCCGAGGGCAGCACAAATGTTGTTTCAGAGAGATTGAACTGAAGCGCCAACGCCTGCATCTGTTGGTCGCTGAGGCCGCGCGCGTCTTCGAAGACACAAAGTGGATTGCCGCCGAAGATTGTTTCAGCGAATACATTGACCAAGCGATAATGAAAGGAAGGCATGTGCCGCACGACTCAAGGTTACGTAAACGAGTCGCAAGTTTAGCCGTTGAAACTGGCGCCTCCGCTCAAACGTATCGTTTATCACTGATAACTTCCGAAAGTGTACGCATGAAATTTCCCACCAATCTTCTTGTTGCTGCGGCCGTCGTGGCGACCTTCGCCTGTACAACCAGTTCGCCAGCCGGTGCGGTGGACAAACCAAAACCAGCACCTGCCGCGATTGCAGGCACCGCCAAGGCAACTTTTGCCGGTGGTTGTTTCTGGTGTATGGAGCCGCCGTTTGATGCTATCGACGGTGTGTTGTCAACGACATCGGGATACATCGGCGGCAAACAAAAGGACCCGACTTACAAGGAAGTTTCTGCCGGATACACAGGGCATACCGAGGCCGTCGAGATCGTTTACGACCCGAAGAAGGTCAGCTACGAGCGACTGCTTGAAGTGTTCTGGCGCAACATCGATCCGACGGTGAAGGACCAACAGTTCTGCGATGTCGGGTCACAGTACCGCACCGGCGTTTTTACGCACGACGATACACAGAAAGCCGCAGCTGAAGCGTCTAAGGCGACATTAGCGAAGTCAAAGCCCTTTAAGGCTAACGTTGTAACCGAAATCACCGCAGCGACAACGTTTTATCCGGCGGAGGACTACCACCAAGATTACTACTTAAAAAATCCAATTCGCTACAAGTACTATCGTAACGGCTGTGGACGCGATGCTCGCTTGAAAGAGTTGTGGGGCGCCGAAGCGGGTGGCGGGACGATAAAGAAGTAGTTCCACCGCATCGTTAACACCAAGTAGGTACAGGCATTTTCAGCCTATCCGGTAGGTTCAGGGTTCAGGCTCAACACTTCCCTGCTGGGGTCATTTCACGTAGTACCCGAGCAGGGGACGCCCAGCGTTCAGTCCTTGATCTGGGTGATCTTCTGGCCTTCAAACGTCAGGTTGTACATCAGGCCCTGATTCGAAAAGATGAAACCGATGATGGGTTTTTTGGCCGTTTCGGTGTCCACCGAACCGCCCGCCCCCAGCGAAGCTAGTGCCACGCTGCCATCCACGCCGGCCTTCCAACCTTCGCTGTTGCGGAATTTCTTTAGCGCGTCTTCGGTCATGAACAGCACGATTTGGCTGCGGGATTGGGCACCCACTTGCAGACCAATCGAAGCAGCCACCACGTTGTAATACGCTGCGGTCTTGCCTTTTACCAGCAGCGCACCTTCACCAAACTCGCCCCCGATACCGAAGCCCGCCTTGATCACCTTTGGGAACACCAGCACGCCGGCAGCTTTCTTGGAAAGTTCATGGCCAGCGGAAGTATGCTTGGTGAAATCCGCCATAGCTTCCTTCACGTGGGCGTCTATCTCCGCTTTGGTAGCGGCGGTGGCAGACGAGGCGAAGAAGACAAGGGCAAACGCGGTAACAAGGGTTTTCATGGACTTTCCTTTCCAGTGGTGATTTATTGAAGTCATTCATTGCCTGAAAAAAGCAAGGTTGGAGAAAGTATAGTCTGTTCCATGCCGGGCGCTCACCGAAACTCGGTGGCGCGTTGGTGTCAGCTGTACTCCAGCCTACAGTGCCGTCCCCGCGTTCGCCTGCGAACCGTCGGCACGTTCTTCAACAACTCCAAGTGAACGAACATGGTCGGAAATTCAGGTGCTGATTCTTCGAGTCGCGCGCTGCCGCCGTGAGTCGTCAGCGCCATTCAAGACTGGACGCCAGCACAACCCTTGCCGTTCTGTTGAATTTTGGGCTTGATCTTAGCGGGGTTCGCTGTCGCCCTCATTGGGTGTCACTGGAGATTATGAACAGGAGCTTAACAACGAGATACCGGGCTTTGGCATTCGTTACTTCCTTTGCGTTGCGTTCGTCGGCATTCGCTGCCATCAATTTTTACGAGCATGACAATTTTCGCGGCCGGGTCTTCTACGCCTCGGGTGCCGTGTCCAACTTTAGCGACGTCGGATTCAACGACAAGGCATCAGCTGCCATAGTCGTTCGCGGTTTATGGAAGTCTGTGATGACGCCAATTTTCGCGGCCGTTGCGTGGTGTTGCGACGAAGCAACTATGAGTCGCTTTGCCGCCCTAGGCTCAATGACAAGATCTCCTCAGTCCGACCTGTCAGGCATAGTCGCGATTACGTCGCCCATCCGGAGCCCTCGACGGAGCCGGCCTACGAGTACCGCCGTCGTCCCGATGAGGAACTGATGGATGCCTGTATCACTTCGGCAAGAGCGATGTGCGGCTCGCCTAGCGAACGTTGCTGGACAGAGCATGAATACGCCTCGGAGAGCAACAAAAACAACCCGAACATTGGCGCTGCGGTATTCGGCGCGGTGATCGGCGGAATTCTCGGACACCAGGTGGGAGGCGGGCGCGGCCAGAGTGCCGCCATTGTGGGCGGGGCCGTGGCCGGTGCCGCGTTGGGCTCGGGTTTCGGGCGCGGCCGTGATCAGGCCCGCGAAGTCGAGCGCTACCGCAGTTCCGATAGAGGCTGTTCGTCGTACTGCGAGGTGACGGCACGTCGCCAGTCTCCAAGACATCCGACAACGTTCCGATAGAGGCCGTCCGCCGTACTGCGAGGTGACCTATGACTTCCGTGGCCGCGATACAGTGCCCAACTTTCGTATCCGCCGGGCCGCACCATTCTAGAAAACCGAGACGGCGAAGCTCGCAATTGACGAACGTTCCCGGCTGAAGATGCCCGCCAAATCTAGAGTTTGGTGTTCTTCTTGATCATGTCTGCCGCCTTTTCCGCAATCATGATGGTCGGGGCGTTGGTGTTGCCCCCGACAATACGCGGCATGATAGACGCATCAATCACCCTTAAGCCGTCGATGCCGCGCACACGTAGGGTTGCGTCGACCACCGCCGTATCATCGCCACCCATCCGACAGGTGCCGACTGGGTGGTAGATGGAGTCTGCCTGGCTACGAATGAAAGCTTCAATCTCGGCCTCAGTCTGCGCCGTGGCAGAGCGGTTTAACTCACGCCCACCATATCGTGCCATCGATGGCTGCGCCAAGACTTCGCGCATGATACGGAAGCCCTTAACCATTCGCGTAAGGTCTTCCGGGTGGCCGAGGAAATTCGGGTCAATTAACGGTGCGGCCAACGGGTCTAATGATTGTAAGGTCACGCTGCCGCGACTGTTTGGTCGAAGCACACACACGTGGCACGAGTAGCCATGTCCGAAGGTGACCTTACGGCCATGATCAACTAACTTACCGATCACGAAATGGAATTGCAGATCAGGAATTGCTTCTGCCGGACTACTTCGGACGAAGCCGCCCGCTTCAGCAATATTTGTTGTGAGCAAACCAGCACGGTGGCTTCGCCACTCGGCAATTCCCCTGAGTATATGCCAGACCCCGATAAACGAGACCCCCAGTAAATCGGTTAGTGTTGGCGCATCGTAAACTTGAACAGCATCCGCGTGGTCATGCAGGTTAAGCCCGACGCCCGGCAAGTGATGCACCACCGGTATCCCCAGTTTTGATAAAGCGTCGGCGTTGCCGACGCCAGACAACAGCAGAATCTGTGGTGACTGCAGGGCACCGGCGCTGAGCAACACTTCACGGCGTACACGAATCCGCCGCAACGAGCTGTTGTGCAGGAACTCAGCGCCAACTGCACGCCGTCCTTCGAACAAAACGCGCGTAACTCGCGCGTTAGTCTCGATTGTTAGATTGCTTCGACCGAGATTCGGCGCGAGGTAAGCCTTTGCTGCGCTGAATCGTTCACCTGCGCGGTGGGTCACTTGATACATCCCGATACCTTCTTGCTCGGCACCGTTGAAGTCGTGGTTGATTGGGAACCCGGCCTCGCGCCCTGCGTCGATGAATGCTTGGCTGTACCGATTCGGACTCGCGAGGTCGCGTACATTCAGCGGGCCGCCAACGCCATGAAATTCGTCGCCGCCACGTTCATTGTTCTCGGCGCGTTTGAAATACGGCAGAACGTCCTCGTAGGCCCAACCGGCATTGCCAAGTTCCGCCCAATGATCATAGTCCGCACGATGCCCGCGCGCATATATCATCGCATTGATCGAGCTTGAGCCACCCAACACTTTGCCGCGCGGTTGATACCCGGTGCGGCCATTTAGCCCGCGTTGGGGAACAGTATTAAAACCCCAGTTTGCCGTGCCGGTTTGCGCCATCACCGCCATCCCTGACGGGCAATGAATCAAGACGCTGGAATCCCGCACACCAGCTTCGAGCAGGGTAACGTGTGTGTCGCGCTCTTCAGACAGACGTCCGGCGAGTGCGCAACCCGCCGAGCCTGCCCCAAGGATTAGGTAGTCGGTGATGCTGTCAGACATAGTTGTTCAAGGACTCGGTCGGCTAAGAAAGTGCCCACATCAGTTGGCGAAAGCGGCGAATGCGCCGATTCGTGGCAAATGCAAAACGCGTCAAAACTCACTTCAGCAGAAAATTGATGAGTGCCTCGAAGCGCTTGCCAAAAGGCGGTTGGAACATGGCCAGGCCATTAAATCTGGACTGGTGAAAGATGGGCTTTGACTTGGAGAAGGTGTCAAACCCGACCTTGCCGTGGTAAGCGCCCATTCCGGACGAGCCGACGCCGCCAAACGGCAAATCCTCTTGCGAGATGTGCAACAGAGTTTCGTTGATTGATACGCCACCGGCGACGGTCTCATTAAGCACTTGATCGATCTGGCGGCGATCATGGCCGAAGTAGTAAAGCGCGAGCGGGCGCGGGCGGGCATTGATATAACTGACTGCGCTATCGAGCCCATCGTAGGGAATCAGCGGCAGAATCGGTCCGAAAATCTCCTCTTGCAACAGCCGGCAATCATCACCCGCATCGGTCACAATCGTGGGTGCAAGTTTTTGTGTGCCTTCCAGACTTTCGCCAGCGTCGTTGAGCGGGTAAACGGCTGCGCCAGTGGCGCGCGCTTCATTGAGGTAGCTCTGCAGACGCGACAGATGACGCTGGCTTACCAGCGAGGTGTAGTCGGCGTTTCTCACAAGGGACGGGTAATGTGTCGAAACAAAACGTCGCGCAGCGCTGATAAACTCGGCTTCTTTGCCGCGTGGCAACAGCACATAGTCGGGCGCGATACACGTCTGCCCGGCATTCAAGCACTTACCGAACATGATGCGCGAGACGGCAGATTGAAGGTCAGCGTCTGGCCCGACGACGGCGGGGGATTTTCCACCGAGTTCCAGGGTCACCGGGGTGAGATGTTCGGCGGCGGCTTGCATAACCAGTTTGCCGACGGCAGTTGAGCCCGTAAAGAGTAAGTGGTCGAAGGGCAGCGCTGAGAATGCCCGCGCGACCTCGGCCCCACCGTTTTCTACCAGTACCTCGTCGTGCGTGAAGTAAGTCTCGATTAATGCGGCAAACAATTTGCCGGTCCGAGGGGTAAATTCGCTCATCTTGATAAAGGCTCTGTTGCCCGCCGCCAATGCGGCCACCAAGGGTGACACGGCCAGCAAAATAGGATAGTTCCACGGCACGATGATGCCAACCACGCCGAGTGGTTGCGGGCGAATCTCATTACGCGCTGGCAAGAACCACATGGATGCCCAGCTACGGCGCGGCTTCATCCAGCCGCCCACATGGTGACGGGCATGCTTGATTGCGGCGATCGCCGGAAACAACTCGAGCAACTGAGTTTCATGGTGCGAGCGGTGGCCAAAGTCAGCGGCAATTGCCACGCAAACTTCTTCGATGTTATCGCGTAGCATGGCTTCAAGCCGCGTCAATTGTTTGCGACGCCAATCAACGCTTGGCATGCGGTTGGCTGCATATGCGGCACGCAGACGGTCAAGCTTGGGTCCCAGGATCGCGTCGTGATTGGCTTCAGCCTCACGTATGCTCGGATTGTGAAGCTGGCGATTCAGTGTATTGCTCAGGTCCATATGTCTACAATGTTTGGCGCAATGGGATCATTCATCAGAACGGTCGCTAGAATAGCAGTGGCGACTGGAGCGCGGCAGAATCAATTAGATTGAAGCATCTAATTTGTCGCACTGCAACATCCGTTGATTTTGGAGATTTGGTGGGTACCTACCGCGATGCTTGAACATTTGAATCGATTGGAAGAACTGCGCGGACCAACGAAACGCGAGGCGGATTTTCTTGCCGATGTTAAGCGCGTAAAGCAGTGGCAACATCGGCGGCTGCGCTACACGTATCACGACCTCAGTATCGACCATCGATTTGCCCCGGCAACCGCATTTTTTTTTGATGAGCTCTATGGTGAGAAAGACACCGTACAGCGCGACAGGGATTTGCTGCGGATGTATCCCACGATCAAACGTCTGCTGCCCAAGTTTGCCTTCGAGACGCTGGACAATGCCCTGGCTCTGGATGTCCTCTCGGAAGAGTTTGATCAAGCGCTGGCCGCGCAGACGCGCGGCGTGGCGATCAACAACGCGGTTTATTGTGAGGCATTTCGCGCTGTAGGCCGAAAAGCGGATCGGCTCCGACAAGTCGCGTTGATGCAAGAAGTGGGTCACGGTCTTGACCTAGTGGTCAAGAAGCCGTTGATCTACTCCACACTGAAGATGTTGAGGCGCCCCTCAAAACTGGCCGGACTTGCGGAAATGCAGCAGTTTTTAGAGGCGGGCTTCTCTGCGTTCCGACACATGAAAGGGGCAACGCCATTTCTTCACGCCATTGCAGAGCGCGAGACGGCACTCATCGAAGCCATTTTCTTGCGCGGCATACCCACCCTTCCGCCCGAGAAGTAGGCGTGCAGCATTTTCGTTTCCCGTTTCGGGCGATGGCATGTGAAAACACCATCGAATTTTTCGCCCACGCGTTTGAGCATGCTGAGTCTGTTGCAAATGCCGCTATCGACGAGGTGCGGCGCATTGAGCAGAAGTACTCCCGATATCGTAAAGATAGTGTGCTGACCGGCATCAATCGGGCGAGCCGCCATGCAACTAGCGCTGCGTGGACCGAGATTGATGCTGAGACATCGCAGCTGTTGGATTTCGCGGATTCGTGTTTTCAGCAAAGTAGCGGGTTGTTCGATATTACGACCGGTGTCTTGCGGCGAGTTTGGGATTTCAAATTAGGTCATCTGCCTTCCAAACAGGCCATCGAAGAGCTGATGCCGCTTGTCGGTTGGCAGCACGTCAAACGCCGACTGAACGCCATCCAACTCACCCGCAGCGGGATGGAGATCGATTTTGGCGGGTTCGGCAAGGAATATGCGGCTGATCGTGCGGCTACGGTGTTACTGGCAAGCGGGGTCACGCATGGCTTCGTCGACTTAGGTGGTGACGTTGTGGTAACGGGGCCGCAGTTCGGTGGTGCGCCATGGACGCTTGGCATCCGCCACCCGAGGCAGCGTGACACCGTGCTGGAGACTGTTGAGATTGCCAGCGGAGCGGTTGCCACCAGCGGTGACTATGAGCGTTTTATGGAAATCGACGGCGTGCGCTACTGCCATATCCTCGACCCGCGCAGCGGACAGCCGGCGATAGGTTTACAGTCAGTAACCGTGTTTGCCCCGAGTTGTATGGTCGCTGGTGCAATTACCACCATTGCCATGCTCAAGGGGAATCATGGAAGCGGCTGGCTGGCAAACGTGCTCACCGACGGCTTGCGCGGGCTGGTAGTCGACCAGCTCGGGTGCGTTTGCAGGTATTAGGCCGCCATTGACTAGATTGCGACACTTGTGACCCTTGCTATAGTGCCTCTCGACGAGGCTGCGTGATAAAATTTGAGGCTGTTTGCGCTACCTCGTGCAGCGTCTGTCCTCTCTTTAGGGAGAGTACATGCGATTGACTTGATTATTTTTTCGGGAAACCATCATGCCAGATACCTTTCAGGCCTCACAAACGCTCGCTACTGTCGACCCGGAAATCTTCGCCGTGATTCAGCAGGAGAATCGCCGTCAGGAAGAACACATTGAGTTGATTGCTTCGGAGAACTACACCAGCCCTGCCGTGATGCAGGCGCAGGGCTCGCAGTTGACCAACAAGTATGCAGAGGGTTACCCAGGAAAACGCTACTACGGCGGCTGTGAATACGTCGATATCGCAGAGACTCTAGCCATTGAACGCGTGCGTAAGTTGTTTGGTGCCGACGTCCACGGCTACTCGGCTAACGTGCAAGCCAACTCGGGCTCACAGGCTAATCAAGCGGTCTTTCTCGCCTGTCTAAAGCCCGGTGACACCTTCCTCGGCATGAATCTCGCCATGGGCGGACATCTCACGCATGGTGCTTCGGTCAATATGAGTGGTAAATGGTTTAACGTCGTCAGTTACGGCCTTGATGCAAACGAAGTGATCGACTATGCCGAGATGGAGCGTCTTGCACGCGAACACAAACCGAAATTGATTCTTGCCGGTGCTTCCGCCTATGCGTTGAAGATTGATTTTGCGCGTTTCGCGGCGGTGGCGAAGGAAATTGGTGCCGTGTTTATGGTCGACATGGCTCACTACGCGGGGCTGATCGCGGCGGGCGTTTACCCTTCGCCGCTGCCGTATGCGGACGTCGTCACGTCGACGACACACAAGAGCCTCCGCGGGCCACGCGGCGGCATCATCTTGATGAAACCCGAGCTTGAAAAGGCGATCAACTCGGCGATCTTCCCGGGTTTGCAGGGCGGACCGTTGATGCACGTGATTGCGGCAAAGGCGGTTGCCTTCAAGGAAGCGCTAGACCCGTCATTCAAGGCCTATCAAACTCAAGTCTTGAAGAACGCCGACTTGCTGGCAAAATCGCTGATTAAGCGCGGGTTACGCATTGTTTCGGGCCACACTGAATCACACGTCATGTTGGTTGATTTACGCGCCAAGAACATCACCGGTAAGCAAGCCGAGGCGCTGCTCGGTGAAGCACGTATCACGGTAAACAAGAACGCGATCCCGCATGACCCTGAAAAGCCGTTCGTTACGTCCGGCATTCGTCTGGGTTCGCCAGCGATGACGACACGTGGCTTTAAGGACGCCGAAGCTGAACTCACGGGTAATCTGATTGCCGATTTACTCGACAATCCCCACGACCCGGCCAATATTGCGGCAGTGCGCGAACAGGTCGCCGGCCTGACTAAACGTTTCCCGGTTTATGGCCAGTGAGGAAGTGAGGGGCTGAGAAAGTGAGTAGTGCGCGCCGATCCATCGCTTACACAAAGAGTTGGTTGCCGGCGCGTCGTCAGCTTTGCTGCCCCGTTACTGCCTTGCCTAACTCACCTCCCCGCCGCAAACGATGAAGTGCCCTTTCTGCGGCGCACAGGAAACACAGGTCATCGATTCGCGGGTGTCCGACGAAGGCGACCAAGTCCGCCGGCGCCGCCGCTGTACAGTGTGTCAGAAGCGCTTCACCACTTATGAAAACGCAGAGCTGCGTATGCCAACCGTGGTGAAGTCTAACGGCCAGCGAGAAGACTACTCACGGGCCAAGATTGAAATGAGCCTGCATCGTGCGTTGCACAAGCGACCGGTTCCAGAGGAACAAATCGCCGCCGCAATTGAGCGCATCGAACAGGTGCTGTTAAACGAGGCACGCCGAGAATTACCGACACGTAAGGTGGGTGAAATGGTCATGGCAGAGCTGAAACAACTCGACCAAGTTGGATATGTGCGCTTCGCCTCGGTCTACCGCAGTTTTTCCGATGTCGAAGAATTTAAACAGGCCATCCGGGAAGTGACGAAGTGAGGCTCCACCCCGTTTGTGCCGCGCGTGGCCGTCGAAGCGCACGATTGGGCCGGGTTGCCAAATGACGCGTTTTACGGCGCTAGATTCCGCCATGATGGCCAGGGCAATTCAGCTGGCCGAGAAGGGGCGGGCGGTGACCACGCCGAATCCGTTTGTGGGCTGCGTCATAGTGAAACACGGTCGCATCATCGGTGAAGGCTTTACCCGCGCCGGTGGTCGACCCCACGCCGAAGCCGATGCTTTGGAAAACTGCCAAGAATCCGCAGAAGGTTCGACCGTCTACTCAACCCTTGAACCATGTGCGCTGCACGCCAATTCGCGGGGGCCGGCATGTTCTGATCTGCTCATCGCCGCTAGGGTCGCGCGGGTGGTTTCTGCACTCCACGATCCGTTTGACGGTGTGGATGGCAAGGGGCATGATAATTTGGTCAGGGCAGGAATCACACTCGACACGGGCCTGATGAGTGCCGAGGTTGAACGCCAGCTAAAAGCGTTTTTGCAGCGCGTGCGAAGCGGGCGGCCCTATTTGACGATGAAGGTAGCCGCCAGTCTTGACGGTAAAACGGCGCTGGCCAATGGTTTATCGAAGTGGATTACGTCGGCCGAAGCTCGGCGTGATGTACACGCGATGAGACGCGATAGCTGCGCGGTTATGACGGGCATTGGCACCGTCTTAGTCGATGATCCGACGCTGACGGTAAGAGAGATTCCTTGTGAGCGCCAACCGCTGCGGATACTGCTGGACAGCCGTTTGGAAGTCGCGGCCGGCGCAAAGATATTGGTTGGCGGCAATACCATGGTGGTAACCGCGACTGGGACGGAGGCGCGTGCTAACACGCTCCGCTCGGCGGGGATTGACGTCTGCCGCGTTGCGACAGAGGCGGTAAAAGGGAAGGTGGACCTGTCAGCAATGATGCAGATGCTCGGTGCCAAAAAAATCAACTCGCTTATGGTTGAAACGGGCGCCAAGTTAAACG
>Ga0315907_10004418_pt1 | contig 15826 bp, 10 predicted proteins | sample LakEriMetagenome_3_FD_203525 | JGI IMG/M metagenome (GOLD analysis project Ga0315907, IMG submission 203525) | Freshwater fungal communities from buoy surface, Lake Erie, Ohio, United States - Buoy 12 MA123 | ecosystem: Environmental > Aquatic > Freshwater > Lake > Lake biofilm | place: USA... | reverse complement strand
CTTGCGTCCCGGCTGCCAGCGTTCGTACCACTCGCAGTCGTCGGGATGCCACTGGGCCGGGGCCGTCGCCAGCACCTCGAAATTTGCCGGCGTGCCATCGCGATGGGTGGGCTTGGGCAACCCCTCTTGCCACTCCAGTTCACAACCGTCGCACTCGTAGCCCACGATGGTGTCCTTGGCCCCGAAACTGTCGCCGGTCTTGAGCGAGGTGCCCTCGAACAGCCAATGGGTCGGACGGTGGACATTGAACGCGCCCGAGGCATCCATGAGCTGACCGTGACTCTTGTGGTAGCCGCCCCAGAGAAAGCCCACGCCCGTGAGCTGGTTCTCCGGACGCTTCACCAGGTGATGACTCCACAGAGAGGAGAGCGTGGCCTGGCTGCCCCGGGCCACGAACACCGGATCTTGTTGGACGTTCTGCTTCCAGCACGTCAACGCCGACCCGTTGTCCTCGGAACGCACCTGCCAGCAGCAGGTGTTGCCGCTGAAGAAGGCCACATGGCCGCCGTCGCCGATGAACTTCTCCAGATGGTCCCGCATGGGGGTCGACCAGTATTCGTCGTGGCCCACACTGAGCACCAGCTTGTAGGCCTTGAGGATTTCCGGGTGCGACTCGAGGTCGCCATTGGCGGCGTACTCCAGGACGTATCCGTGCGACTCGGCCCATTCAACGAAGGCCTGCTCCCAGTTCGAAAACTGCGATGCCGGCGGACGCTCGAAGGACACCCGGTGCCCCTGATTGCCACCGCGACCATTGTAGGCGTAGAGGCTGAACCCGCCCCAGTTGTTGTACGCGTTGTAGGTGTTGGTGGAGAACTGCAGGAGGATCTTCGAATCCCGTCCCGGTTGCGCTGCTCGCACGATGAAGAAGCAACTGGAGTCAGCGACCCGATGCGTGCGTCGCACGTAGTCGCCCCCGCGGTCCTCTACCCGGAACTGAACCTGATAGTAGCCCGACTTCCAATCCACGGCGATGGGCACGCGAAGACCCACCGGCCAGCGACATCCGTGCGAGGAGGCATTATCCGGCACCGGCTGGATCGCGCCCGTCTCCGAGGTCCCCTTCCAGACCACCGTGCGCTGGGCACCGATGCGGGTGATTTCCACGGAATACCGCCGCTGGCTCGAGGAGACATGGAGAGACAATTCCGAGCCCTGCGGATAGCTGACTTGTCCGGCATACCCTTCGATGTGCAGGTCCGGTGCGGTCTCCTCGGCTCGGGCGATCCCGCCGGCCGCAGTGGCCAAGCCGACCAAACCGGTCATGCGCAAGAAGGGTCGGCGACGAAGGGACGGGGATTCCATGGGCTCTTGGAGTGCCGAATTTTAGACTCTCAATTCAGGGCTTGGGCCACCGCAGGTGGCGGTGCAGGAAGTCGAACGTGCCCTTGCCGTGGATGGTGTGGGGCCCGTCGAAGAATTCGATCTCGGTTCGGTCACCCAAGCCCAGCTTGACGTACTGCCGGCGGGTCTTGGCGAACTCGTAGGCCACCCACTCGTCGGGTGCCACGCCGTCATCATGACCGCGTTCGACCATGAAGGGGCGCGGTATCATGAGCCAGCTGAGCTCGGCGTAGTTGAAGGTGTTGCCCAGGTTGAACTCGGGCATGTCGTACTCGCCCCAGTAGAGGTAGCAGTAGGACGACCGGGCCGAGACGTTCTTCCAAATCCACTCATTGTAGTCGGCCGAGCAAATGCTCAGGCAGTAGCGGTCAATGACCTGCGGGATACGCATGGCCGTCTTGCCGCCGTAGCTCAGCCCGTAGAAAGCCATGCGCGAGGGGTCCACGAACTCCTGCGAGGCCAACCAATCCAAGATGACCTCATGTTGGCGGTGGATGAACGACCAGAGAGTGAGCTTGAGCGGTTGAGCCTTGCGCAGCACCTGACGGAAGCGGTTCTCGCCGATGTAGCAATTCTGGGGTGCGAAGGTCACGAACCCGCGCTCGGCCAATCGCCACGCGTAGGTGTGATACGCCCCAGCGTCGATGCGCGGATCGGCCACGTCCGTCGGCCGGCCCTCGAGCCCGTGTTGGCACACCACCACCGGGCGCTTCTCGCCCGGGTCGAAATCCAGGGGCACCACCAGGATGCCATAGGCCACCACATCGGGGTGCACGTCGAGCATCACCTCGTAGGCAACGATGTTGTTGGTCTCGATGAGCTTGCGGGTCCGCGGCGAGGCCGGCAGCGAAGCCGGCGGAATGGGGCCGATGACCTCCTTCAGCAAATAATCCCGATAGGTGCGGGCGCTTAGGGCGAAGGTCTCGGCGTTCTTGCGGTCGGCCTTCTTCCAGAATTCTGCGCGTGTGAATTCGGCCTCACGCATGAGCCACTGGGTGTCTTCCAGGATTTGCGAATAGGCCCGCAACTGACGCGCCGTGTTGTCGGGGAGGGGTTGGAGTCCGGAGACGGCGGCTGGGGCCGCAGGTGCTTCCGGAAGCCCCAAGCGGTCGCCAAAAGCACCCAAGGCCTCGTCGTTGAACAACTCGTCCGGCTGTGCCTCGACCAGCTTCCATTGATCCAGCCCGGGCACCCCTTTCAACCAAGCACCCGCTTCTTCGAGGACCTGCCGGGCCACCTCGGGATCGGGACGCCCCAGTTTACCAGGTGCGGCACCCTGATGGGACTGACCGGGTTTGGATGGGTACTGGGTCTCGGGGTAGCGTCCTCCAACCCAAACCAGCCCGCGCGGCGCAATAAGACCGGCGATCTCGCCCGCCCCGAATTGGTCGGTCAGCGACCAGACATTCCGGTAGATGGGCTCGTCGTGCAGGTTCGGATTCACCTGAAACCCACTCACAGCCGTGACTTCGATACGGGAATCCAAGGCTCCAGCCAGGCACGCGACCAAACCGCCTTCGCCATAACCGATCACGCCCACGGGCTTCTTGGATCCCGAAGCCGGCTTCTGCGCCTCCAGCCAATCCACGGCGGCCAGCACCTTCTGGATCTCATAGCCCTGCACGGTGCGCCCCATCTCGTAGGCCGCCCGCCACAGCACTTCGCGTTGCGACTGCTTGAGCTTGCGCACCCCGGGCAGTCCGCTGTGGGTATCCGAGCGATCGACCAGCGCAGGAATGAGCACGCGGCAGCCTCGCTCGGCCAACCGGCGGGCGAACTGATCCGACTCCGGCACGCCCGGTTGAAGACCCGCGATTTGCTCCGGCGTCTGGTCCGCGTCGGCGATGGCCACCACAGAAGCCTTGGCCTCGCCATCCGGAACCAGCATCAAGCCATCGGCCTCCACTCCACGAACGACTGACCAACTCACCGAGAAGATTTTGAATCCGCGGCCGCGGCCCACTTCAGCCGGATTGCCGGATGCTGAACCCGAGACCGGTGCCGAAATCCGAAGTTGTGCCGGCCCGCGAGCATCTACCACGCCGAGGATGCGGGCCAGTTGCTGGCGGTTGGTCTCGATGGACCGCACGTAGGCCTCCGGCGAGTTGAGATCCCGGTTCCAATGGCGGGCGCGGGCTTGGGGTGCCGCCGCCAGGACACGGTCGAGGTATCGATCAATGCCCCCGACCAAGGCCTGCGCCAAATCGCCCGTCTGGGTCAGCGGTTGGGTTCCGGGCATTACGGCCGGTGACGCATCGGCCGCCTGCATTGCTGTGGCCAGCAGCAGCGGCAACAGGCAGGACTGCAGGCAGCATCGGAGGAGCAAGGAGCGCGACGTCATTTCAGGAGAGGTTTTAAAAACAGCACCGGAAAACCGGCAGACTTCAGGGAGAATTTGAAGCAAACCTTGACGCTCCCTCGAGAGACTTCAAGCCACGGTTCGCCTAAAGGACTTTCTTCAGAGGATTCCCCCTCCTCCTCACTCGAGTCTCCCGCGCAATTGGCGGTTGCGCCGAGCGCTGGTGAGGCTATCGATGAGTCATGCGCCGTTGGATTGCCATCGTGTCCCTTTTGGCTGCCTCGCTGGTTCTGTTCCAGACCACCGTCGCCGCTGCGGACGCCCCCCTGAAAACCCCGTCTCCAAAAAAGACTCCCATGACCCAACCCACCTCGATCCACGCATCGACCAACCCCGCGTCGTCGCTGCCGGCCGTGCCCCCGGCACCACAGCCGGCTCCAGGACTGGAAACCATTTACCTCGCCGGCGGCTGCTTCTGGGGCATGGAGGAGATCTTGCGCAAGATTCCCGGCATCCGGGAAACGCAAGCCGGATACACCGGCGGCTGGCTGCCCAACCCGAAGTACGATGACACCCACGACAGCAAGTCGGGCCATGCCGAGTCGGTCAAAGTGGTCTTCGATCCCAAGACCTTGTCGCTCGAAGAGTTGCTCGAGAAGTGGTTCTTCCGCATGCACGACCCCACCACGCTGAACCGCCAGGGCAATGACGTAGGCAGTCAGTACCGCTCGGCCATCTTCACCTTCAACGAGACCCAGAAAAAGACCGCCGAAACGGTCAAGGCCCGAGTCAACGCCTCCGGCAAGTGGCGTCGCCCCGTGGTCACCGAAATCGCCACCGCCTCCATCTGGTATCCCGCCGAGGGCTACCATCAGAAGTACCTCGTCAAAAACCCGGGCGGCTACACCTGCCACTTCATGCGTGACTGAGATCGCGACTGAGTTTGCTCAACAAACCAGGCCCGAGCTGAAGACACACTTTGACAGGCCCGGCCGGGCGGGCTGACATGGAAACAATCTATGAGACCCTCTTCATCATTAGGGGCCGCGCTGTTTCGGCATGCCTTCACGTTGATCGAGTTGCTCGTCGTCATCGCCATCATCGCCATCTTGGCGGGCATGCTTCTGCCGGCGCTGGCCCGGGCCAAGGCCAAGGCCCAGACGGTCCGGTGCACCAGCAATGAGAAACAAATCGTCTTGGGCTACTTGCTGTATGCGGGCGACCAAACGGATTTCCTGCCGGTGGCCGGCACCGAGGCCCCGGTAGGATCCGGTTGGGTAGCTCCGAGCCGGTGGTTCGCCGAAATCTCGACGTACATCGCCACCGACAACCGCAACTTCACCAACCTCGTCGCCAAGGACAAGGTGGTGGCCTGCCCCACGGCCAAGATCGGCACCAACGTCATTCCGGCCAATGTTCCCGGATATCAGGGCTACGGTGGGTATGGGCACAACTACGCCTACCTTGGCTACACCCCGGCAGACCGGGTGAAGACCTCCCTCATCACCAAGCCATCGGACACCGTGATGAACGGCGACGGCCTCGATCCCTCCAAGGGCCTGGAATGGTGGAACTACGGGTACTTGTACCCGCCCAGCCTGGGGGTCGCATTGTTCCGCTACGTCCGCCACGGTCAGGGCGGCAATTATGCTTGGGCGGACGGACACACCTCCATCATGCCCTGGAAGACCCTCTCCAAGGGAGCCAACGGCAAGGTGGATTGGTTCTATCAACCCGGGCAGTAGCCCTTCGCCTCACCAAGATCCTCTCTGGGGGCGGATTGAATCACTTGGATTCGGGGAACGACCGCAAAGAAGCCGGTTCGGGCGACCGGGAATCCTCGGAGGGTGACGAGAGGAGGGTAAACGCGGTCGACTTGCCGCGTCGAAGTGCAGCAAGATCAACCCACCATGGTTTCCCTGAGAAGTCCTCAGCTCTTTCGATTCGTGTTGGCCTTCTTGTGTATCGGCTTGAACGGTCTCGTCGACGGAATGATGGCAAGCCCCCGCGCCGCCACGCCTCCCTTCACCGACATGCACCTGGGCCTCTTCGCCCACTACACCTATGTCGGGAAATCCTATCAGTGGGGCTGGACGCAATGGGCGGATGGCACACCGGCACGCAGCCTCGACGACTTGGCCGACCACTTGGATGTGGAGGACTTCGCCTCCACGGCGGCCTCTATGCGGGCCCAGTACGTGATGTTCACTACGTTCCATGCGAACATGAACGTCCTCTTCCCAAGCCGCACCATGGCAACACATCTGCCGGGACATAGCGCACGGCGCGATGCGGTGGGCGCCCTGATCCAAGCCCTGAAGGCCCGCAACATCCGGGTCGTCCTCTACTTTCACCCCAGCGATGGACACGACCTCACCCGTGAAGATCAAGACCGCGTCGGCTGGAACCAGACAGGCCCCAAGACCCAATGGAATGCGTTTATCCAGGAACTGCTGCGTGAGGTCGTCGAGCGCTACGGACAAGATGTCGATGGCTATTACTTTGACGGAGGGCTGCCCGGCTTTCTCGACCTGCCTGCGCTTCGGAGGATCGTCCTCGATCGTCATCCCAGCGCTTGGATGATCCAGAACTCAGGCCTCAACCGAGCCTGCGTGGATTACGGAGCCACCGAAGACCGCATGAAACCTCCCTATCCGTCCACGACGTGGCTCCGCTGTCAGACCATCACCGATGAATGGTGGGCCAAGCAGGCCACTGTCACCTGGAGCCCGGAGCTGGCCTACCGGTACACGGTGATGCAAGCCGCCGTGACGGGGCGCATGGGGGGCGGTACCGCCTGGTCTGTCGGACCCCATCCGGGAGGAAAGTGGGAATTGGGGGTGCGTTCATTCTGTGAGCGTCTGGGAACCTTGAGTGACCGAGCCGGCCGTTCTCTCTTCGGCACTCGTCCCAGCCGTGCCTGGGGCATCACCAACCAACCTCTCGACGCATTGGCTCAGGTAGCCACCGAATCTCCAGACGGTCGGACTACCTACCTGCACCGATTCGTACCCGCCAAAGACCGCAGCATCTTGCTGCCCCCACCCCAAGACGGACGTACTGTCACGAAGGCCCGACTTTGGCACAACCACCGCAAGGTCACGCTGGAGCAGTCTCCCGACGGCGTCCGCTTGACCCTCGGCTTCAAGGATTCCTGGGATGACGTCGACACCATCTTCGTCCTCGAATAATACCAACCGGAAGATCACCCAACGCCGTCGGCTCAGCCGTAACGATTCAGTGGGGAGGAAAGGGATGGCGTGACGGATTCTTTCGCAAGACGAGGCGAGAGCGAGGCGCGGGCCGATGGAAGGCCCGTAACGAGTGAACAACGAAGCTCTTGCGGAAGAAGACGCAGCCAGAACGACCGATCCCATTGAATCGTTCCGAATCGGAGCGCCTTTGAACGCACCCGATTATTCCAGCCTGTATGGCGGCGGCGCCCAGGGCTACACTGACTACCCGACTCTGAACGCCACACGCTAAGCCCAGCGCTGAGCCAAGCGTACCGACTGCAACCCTCTGGGCGGTTACGCCTGCCTGGATCCAGCGCGCTGTTCTTCCAGCAGTTGCCGGATGAACGCCGTCATGGCCCGCACTGCAGCACCGGCCCGACCGCTGGCCACCGGCGGGCCTTCGAGGTTGGCTCCAATCGACTGAGCGGCCAACGCAGCGGTTCCCGGACGGCGCTTGAGACGATGAGCCGCCACGATGCGCAAATCGATGGGCTCGCACTCGGGCTGCCACGATTCCTGCGCCCAGAGTTGGACCGCAAAATCACCCCATCCCACCAGGCGATTTCCCGGCTTGAGGAAGCCGTTCCAGAACGACGTCGCCTCGGCGACCGAGAGTCCTCCGAGCAACGCTTCCCGAGGCACCTCGAGGTGTTGATGAGCCCTCGGAGCCAACGGTCGGCGCGGAGCCAGAAACACCTCAAACACCTCGCCGGTCGCCGGCCGCATCGCCACGAATTGGAGGAGTTCGGGAGATCCAGGCACGGGGCTATCCCGCCGATGGGCATTGGCTTCTCCGGCCACTACCACGAGGTTTTGCCACAGGCCCATGAGGTCGGGCATGGACGGGCTTTCCCACCACGGATCAGCCCCTTTCAACCGTCGCCGGGGTGGCCCCGTGCGGGCGGCGGTGGCGGCAATTTGACGATCCACCATCGCGTCGAAGGCCCGGAGCAACGGATCGAAACGCCGCTCATCTCCCTCCCAGGCGCTGAGCACCTCCACCACCGCTTCCACCGTGGCGACACAATGCAAGTCGGGTTCGCGGCGGATGCGGTAATTGCCCGGCTTGCGCGGCATGAACCCGATGCGCGGCAAGGTCCGCAGCGCTGGATTGAGCGCCACCATCTTGCGCGCCTGAGGCCATGTGCCGTCGATGATGAGCAGCGTTTCAGGCGGCCGTTCGAGAGCATCCGGCGCCACCGCTCCAAGACCCGGAAACAGCAGGGCCGTCCCGGGCCGGGCGACCAATTCCTCGATGCGCGGATGACCGGCGAATTCAATGCCCTCGTGGAGTTCGCTGCGCGACAAACCCAAGTGCGCGATGCGGGCCGTGCCAATGGCCACCCGGGATTCGCGGGGATGCTGCAAGAACACCACCTGCGTCGCCGTCTCGACCGGCGTCAACTCGGCACACCAGCACACAGAGGCTGGGCGTCGGCAGCGGACGCAAGAAGGACGGGCCGTAGGGGCTTCAAAAGGCACAGGCATGGCAGCCCGGTGACCTCACGAAAACTCCGAGCCTCACCGGAATCCGAACGGAACCACGCACCCGGGGTCCGGAGCAAGGCAGCGGTCGGATTCCCAACCGTGGAGCGACGATGGGCGGCCCTACGATCGGCTTCTTTCCCGAAGGGCCTCTGCCGGCCTTCAGCGCCTCACTTCTTGCCGATGCGGTAGAGGTGTTCGGCTCCACGCAAATAGAGGGTTCCGTCATCGACAGCACTGCTGGCCAGCGTGCGCTCACCCAATTCGTTGCGGGCCAGCAGCTGATAGGTCTTGCCCGCCTGGAGCACAAACCCGACGCCCTCCTCGTTCTGGAAATAAATCCGACCGTCGGCGAACACCGGTGAAGCCGAGAATCCCCCACCGAGTCGTTCATTCCAATGCACCTTGCCGCTCCGAGCATCGGCACACGTCGCAATGCCGGCATCGGAGACAAAATAGAGTTCATCCCCCACGACCAGAGTCGAGGGCGTGCTGGGGGCACCGCGTCCCGTCTGCCAGGCCAGATGCGTCGAGGTGACATCCCCGTCGCCACCGGGGCGGATCGCGTAGAGCTTAGGGAAGTCGTAGTCGGTGTTCACAAAGAGCAGTCCATGCGCGAAGACCGGCCGGGGAACGACCGAGAAGCCCGTGCCCGTGCCCACCTGCCAGAGGGGTCGGCCGCTCAGCGGGTCATAGGCGTAGATGCCACCGGCACCCGGACTGATGAGCTCCTGACGGCCGGCATGGGTGATGAGCAAGGGCGTGCTGAACGAGAATTTCCGGGACAACGCGTCATTGGGCCGCCGGGTCTTCCACCGCACCTGCCCCGTCTTGCGATCCAGCGCGATGACGAACGGCTCCGAGGCCCCATCGCAACTGAAGATCAAATGGTCTCCCACCAAAACGGGGGACCCGCCGTTTCCATGGACCGGTGGATATTGAACCGACGTCTGCCGCCAAATCACCTGCCCCTTCAAGTCCAGACAAGCCGTGCCCAGATGTCCGAAATGGGCGTAGAGCCGGCCGTCGCTCACCACGGGCGTCGGACTGGCATAGCCGTTCTTGGGATGCAAACCCGAGCCCTTGTCCGGCATGAAAACATTGGTGCTCCAGAGAATCGCACCGGACCGAGCGTCGAGGCACAGCACCGCCAATTCGAGACCACTGGAACCGGATTTGGCGCGGGAACCCGTCAGGTAGAGACGTTGCTTCACCAACACCGGAGACGACCACCCAGCCATCGCCAGCGGGGTCTTCCAGACCACATTGCTGCTCCCGCTCCAGTGGATGGGAACGTGTTTGGCTGGAGAAATTCCCTGCCCGGTGGGGCCGCGAAACTCGGGCCAGTCATGGGCCTGGACCATGAACATCGGAACGCTGGCAGCCATCACCAGCGCTGTTCGACAGGCACGACGCATCAGGCCAGCAATACCTTGGCGACAGGGAGACAATGCGAGGGGAAAGCTCATGGGAAACATGGATTTGGGAAGGGCGCACAATTCCTCATCCATCAAAAAACGCACCGAAAAAACTCCGGCACCCGCACGCTCAGCCCGCCGACGAGACCACGTATCCACCCGTTTCATTGTCGCACGTATAGCCCTACCCTTTCTCGCTGGTCAGGGTCATTTCGCATTGGCAACGTTGAGTGATGATCCACCGTGTCCTGCTGCTCGCCTTGTGGCTAACGATGTCCGTGTTCGCCGCGGATTCCGGCCGCCTTCGCGTGCTCCTCATCGACGGCCAGAACAACCACGACTGGCGCTCTTCCTCCCCGCACCTGAAGAAAGTGCTCGAGGCTTCCGGACGCTTCGCGGTGGAGGTCGTGACGCTGCCCGGCAAGGGCGGTGACATGGCCGCGGTGAAACCCCAGCTCGACGGCGTGGCGGTGGTGCTCTCCAACTACAACGGCGACCTCTGGCCCGAGGAACTTCGGACAAAGCTAGTCACCTTCGTTCGCAATGGCGGCGGCTTCGTTTCGGTCCACGCCGCCAACAACGCCTTCTCCAAATGGCCGGAGTACAATGAGATGATCGGCGTCGGCGGTTGGGAAGGGCGCAACGAACAATCCGGACCGTGGCTTTACTGGGAAGGCAAGATCGTGCGCGACACCTCGCCAGGCCCGGGCGGCAGCCATGGCAGCCAGCATGCCTTCCAAATGACCACCCGCGAGCCGAAGCACCCCATCATGGAGGGACTGCCGCAGGAATGGATGCACGCGAAGGACGAACTCTATGACCGCCTGCGCGGACCGGCCAAAAACCTCACCGTCTTGGCCACGGCCTTTTCGGACCCCAAGACCCGCGGGACCGGCAAGCATGAGCCCCTGCTCTTCACCATCACCTTCGGCCAAGGTCGAGTGTTCCACACGGCCCTCGGCCACAACAACGGCCCGGACCTCACCTCGCAAAAGTGCGTGGGTTTCATCACCACCCTCCTGCGCGGCACCGAATGGGCAGCCACCGGGCGGGTCACCTTGCCCATCCCGACCGACTTCCCTTCGGCCACCGAAGTCCGAAGCCGGGAGTAAGACTGCCCGAAGCTGGATTCGCCCCAACCCACCTCTACCAAAATGATCCCAACGCAAAGTCTTCGCTCCGTATTGCCGTTGGTCATCGGACTGGCCGTGGGTGGGATGGGGGTCGGTTTGTTCCAACAGAGCAAACCCGGTATGGCCGGCTCTCCGGAGGCACAAATCCAGCAGCTGGAGTACGAGTTGCAACAGGCACGCACCCGCATCGCAGCCCTCGAGGAAACCCGACCCCGTTCGTCACGCTCGCCCGCGCAAACCGCCTATGACCGGGGCCGTGATATCGCCCAGCGTCTGCGCGAGGGGCGCCCGGTCAGTTCCGAGGATCTTTTCCGCGCCGCCCAACCCCTGCTCCGCGATATGTCACCGCTGTTCGAGCGCATCGCAGAACAGAAATTCCAGCAGCAAGCCGACAGCCTCATCGGAGAACTGGCCCGCAAGTACGACCTGAACCCCAACCAACAGGAAACCCTCCAGAAGTGGTTTTCCGAAAAATCCCGGGCGGATCGGAAAAAATGGAATGATCTCATTTCCAGCGACGACACCACCTACCGGCAGCTGGTGAAGTCGATGCGCAGTGACCGCACCGATGAGGGACTGGACCCGGTGATGGAAGGCCTGCTCAAAGGCCCTCAACTGGAGGCGTTCAAAGCCGAGCGTCTGGAGGAAAGGGCCCAGCGGGTTCAGCAGTACGCCGACATGCAGGTGCAGCGAATCAACAGCATCGTCCAGCTCGACCCGGCGCAAACGGATCGACTCTTCGGCATCATGGCCCAGTCGTCTCCAGATTATGACTCCTCCATCCGGCTCGAGGGAGTGACGGGGGAAATCGCGCCCGCCAACCTCCATCCACGCGACGCACTCAAGTCGGTGCTGCGGCCGGACCAACTGACCGAGTACGAGGCGGATCGCGAGCGACGATTCCTGGAAGCCTCGAAAGAGATGAACAAGTTGGGCGTACAACTGCCTTCTGACTGGGATGAATTCGAGTTCGGCCCCTGACTCCAACCCGCTGGGCAGCCCAGCCGGTGGCCTCGCGCGAGAAGGCCGCGTCGCGGTAGACATACGCTCCCTGCGGGTCGATTACGGGGATTTTGTCGCCGTCGACAACCTCACTCTGGCGGTACCGCAGGGCGAGATCTTGGGAATCGTGGGCCCCAATGGCGCGGGCAAAACGAGCACCTTCCGGGTGCTGGCTACGCTCATGGAACCCACCCATGGCGATGTCTTCTTCGACGGCGTCGACATCGCCGAAGATCCCCGCCAAGCCCGTCGGTTGATGGGCTACATGCCCGATCTGGCTCCGGTTCCCAGTGATCTCAAGGTGTGGGAGTTCCTCGACTTCTACGCCGCCGCCTACGGGCTGCGCGATGGACACGAGCGACGCCAACGCGCCGACCGATGCCTGGAAAGCGTGGGCCTATCGAACCTGCGAAACAACGGTTGCCGTGAATTGTCGAGAGGCCAGACCCAACGGGTGGTCTTGGCCAAGACCCTCTTGCATGAACCCCGAGTGCTCATCCTCGACGAGCCGGCCAGCGGGCTCGATCCGCTGGCCCGACGGGACCTCCGCACCGCCCTGCAAAGCCTCGCCGCCACTGGAGCAACCATCCTGATCAGCTCCCACATCCTCACCGAGTTGAGCGAGATGTGCACCTCGCTGTGCATCCTCAACCGAGGCCGACTGTTGGCCCACGGGAGCGTGAATGAGGTGCGTTCCCAACTCGGCAACACACGCCGCCGGCTCACCCTCGGCCTGCTCTCGCCCCCGTCCGACGCGGCCGATTGGCTTGCCCAACAGCCGGCCATCAGTGAACTGCGCATCGAATCCGCGCGGATTTCCTTTGAGTTCACCGGTGATGACGAAGCCCAGGCAGAGCTGTTGGAAGCATTGGTTCGACGCCGGGTACGCCTGAGGACCTTCGAGGAAAAACGGTCCTCGTTGGAGGAACTCCTCGTCGACATTGCCACCCCTCCTCTTCTGCCATGAACGCCGACAGGACAGGCTCCAACCACAGTGAGGTCTCCGCCTGGCGGCTCTGGGAGAACCCCGTGCTGCGACGCTACGTGCGTTCCCGGCTTCGAACACGTGATCTGGCTCTGGGGTTGTGCCTCACGCTGGTGCTGTCGGCGTTCATCGTCGGCATCTCCTACTCACTCGGCATTCGCACCGAGTCCGATCCGGTCAGTGCGGCCCGTTCGGCCATCATCCCGCTGCTGGTCCTACAGGCCTTCATCCTGTTCGTCATGGGCACCGCACAAGTCTCGGGCGGCATGATCACCGAACGGGACGAAGGCAGTGTCGATTACCAACGACTCGTCCCCATGGCGCCGCTGACCAAGGTGGTGGGATACCTCTTTGGCCTGCCCATGCGCGAATACCTCTTGGCCGCCTCCAGCCTCCCGTTCACCGCCTGGGCCATGGCTCAGGGAGATGTTCCCGCTTCGGCTTGGGCGCCGCTGTATTGGATCCTCTTCACCACCGCGGTCACTTACCACGCCACCGGACTCCTGACCGGAACCGTTGTCCGGAACCGCCGATGGGCCTTCCTCATTTCCATCGGAATGGTGTTCTCGCTCTACACCGTCATCCCCCAGTTGGCCAAATTCGGTCTCGTTTTCTTCAAGTACCTCACCCTCACACCGGTCGCCTACGAGAGCCTGCCGGATCTCCTTCCCGAGAAGGCCGGTGCGGCGCTGCGCTTGGGTCAGCAGTACTTTCCAACACCCCGTTTCTTCAATCTCGGGCTGCCGGAGGTAGTCTTCACTACGGTTTCGCAAGCCGGGCTCATCGGCCTGTTCGTGGTGATGCTCTGCCGCAAGTGGCGGCAGGAAGAGGCCCATTTGCTGAGCCAATTCTGGGCGGTGGGTACCTTCATTGCGGTGCAAGTGGTGCTGCTCGGGCATGCGCTGCCGCTCATTGATCCCGGAGACTTGTTCCCGTCCCGAAACTTCCGTTGGTTCACGAGTCAAGCCATCGACTGGAAGCCCGACAACACGGAGGCGCTGGCCATGATCGCGGTGTACGGCCTGTTCACCACGGGCTTGGCCTGTGTGCTGGCTGGGATCATCACGCCGGATCGGGAGCGGCAAATCCGAGGTTGGCGGCGCGCCTTCAAGAACGGCGAGGATCGGCTGCCCGCCTTCGGTGACACCGATTCGGCCACCCTCAGCACCGGGATCATTTCACTCTGCGGCGGCACCGGCTGGTACCTCTTCACCCATGCGCTGCTCGAATCGCGCTGGTTTCCGGGCCATCACGCAGGGCTTCAAATCCTGATCATCCACTGCCTCATCCTCTTCGCGGTGACCGGATCGCTGCAGGCGCTGTTGGATGCCCAAGGTGGCCGGGCTGTCGGCATGGGCCTGCTCTTCATCGGCGTGCTGCCGCTCATGGCCGGCGCGATCATCGCCAGCATCGACAACGACTCCTTGCACGTGGGGATTTGGATCGCGGGCGTCTCGCCGCTCTCGTTGCCCGCATCGGCCCCGGTGGCCCTGTTGTCACTCGCCGATTCCGAGACGATGGCTGTCCGTCCGATCCAGGGCGCGGCCCGATTTGGATGGGTCGTCTGGGGACTCGTCAGCCTCTGGCTGATCCACCGCTCGAGAACCCATCGCCAAACCCTCAAACAGCGCATTCTGGGAGATCGGTCATCAACGAATCCGGCGCGTTGACGATCCATTGGAATTTCCGTGTTTTGAATGGCTTTTGCCACGACGAGTGGGTCGAGTTGCCGATCGATTCTGAGGTCATCCAATGACCGTGGATTCCCCGCAAATTCCCTCATGGACGCAGGGACGAGGGGTGGTTTTCTGAAGCTAACCCGGTCCATGGCACTCACCCAAGTACCCTTCCGAAAATCTCGAAACAGCCACTCCGGCGAAAAACAGGATGGAGGTGGGAATCATGGCGGAACATGCTGTCTGCGATGTTCATCCCCCACCCGGCCCTGTCAGCATTTTGGCGCTCATGCGCTCGGATGTTTGTATTGGCCGTAGCGTCCTTGGCGGGGTTGGCACTGGCGGACGACACCGTTGGGTCTCGGTTGTGGGTTCAGCCCAATCAATTGGAGTTGCGGGGAGCCGGTGACGTGCACGGAATTCTGGTCTCGGCACCCGCGGATTCCCGCTCAGGGCTCACCAACCTCTTTCGAGACGTCACCCAAGAGGCACTCTTCAGCAGCACGGATGAGCGAATACTGACAGTCGCTTCCAACGGCCAGGTTCAGGCCGTGGGCGATGGCACGGCCCAGGTCCTGATCCGTTTCGGTGGACAGACCCACCGAATCGCGGCGGTGGTGCAAGAGTCCGCTCACCGGATCCCACCGTCGTTCCGGCAAGAAATGGAACCGCTGCTCACCCGCTTGGGCTGCAACATGGGCGCATGCCATGGCAAGCTGGCCGGTCAAAATGGCTTCAAGCTGTCATTGCGGGGTTACGCCCCAGAACTCGACTATCGCTGGGTTGCGAATGATGTCAGTGGCCGGCGGATTAACCCGGCCTTCCCGGAAGAATCCCTGCTCATCGCCAAGCCACTGGGACGCGTTCCTCATGCAGGCAAAGCACGCTTTGCCGAAGGCTCCCGCTATCACCGCACCTTGGCGGAGTGGATCACCGCCCGAGCACCGGGCCCCAAACCGGCATCGGAGGAAACCGATGCCAGCCAATTGGAGATCCTCGCCGGAATTCCCGAAACATCCACTCCCACGCAATCGAGCCCGCGGACCGCAGACCGGGCGGTGTTGATCCGCATTCTTGCACCCGGTGAGACCCAACAACTACTGACACGCGCCCATTGGCCTGATGGACGCGTCCGAGACGTCACCTGGCTTTCCCAGTTTTTTTCCAACGACCAGAACATCGCCACCGTCACTCCCGAAGGGCGGATCCAAGCAGTCCGTCCCGGCGAGACCGCCATCCGGATTCATT
>Ga0315907_10004416_pt1 | contig 15830 bp, 3 predicted proteins | sample LakEriMetagenome_3_FD_203525 | JGI IMG/M metagenome (GOLD analysis project Ga0315907, IMG submission 203525) | Freshwater fungal communities from buoy surface, Lake Erie, Ohio, United States - Buoy 12 MA123 | ecosystem: Environmental > Aquatic > Freshwater > Lake > Lake biofilm | place: USA... | reverse complement strand
AAATTGATGAAAGCACTGGCGAGGTTCTGCCGCATACTGCCCTTGCGCTCATCACACCCAAACGCCGTAATGGCTATGAACATTGGTTAGCCGTGAACCAACTAAATTTTGTGGCGCTTGCCAAAACACCGATGGGCGAAGAAGCCCGCAAGATCCTGATGGCGCTCATCGGGTATGCGGACTTCTACAACCGTGTCCCTGTGTCTCAGGCTTTCTTGGCTTCAGAACTAGGCATGGCACCAAGCCATGTAAGCAGGGCTATCAAGAAGCTGGTTGATCTTGGTGTTGTTCACAAGGGCAACCGCATGGGCCGTCAACACGACCTGAGTTTAAGCATTCACTGTGGATGGAAAGGCGATGCAGAAACCCACCGAAACCTTATACGTGAAGAACTTTCCCAACAGAGATCCAAAGGACGTAGTGCAAGTTGAGATAGAACTTACGCCAATGCTGGCCGCGATACAAGATCTTCTTGAGTTGTGGGAGCACTTGTCAATACATGACCCATCAATGGAGCGTCAGTTTGATTTCTCAATGGGCACGCTTCAGTCTCTGTATAACAAGGAAGTAGCCGCCCTGTTCCGCCAGCAGGCTAAGGACGGCGTACCCATGAACATCGTGGAAGATTAAATCTTCGCCATCTCCCGCAGTTCCTTCACATTCACCGACCGCAGAATTTCACGCTCCAACTCCATGAGTTGCCGCTTGTAGTCTGCTTTGTCTGCCGCAGACATTTGGCTCTCGGGCATGTTGGTGATGATGGTTATCTGACGCCTGATCTTGGACAACTCCCTGTTGATCTTGTCCACCGGTTTGCCCAGCATCAGACGGGCCATCTGCTTCTCATCCGCCAAGAAGGCTTCAATCCCTTCAGGGCTGCGAGTCTTGATGTCGTTGAAGGTGTTGACTGCTTTCTCCACCTCATCGCGCAAGGTGTAGAAGTCGTTCTTCAGGGCAGACTCTTGAGGCCGCTTGAGCAGCCCGCTGGTGCCTGGAAGCGCAGCCAGCATCTCAGTAGCGTTCATCTCAGGCCGAGGCACATCCGGGTCTGAGTGCAGGAACTGATTGGTCCCGAACAAGAACAGACCGCCGAATGATCCAAACATGCCACGGATCATGTGGTCAGCCGCAATCGGAGAGATCATCCCCGTCTGTCCAAGCAGCTTGGCAAACTCAGAAGTCGAGTCGCGGAACTGACGATCCAGATCTTTCTGTTTCTCAAAGTTCCCAATCAGCGGCTTGCCTTGGAAGAAGTCATAGTTGATGGCTACTTCAATGGCAGGTTTGATGGCCGTAGGGAAAGGAGTCGGGCTGGCGATGGCGCTAAACAGAGCATCCTTCATGGATGTCTTAAATTTAGCGGCGTCTTGGTATCCCTTCTCTGCCAACAAGAGATAGGTGTGTTCCGCAATAATTTTGGGGAACAGGAAAAAGTCAGGCCGCAGAGGAATCCGTACCCCACCAGAGCCAGGGATCGTAAGAGTACGGTCCCGAATATTGGCGGGCGTCTCCATGTAATCCTCGTCGTCGCCGTTTGCCATCGCGTAGAGCATTGACAGCGTAGCTACAGCAGCGGAGGTCATGGCAAGCGTCTTACCAGCTTCTGCCCTGTCAGTCGGAGAAATCCCAACGCCGGTCAAAACTTTGTACGCCACTCGCTGAGCGGAGAGGTAAGCATAGAAGAACGGGACGGTTTGGCCCATCACGTTCAGCATCTTGCTGGTTCCACGGCGGCGGAAGTTGATGATCTCAAACGCCTTCTCAAGAGCCTCAGACTTGTTCAGTCCTTGCTGCATGGATGCCTCATACACCGCTTGACGCACGGCGTTGTCAGCAGACATGGCGATGTGCTCCAAGAACTCCTTGGTCTTACCCCATCCACCCTTCGGAGGTCTCAATCCTGCGTAGATTTCAGCGTCATCGCGGATCACCGTAGCGGAGAAATCTCTCACACCCACAACACCAAACCGCTTCAGTTCGTTGTGAGTCTGGCTGGTCTTGGAAAGAGTCTTAATGAACTCCTTCACCGCAAGGTAAGGAATCTTCAGGGCATGTTGCGTCTTCAGGCCAGACGAGAACATCGCTGCGAAGGAATCCTGCGGAACCTGAGCAACAGAGAACAGTGGGTACAGAACCACTGACTGCCGCAGCACGTTCGCCAGCTTGGACATGAACGTCAGCGTAGGAATGGAGACGTTCTGGATAGCCGAGAAAGCCGGTACGAACAAGGGGTCAGCCATGTCGTACAACTCTTGCTTGCCATCCCGGAACGCCCGCACGATGTTCATGCCGCGCTTTTGCTCCGTGACTTTGGTTGCCATCGGCTTTCCGTCAACATCAATCTTCAGCGCCGCGTCAATCATCTGCGTGGCCTTGTGCGCCCGTATCGCCCGGTTCATGGCGTACTGGCTCCAGCGGATCATGTTGTCAAAGACATCATTCACCGCCGCACCGGAGCCCTTCAGTTGGAACTCCTTGGACTTAACCTGAAGGCCACGGATAAATTCTTGCGGGCCTGCGCCTTCCTCAAGCTGTTCCTCGCGGTAGTACGGAACGTAATCCATGTTGTCCCACATGGCATTCGCGTACTCAGGCGACCAAAGCCCGCTGTTCACCATCACATCAATGTTGTTCTTGCGGATGCCCTGCCAGATGTCAACCACTTCCTTGAGTTCAGGAATGGTCTTCACCAGAGACAACCCCGGCTCCATCATCGCCAGTTGCTCATCAGAGACGAAAACCTTCAGGGATTCCCACTCTTCAATCTGCTTGCGGTCGGGCTTGGCCGTTGCACGCTCTGCCTTGATCTCTGCGTCTAACTCTTCGTTGCGCTTGATGATCCCCGGCAGTCGCTTGGCTACGAAGTACGTGTGAGCAATACGCTCCATCTCGTCCTTCGTCACGTTGTACTTCTTGGCTAGGTCTTCGATCTTCTTAGCCAAGGCAACAAAATTGTCGTCCTTCTTGACGGATTCCCACTTCTTCAGATCGTCGTTGTACTGAAGCCCGCCGTCAATCATGAACTGGCTGGCAAGCGCGTCAGCGTGAACAGTCTGAGACTGACTAGCCTCAAGCAGCATCCCCAAAACTTCAGGGTTCTGCTTGAAGTCACTGATGATGCCGCGCCTAATTTTGTTGTTGAACGCAGAATCGCTTGAGAACACAGTAGTCTCAAACCAGTCCAGCCACTTGGTCAGCGTCTTCTTGGCTGACTCCTTCGTGAGAGACGGGTTCTCTTCAGCGTCCTTCAGCATCTTCTTGGCCTTCTCAAACCGCCCAGGCTCGGGCGGCTTCACTCCCATGCCAAGAGAGTTCACGATGGAGATAGCCTGCTCTCCGGGGTTGCGCCCACCTATGCTCTTACGGATGTCAGCATTTGTAAGGCTGTAGTCTCCGTTGTTTCCGATGGCGGATTTGATCTGAGTGGGCTCAAAAACCATGTAGATACGGTTTCCAACCTCGCTACCTGCGATCAATCCATCACCACCAAATCCTGGGTTTGTAATACGCAGATACACCGGCATCACGTTCTTGCCGTAAGCTTTTGCCCGCTCCGGCGTGTCGGCAAAATAAAAGCGCTTGCCATACCGGCCCTCGCGCATTTTCTTTTTGTCAAAAACCGTGAACTCTTCGTCCGTCCCGTGGTACACAACCAGCGGCTCACCCTTCTCATCCACAACTTTGCTATCACCAAACCAGCGGCGGAAGTTAGCAGTGGCACGGTCTCTCACGCTTTTGCGCTCACCCGATTCCGCCTTCTCACCGGGCTTGAGCTTTCCTTCTTCAACCTTGCCGAAAATTTGATCGACCGATTCAACCTTTGTAAGCGCAGATTTGATGGACTGGAACAGATCCTTCATCCGCTTTAGCAAAGCCTGAAGCAAACCAGCCGGGGGCTTTGAAGCATCGAAGTCAGCAAAGGCATCTGCCACCGCTTCTTCGGTAATCTTCTCCATGTCCCCGTTGTACTCACGCATGTAGGCGTCATAGCGGGATTCTTCGCCTGCTTTCAGAGGCTTGCCGTCTATGTTCCTTTGCTTGAGGTACTGGTCAATCCACTTGTCCTTCGCCATCTTGGACAAGGACTTCCACTGTGCATCTGTGAAGAAGCCAAGTTCTCTCAGGGCGTGAATAGCCTCATGCCGCAGGGTACGGACAGGATTGTCCGCCCGGTCAGCAATGCGGATCAGTTGCTGGGCATATGAGCCAGCATCTTGCATCCCTTCAATGATGCTTAGGCCCACATCCTTCAGGCCAAATTTGTTAAGAAGGGTACGAAGGGTTTGCTCAAAATTAGACTGCTGCGCTTGTGCGCTGCCGAGGCTCTTTTTATCTTGTGCAGGCTTTGCTGCGGGTTCTGATCCCAACACCTCGTTGGCCTTTTGGTTCAGGTACGCCAGTGCAGCATCCGCCTCGCGCTTCGTCTTCCAGCCGCGATTGCCCATCGTTGCGCTGCCAGCCAGCGGGCCTTCCCTGCCGGGGTACACACCCGGTGGGCCGCTCATCACTTCGCCATCAGGACCAATGATTTGCCACACCATCGCGCTGTTAGCGTTGGTGCGCTTCACAGTTGCCTTGCGCACGTTTTCAGCGGCAGTTCGGCGGCGGTCGTTGGTTGGCTGTGCGGGCGCTTCTGCGGCGGGTGCAGGCGCTTCTACTGCGGGTGCTTCTGCTTTGGGTGCGGCAGGCGCTGCTGACGTTCTTTCTTTTATACCAAGATCAAAGTCATTTAGATTCAGCGCTTTGATTAATGGCGCTATATCTTGCTTGCTGCTAATCCCCAACAAAAATGATCCAAGCGAATCTGCAATTATTTCATCTGGTTTATTTGCATGACGCCTAAACTTTGGCAGCTTATGGGTATGAATCTCAGGACGAAATGCTTTGGAGATTGCTTTAATCCCATCCCACCCGTCGATCCATTTTGCAACCTCTGCATTTGGCATGCCGTTAAACGACATGGAGCGGTTCTGCAAAATAGCATGACCTAGTTCGTGGGCAAAAACATGCTCAGGGCTTTGAGCGCCTTCTACTTGTTTATCTTCTGTTGGAATGTTTACAACTCCATTGCCAGAAGAATACTTGTCACCAGTTTCAAAGACCAACACGCCAAGGTTTTTGGCTATTGCTTTTAGCCTATTCCTTATTGTTGGTTCCGCAATATCTTTTGCTTCTTCTGTTGGTGTTGTTTGTTCTTCTACATTTGCTACTGGCGTAACAGGAGCGTCTGCTTTGGGTGCGGCCTTTTGAGTAACGTCTACAAGGCGTGACAATTCTTGGATGGTTTCATTGCGCAAAGTTTGCAACGCATCTTCATCCCATCCTTGGTCATTGAGCTTCTTGATTCGTGCTTGCGCAGCCTTTTTCTCGGCGGCAGTTCTTGCTGACTTCAGTGCCTGCTTCGCGCCGTAAAACTCAGTGGCAAATTGCTTCTCAAGATCAAGCGCCCGATCCAGCGCTCGTTGTGCCGCATCAGAATCCTTAACCTTGATCGGAATCAAGTTACGCAGTACGGGCGGGCCATCAAACAACGGGTGCCCAGCAACCTCCATTGAATATGTTTCGCCCTCGCTAATGGTTTCGCCACGAAGTTGCGCGGACAGATCGGCCAACTTCTTGATCCATGCCTCTGGCACAGCCTCACGGTTGGCTTTCTTTGTCTCTATCATGTCAGCAACCATCTGGCGCTTTTCTTCTAGCGCTTTCTGATCGCTTTCTGGCGCGGGCGGTGCTACGGGCGTTTCAGCAGGCGCTTCCGCTACGGGCGCAGCCGCCTCTACCACAGGTGCAGGCTCTACGGGAGGAGCGGGAGGCTCTGCCGGGGGCGCGACGGGTGGAGCCGGTGGTTCTACGGCCTCTGCTACGGGTTCTACTGAAGGCGCGGGCAGCGTGACGGTGGGGGCGACTGGTTCTGCCGGAGGTGCTTCGCTTACAGGCGGTGCGGGCGGCTCTACCGGCTGGCGCAGTTGCTCCACAAACGCCAGTACGCTCTGCTGAACTTCAGGCGCAACATTCTTGTTGGCAGCAAACTTTTCCAGTTGCTCAATCACATACGGATCGTCGTAAGCCTTGCCGTTAATTCTTTTGATGATCGGCGCAGTCGGCTTGATACCCAACTCTGTTAGCGCATCAGGCGTAATAGTGAACGGAGACTTCCCGCTAGGCGTCAGTCTTTGCGCCGTCTCAATGTTCATCCGGTCTTGAATCTCTTGGATGAACGTCAGTTCTTTCTTGATGTCTTCTGTCTGCGGCTCAGCAAGCAACCTTTGCTTCTGCTGTTCCAGCAAGCCATAGCCGTTCTGCTGCGAGGCCATGTTCATGACCCGCGTGATCATCGGCTTTTCTGGCTCTACCTCTGGCGCTACAGAAGGAGGGGCTACAGGCGGGGCTTCTGGAGCAGGCGCTTCCGGCGTAGGTTTACCTCCACCCAGCGCAGCACCAAGCCCAGCGCCAGCAATAGCTTCCAGCGTGGCAGAACTTACTGCCCCACGGAAGGTCGGTACATCAAAGCCTTCGCGTTGCAGTGCAATATTTTGTGCAACCTGCTCTTGCCCTGCCTGCACCGCTTCCGGCACAGCTTCCAGCAGACCGGCCTCTGCACGGCGGCGTAGCGCACCCTTGGCCGCTTGCCCCGCTACAGTCTCAGCACCTTCGGTCTTGCCAAGAATCCTGCGGGCCAAGATACCAGCCGCGCCCTTCTCCAAAGGACCGACAGCAGCAGCGCCACCCAGCACCGTGCCCAACAAAATTTGGTCGAGGTTCTTGCCGCCGTACTCTTGTGCAAGTTTTGCACGAGCCTCTGCATCCTGTTCAGAAGCACCCGCTTCCTTCAGTGTGCGTTTTGTCTCTTCGTAGATGGAGCCCTTGACCACACCAGCGCCCATACCGGCACCAGTCAGGGCACTTACGCCGGTCGATACAAGCGCACCGGCACCGAGAACTTTCGCCCCCAGAGCGCCAACAATGACCGGAGCAGCAGTACCCAAAGCACTGGACAACGTATCCACAGGGGCAATGGTGAACGCCTTAACCGCAGCTTTAACTTGATCAAGAACACCCTTGTCCTCGGCATCCTTCATGATGCGCGAGATCTCCTGCTGGTCGTTCTTTGACTGAGCAGACATCAGATCAGCAAGGTAAGTCTCTGCTGACTTGATGGTGTTGGATGTATCAGACCCCGCACCGAAGGCATCCGCGATCATGCGGACACCTTGGACAGCACCCTTAGCTATGCCAAGAGGAACGTCGGCAACCTGACGGAAGGCGCTTTGTTTTTCAGGCGGGGCTTGCTCAAGCACAAAGCCTTGCGGCAAGTTGACACGAGGTTCCTCAAGAACAAACCCAGGTGGAAGCGCCATAATTTATTGCACCGGTTTCCAAGTTTGACCGCCATCTGTGGACATGATACGCGCCCCAGTGGATGGATTACGAGCATACATAGGTTGCCCACCAGATGCAGGCGCTGCACCAGCGGGGGTTCTGCCTCCGCCTTCCATCTCTCTACGGATAAGAATGTCACGAATTTCCGCCATGCTAGGCACAGGCTGCCCAGCATCTTTAGCTCTCTTCCGAATGGCAGCAATCTCTTGCATGCCTGGAATTGAATCCATGAACTTTGTCACGTTGTCAGCAGCTTGGTCGTAAGTAATCACCGACCTATCGGCTGGCGCAGCACGGCCAATATTTTTGTACCACTCAACCGCATCAGAGTATGACTTGCCAGGATTCTTGTTCAGCCAATCATTGATGGCTCTTTCTGCCATCATTTGTTCAGCAGGGGCCATGCTCTTCAGTTCGCGCTGAGCCTGCATGTCCTGACCGCGCAAACTCACAAGACCACTGAACTCGTTGGTAGCCATCTGAGTAGCGATTTGCTTAGCCCTAAGTTCAAAGTCGTTCGCCTTGTTTTCCAACTCAGCGGCTTCTTTCTCAAAGCCAAGAGCACGGTCAAACTGACCCAACTGCTTAGCTTGCTGAGCCTCACGCAACTTAAGTACCGCCTGACGATGCAAAAGATCTGCTTGTACTGCGGCCTGATCACGCGCTTGCTGCGCTGCAACAGTTCGGTTATAGGCATCCCGATCTCTGCCACCAAGTTCCCTATACAGCCCCATGCGCCGATTAAATTTGTCATCGGATCTTTGCTTGGCAAGCATCTCTTCACGAGCACGGTTTGTCGCCTCAAGAGCAGCGATGCCTTCCGCATTTAGGTCAGGCATACCCTTAGCCATCTCAGAACGCTGACGCTCAATCTCTTGCATGCGTTTAATACGATCTGCAGTTTGAGCCCCGTACTGAGTGCCAGCAGAAGCAACGCTTGCTCTGTCCAAAGCAGGACGCCCCGGCAAAGCTGCCGCGATGCCAGAAGCAGCCACAGGTTGTGATACTTGTGCTGACTCCAACTCAGCAATCTTGCTTAGCAGTGCTTGTTGCTCAACGCCAGTAGCTGACATCGCCGCTCGGCGCAAAGCATTCAACGCCTGAGGATTGTTTGGATCGATGTCAAACTGAGGCGGAGCATTTTGAGCAGGTGCCTGCACTTCAGGTTCCGCCTCCATGCGAGGCGCGGCAACTCTGCTCTGAGGAACGTCAAGCATCCTGCGCTCTTGTGCAGCAGGAGAAAATGCTTGTGCCAGAGCACGTTCATTAGCTTGACTGGCCTCTGTAGGAATTTCTCCAAAGCTCTGACGCTGCTTCTCAAACTCGCGCATCTTTTGCAGACGCTCAAGTTTTTCCTTGCGCACTGCAGGAGGGTCATAGGGACTTAGGGTAATGCCAAGTCGCCTTGCCTCTTCATAAGTTGGCGTTACTCCAACAAACGATCCTTCTGTCCCCGCATATCCAACCACTCCACCGTCAGCAAACGACATATTGGCAGCAGGCAACCCAGCTACCCCTTGTCCTTGCGGGCCACGAGCTTGTTGGATAGCCTGCTGCAATTGAGGCGGCAGTTGACCCATCGTCACAGGCTGCTGGGCTTGAGCCATGTTCATGGCTTGCTGCTGTACCCCCGGCATGACAGCTTCAATGCCTGCCGGTGATTGCTGCTGAGCAATACTTGCCGCGACGGTTGGAACTGGCTGACCGCCAGGGCCAGGGGCGGTAGGTCTTGCGCCCATGCTCATAAGAGCTTCAAGCGCGGGCGGTACTTGTGCGGTTTGCATCATGTTCATCACCTCAACCAATCCCCAATTCTTTCAAGGCTTTTTCCAAACTTTCTAGCCCACCAGTAATTTGTCCCATAGTACTGGTGTTCGGCGTAGTAGATTGAACGGAAACAGGCAACCCACTCAGCATTTCTCGCTGGAACCTCAAGTCGGTGTACGGCTTCAATTGTTCAGCCTCAAACTGCTTACGCGCTTCAGTAATACCTTGCTGCTCAATGTCACGCTGCTGTCCGCCAGCAGAAGCAATCATGTCAGCCAGCGTCTTGGCTTGGCCTTGCTCAGTATTGAACTGCCCCATCGCCCGGTCATAGGCGTTGGCGTACCCGGCGCCGATAGCCTTGTTTTGTTCCTGCAGAAGATTGCGCTGCGTCTCAGAATCCATGATGGCTTGACGCGACCCGCCAAATGCGCCGGCCTGGGCCAGCTTTCCGGCTGTACCCATTTGCGTGATCTGGCTTTGCCGACGCATCTCCTCTAGTTGCGGAGTCAGCACTGCGCTCAAGTACGGATTCATGTACTGAGCGGCAATCCCGGTCGGCCCGGTGGGCGGCGCACCAGGGGCTCCCATAGTAGGAAGCTGATATGCGCCTTCTGATGTAAACGATTTTCCCAGTTGGCCTGGGAAGGACAAAGACTCCAGACCCGTAAACGCTTTCTGCTGAAGCGGAGAGTACCCAGCAGATAGCGGGCCCGTGTATGCCTGATACGGAGCGTTGGTAACCGCCATAGTTTTACTAAGCATGTCACCAACATACGGTCCTGCCCATTCCGCTATGTTTGATTCTGTAGATGTACCAAGCCCTGTTGCGCCGCCTGCCCCACCTGCTGCTCCGCCTGCAGCGCCTCCAGTTTGGAAAGCTACTGCACCGCCACCAGCGTATCCTGCGATACCACCCGGCGTGAACTTTTCTGGCTCAATCTCCCTGCCCTGCTTCTTAGTCCCAGTACGCGCCTGACGGACGCGGTCCATCATCTTGTAAAGAACTTTGGCTCCAGCATCGGAGTTTCCGTTACCAAGATGAGATACGACATCAGCGGGGATCACGAACTCTCCGTGACTTAGTTTGGCAGGCTGCACATCATCAATAGAGGTGTCCAATTCATCGGCCATGCCGTCTGTTTTTCCTCGCAAGTAACGCGGAGCATTAGCTTCACCCCCTCGCGCCAGCGACAGCAGCCCGCCTGTAGCTAGGGCAGCACCGCCAACGCCAGATTTAGTCGGATCATCAACTGGCGGAATCATTTTTGCATCACCACTTCCACCACCTGCGCCGCCAGCAGCAGCAGGAGGAGCGCCATAGAACGAGTTGAAGTACCGCTGCCCCATGACAGGCTGGCCGGAGTACGGCTTGTAATCCGTGGCTGGGTTGACAACAGGCGTTCGCGTGAACTGCTTGTTCATGTCAATTGAGCCTTTCCATCCTGCCGTCTTAGGAGCAGACAAAGATGGCATCAAAAGATTGAGCAGCGCAAGACCCGCTTGGAGGTCGTTGGAAGTGGAAGTACCTGACTTAAATCGGCCCCAGATGTCTTTGAACGCATCAAGGATGCCACCAGAACTAGTTAAAGGCTGGTTGTAAGAAGCGGATGGGTCATATCCTTCTGGATTGGTGTCTGACCTTGGGTAGCTTGCGGGGTCATCAACATCATAGTAATCGGACATGATTTAAGCCTTTCTTGACTTCAAAAGGTTTGCGATGCCGTCTTGACCTGCACGCAATCCACGTTGTTTCTGCTTAAGTTCACGTTCTTCAAGCAGTTCTGCAAACATCTGAAGAAGGTCTGCTTCAGGCGCTTGGTAAATTTCTTGCAACAGGTCTTGCACTGCTCTTCTTTGTGCTGCAGGCAATTGTGCCAGCGCCGTTTGCGAAGGGCTAGGTGCTGGGCTTGGTGTTGGCGCTCTTGTTGCTGGTGATGGAGTAGGCGCTGGAGTTGCGGGGGCTGGCGGCGGAGCAGAAACAATCGTGCGCACCTCTTCCTCTGTCGCGGGCGGCAGAACGTCTTCCCCGGAAGGAAGCTCCATTCCCGAAGATGGAGGAGGTGTTTCGCCTGGACCGGTGGCGGTCTCTGCAGTTGGAGGTTTAGACGGAGGAGGCCCTGGAGGTTGAGTTGTTGGCGCGGGTGCTTCCGTTTTAGTTTCAGTTGTCGCCGGAGCAGGGGCGGGGCTAGGCGCGGTAGCGGGGGCCTCCGCTGGTGCAGGAGCAAGTGCTGAGGTAGTAACTTCTGCAGGAGCTGGTGCAGGAGCTGGTGCCTCGGTCTTAGTTTCCGTTGTGCTTGGCGCAGGTGCAGGAGCTTCTGTTTTAGTCTCCGTAGTCGTCGGAGCAGGCGCAGGAGCTGGTGCCGGGGCGGGACTTGGAGCGGGTGCTGCGGTAGTTACTTCTGCAGGTGCGGGAGCCGCAGCCTCACTTGGTGCGGGTGCGGCAACTTCAGTAGGCGCAGGACTTGGTGCTGGTGCAGGTGCTTCTGCTGTACTTGGGGCAGGCGCAGGAGCAGGAGCTTCACTTGGTGCAGGCGCTTCGCTAGGAGTTGGTGCAAGACTAGGCGCACTTACTTCCGCAGGTGCCGGGGCTGGGATCGGCGCAGGGCTTGGAGCGGGGGCCTCACTCGGCGCGGGTGCAGGTGCCAGCGCGGGACTTGGCGCGGGCGAGGGAGCGGGACTCGGTGCGAGAGCAGGCGATGATGCCGGGGCGGGACTTGGAGCGGGGGCCGGAGAAGGCACTACATCTCCCAATCGAATTACTTCACCAGTAGCCGGGTCGGTAGCAACAGGAGTCGAAAGATCCTGCGATGGAGCGTTAATATTTACGGTATCCCCAGGCTTTGAGTCAGGTGAAACATCAACAACCTTGGTATCCCCGTTGGAATCTACCACCAACGCTGTGCCCTGCGTGGGATCTGTGGAAAGGATTGTCCCGGCGGCAGGAGTAGAGGGGGCCGGTGGAGTTGGCGCTTGAGCAGGTGGTTGTTCCCCTGTGCCACCGTAAACGGCTTGGTTGATTGCCTGTTGATACGCCGACAAATCTTGTGCTGCCGTTGTCAATGCAGGGGCAGGTGCTAGATCAATAACATCTTGTTGAACGGGTGCGGCAGCAAGTGCCGGAGTCGGTGCTGCAGTTGGCGCAGTAGTAGGTGCTGCTGCAACTGGATAATTTTGCTGCTGATACACCTCTTCAAAAAGACGGTTGATCTCATCCATCTGCGGCTCAGCAAATATTGCATCTGTTGCTGGCTGTGCCTGAGTAGCGGGCTGCGCTGCTGGCGCTACAGCGGGTGGTACTGGGGCCGCAAAACCCAGATCAGCATACGTGACGATCCCGCCATCCTCATCAATAAACGCCACCATTTCTGGCGTAATGCCGGTGGTATCTGATGGGACCGATGGTGCCGGGGAGGGACTTGGAGCGGGGGCCTCATAAACACCCGAAAGCGCTTCTTCAATTTGCTGCTGGGCAGTTGGCCTTACGCCTTCTTCAAAACCAAGCTGCGACTCGGGACCAAAGACTTCAGGCGTAGGAGCAGTAGGCGCAGGGCCTGGAATTTGTACTTGCGATGGCGGAGGCGCGGGCGGCTGATAGGGCAATTGCTGGGGCAGACCTTCGGTTGGAACAATCTGCGTTGCAGGCGTAGAACCAAGGAACTCAACTGGAGTAATACCAGCCTTTTCTTGATCTGCTTGAGTAGTTACTGTGCGTAGACCAGGGGTTCCGTAAAAAGTTCCTATTGCACTCGTTCCACCGAATGAGGCAGTTGTAGCAATAATTGTTTCACCAAGTGCCTTGCCAAAATTAGTAGCTTGACTTGGAATACCAAACTCAGCAAATTTGTCTACAGCAAATTGCCCAGCAGTCGTTAAATTTTCAGTAAACTGCTCCCCACCAAATGCTTTTAACTTTGTTGCCAACCAATCCGTTAGGGCATCTTTTGAACCCGTCATCGGCGCTTCTTTAAAAAGCACCTTTAGGAATGGCACACCAGCAGCTTCGCCAACTGCCTCAACTCCTGCCATAAAAGCAGCACGTTTGGCATTATCTTCTGGCTTTAGCCCAGCTTCTTTACCTTGCATCCAGGCAAGGTTTCCAGTATTTGCTGCAGCATTTGCCACAGTTGCCCAAGGCCCGCCAAGAGCATATGAAGCAACTGTATTTACAGTAGAGGCAATACCTGATGCAAATGCCCTTTGTGCATCGGTCGGCAGCGCAGCTAATTGCGCTTTTTGATAGTCATACAGTTCTTTTTGAACATCACGCACCGCAGCGTCTGGTGATAATGGCTCACCTTGCATGGCTGTCAAAGGATCAACTTCGCCTGTCGGTGTTGCAAATTCAGAAGGTGCAGTGCCAAACCCAGAGCCAATAATTTCTGCAGCACGCAGCCCCGTACCAGCAAGTTGAGAAAACCCTAAACGGCCCCCCGTATTGGCGGCCTCTCTAATGTTTTCTCGCACATCTCGCAAGTTTTGCCCGATGTCCGCCAGCGTAGTTGTTGGTCTGTAGTTTGGGTCTAGCGCATTAACCCCCATCGCCGTCGCAGCATCTGTGTAATCAACTGACGGGTTTACAAAAGGCTCAACGGATGCAGCGGGCGCGGTAGGCTCTTGGCGCAATGGGATGCGTGACAACGCTGCAGCATCTGCTGCCGTAGCACCCGGTGATATACCTCTACCTGCACCTGCGCTGACTTGTGCAACTTGAGCGGGGGCAAGATCAGTAGTGTAGGTTTGGGTTTTGCCGGTAACAGGATTGGTCCACGTAAACTGTTGACCCCCCCCAAGTTCGTTTCGCGCAGCCCGAAATGCTTCTCCAAAGTTGACGTACTTGTCATACGGCCCTTGGGTTGGCGCTGTGGTCGTTGCCGCCCCTTTTTCTCCGGCAACAATTCTTTCAAGCTCCCTTACGGGGTCAGTAGTACCAAGTGTGTACTCGCTACCACCAAACTTGAACGAGCCGTAACCCCTGTTAACTGCCAACGAAGCAGCTTCTTCTAGTGTGTCGGCCTCATCATTACCAATTTGCAAAACGGACATGGAGCGCGTTTGTTCCGACAACGCCGCATCATCTGCCCGAAGTACATCAATGACATCTCTCTCAGTAGGCGCAGCAGAAGGAATGCTGTACTCTCGTCCACCCCATGTAAAGTTTTTGTAGCCAGCATTATTGGCTAGCCTTGCAGCGGTGTTTACCGTATCGGCATCGTTTGCACCTTGGTAAACCAGCGACTGCTGCAGTTGTTCCGTTGCGGCGCGATCTGCGGCTTGATCAGCAGTGCCAAATCGGTTTTGAAGGCGGGCAGTCTCGTCGCCTGTGTCTGTCTTGCTGTTGTACTGAGATTGCCTAAAGTTGTACCCGTCAAGCTCACGCCCGAATGCTTGCCCCGCAGACAAAATTCTTGATGGGTCACCAGACTCAATGGCCTGCACCAGACGAACAGCTTTTGAGGCAACCTCTATGTCTGGGTTATCCGTAAACGATGCCGCGCTGGACAGCATCTTTGCGTAGTCACCAGAAGCAGCGCCCTGGGCAAAGTTAACGGCGGCGTTTATGTCTTTGGTGGAAAGTCCGGTCAGGTTAGACACACCTGACGTAATTCCAGATGTCGCTCCCGCAGTAAGCGCTGAGGTCAGGACATTGCCAAAGTCACCAGAGATGACTGCTTGAGGCAAAGCACCCGCACCCGCACGCACTGCTGCACTACCCGCCGTAGCCAGCCATTCTGGAGCGCCAGCCTTTAGTAATTCAACACCTGTTGTATTTGCGAATGATGCTATTTGAGGAGCCAAAACAATTGGTATGCCTGCGGCCACCATTGACTGCAGAACATCTTCAAAACTGCCGCCTTGAAGTGCAGTATTTGCCCCTCCCGCTATTGCGGTGCCAAGCGCTGCTGTTTGCGCGGCACTTAATCCAGTAATACCTAAAGCATTTGCCGCTGCGCCACCAATAGACGCGCCCAAAGGTCCGGCACCAACTGCCATCATCCACAAAGGGGCGGTCTCTACTGCCGCATGCTTTGCAAGATCAAAAATATCCTCAAAGAACCCGCCTCTGCCAAAATCCTCATCAACAAATTGTTCTCTGCCAATTAAATTACCCGTAATGTCATACACTTCATAATAACCACCGGGCCTTTTATCTGCTTCGTTGTATTTAGCGTACGTTGATAAGGGGCCCTGCACATAGTTGGCCGCTTCTCCTTCTCCTTGCATCAACCTAACAGGCAGTCCATACTCATCTAAAACAGAATTTCCAAATTCGTCTTTGAGCGTAGCAATATCAAATCGTGGAGCGTAAATAGTCCCTTCAATATTTTGTACCCCTTTTGACCAATCAAACCCAACAGGGTTAAAAGGAGCGGGGGCAGGAGCAGGGGTAGGTGCTGGAGTGGGAGCAGGTGTGGTCGGAGGCAACAACCCCCTTTCCCTACGAATGGCATCAAGGTCCTGCTGCGTAAGCCTGCCTGAATTTATTGCCCAGTCTGCAACTTCACCCGGAGCAAATTCATACCCAGAACTTCCAAGGTCCTTACCAATTTCGTATTGATAACCTATAAAGTTACGAAGACTATAAGGATCAGCGGTCTCCCACTGAGCAAATTTATTAGGAGTCGCAGTAGGGGAAGGAGCGGGGGCGGGGGCTGGATCGGAAACGCCACCGACAATACCTAACA
>Ga0315907_10004415_pt1 | contig 15832 bp, 29 predicted proteins | sample LakEriMetagenome_3_FD_203525 | JGI IMG/M metagenome (GOLD analysis project Ga0315907, IMG submission 203525) | Freshwater fungal communities from buoy surface, Lake Erie, Ohio, United States - Buoy 12 MA123 | ecosystem: Environmental > Aquatic > Freshwater > Lake > Lake biofilm | place: USA... | reverse complement strand
GACAACGTGAGCATCACGGTCAAGCTGATTGCGCCGATCGCCATGGAAGAAGGTCTGCGCTTTGCGATCCGCGAAGGCGGCCGCACCGTGGGCGCCGGCGTCGTGGCCAAGATCATCGCCTGATCGATGTGTGACGTCCCTGCCGCGTCAGCGGCGGGGTTTCCCTTTCCGGTGCCGTGCACCACGGCACATCGCTCTTTCAAGGACACGTCATGCAAAAGCAAAAGATCCGTATTCGCCTCAAGGCCTTCGATTACAAGTTGATTGATCAGTCAGCGCTGGAGATTGTCGACACCGCCAAGCGCACGGGCGCCATCGTCAAGGGGCCGGTGCCTCTGCCCACGCGCATGCAGCGCTTTGACATCCTGCGCTCGCCGCACGTCAACAAGACCAGCCGCGATCAATTCGAGATCCGCACTCACCAGCGTCTCATGGACATCGTCGATCCGACCGACAAGACGGTCGATGCGCTGATGAAGCTGGACCTTCCCGCCGGTGTGGATGTGGAGATCAAGCTGCAGTAAGGCCAAACAGCGGTCGACAAGGCCGCAGAAACAGCTATACTAGAAGGCTTTCCCGGGTTCGGTACGCCGAACCACGGGATCCAACCGCCCCGGCCAATCGATGTCGGGGGAGTGCAACAAGGTCTGCCAAGGGCTCCGGCGAGGGGTTTGGCGTGGACTGGAGAAACAATCATGACGACCGCAGATGCGAGCTACAAGCTCGGTTTGCTGGGGCGCAAGGTGGGCATGATGCGCATCTTCACGGACGATGGCGACGCCATTCCTGTGACGGTGCTTGATGTGTCGAACAACCGCGTTACCCAGGTCAAGACCGTTGAGAATGACGGTTACACGGCCCTGCAAGTGGCCTACGGCCAGCGCAAGGCCTCCCGCGTGAGTAAGCCCGAAGCCGGGCATCTGGCCAAGGCCGGTGTCGAGGCCGGCGAGGTGATGCGTGAATTCCGGGTGCCGGCCGAAGTGGCTGATCAATATGCGCCCGGCGCCCAGGTTCCCGTGACGCTGTTCGCAGCGGGCCAGATGGTGGACGTGCAGGGTACGTCCATCGGCAAGGGGTTTGCCGGCACCATCAAGCGCCACAACTTCAGCTCGCAGCGTGCATCTCACGGCAACAGCCGGTCGCACAACGTCCCGGGCTCGATATCGATGGCCCAGGATCCTGGCCGCGTGTTCCCGGGCAAGAAGATGACCGGTCACATGGGTGACGAGACCGTGACGACGCAGAACCTGGATGTGGTTCGCGTGGACGAGGCTCGGCAGCTTCTGCTGGTCAAGGGCGCCGTACCGGGCTCGAAGAACGGCCACGTCGTCGTTCGCCCGGCGATCAAGGTCAAGGCGAAGAAGGGAGGCCAGTGATGCAGCTCGAGCTACTGAACGAGCAGGGCCAGGCCACCTCCAGCGTTGACGCGCCGGATACCGTGTTTGCCCGTGAGTACAACGAGGCGTTGGTGCACCAGGTGGTCGTGGCCTTCCAGGCCAACGCGCGCCAGGGCACTCGCGCGCAGCTGGACCGTGGTGAGGTCAAGCACAGCACCAAGAAGCCGTTTCGCCAGAAGGGTACGGGTCGCGCCCGCGCTGGCATGACTTCCTCCCCGCTGTGGCGTGGGGGCGGTCGCATCTTCCCGAACCGCCCTGACGAGAACTTCTCGCACAAGGTCAACAAGAAGATGTACCGCGCGGGGATGGCCTCCATCCTGTCGCAACTGGCCCGTGACGGTCGTCTGGCCGTGGTGGAGTCGCTGTCGGTCGACGCCCCCAAGACCAAGTTGCTGGCGCAGAAGTTCAAGGCCATGGGGCTGAATTCCGTGATGGTCATTGCCGACCAGATCGACGACAACCTTGCCCTGGCCTCCCGCAATCTGGCCAACGTGCTGGTCGTAGAGCCCCGTTACGCTGACCCCTTGTCACTGGTCTTCTACAAGAAGGTGCTGGTGACCAAGGGAGCTATCGAGCAGCTCAAGGAGATGTTCGCATGACCGCCACCACAAAATTCGACGAAGGCCGTCTGGCGCAGGTGCTGGTTGCTCCCATCATCTCCGAGAAGGCTACGCGCCTGGGCGAGAAGCAGAACCAGGTACTTTTCAAAGTGCTGCGCAGTGCCACCAAGCCCGAGATCAAGGCGGCGGTGGAGTTGATGTTCAAGGTCGAGGTTGCCTCGGTCTCGACGGTCAACCAGAAGGGCAAGACCAAGCGCTTCGGGCGCAGCATCGGGCGTCGCGACCACGTCAAGAAGGCCTTCGTGGCCCTCAAGCCGGGTCAGGAGCTCAACTTCTCCGGGGAGGCCGCGTAAATGGCCGTCATCAAAGTCAAGCCGACTTCGCCGGGCCGCCGCGCCGTGGTGAAGGTCGTGCACAGCCACCTGCACAAGGGTGCGCCCGAGGCGTCGCTGCTGGAACCGCAAAAGCAGAAGTCCGGCCGCAACAACAACGGTCACATCACGATGCGCCACAAGGGCGGTGGTCACAAGCACCACTACCGCGTGGTCGACTTCCGTCGCAACAAGGATGGCATCCCGGCGAAGGTGGAGCGGATCGAGTACGACCCGAACCGCACGGCCCACATCGCATTGCTGTGCTATGCCGACGGTGAGCGCCGCTACATCATCGCGCCGCGCGGCGTGGAGGCGGGCGCCACACTGCTCAGCGGTTCAGAGGCCCCGATCAAGGCGGGCAATACCCTGCCCATTCGCAACATCCCGGTGGGCTCGACCATCCACTGCGTCGAGATGTTGCCCGGCAAGGGCGCGCAGATCGCGCGCTCAGCCGGCACGGCCGTCACGTTGATGGCTCGCGAAGGGACTTACGCCCAGATCCGACTGCGTTCCGGTGAGGTGCGCCGCATTCACATCGACTGCCGTGCCACGATCGGCGAGGTCTCCAACGAGGAGCACAACCTGCGCCAGTACGGCAAGGCTGGTGCGATTCGCTGGAAGGGCATCCGCCCGACGGTCCGTGGCGTGGCCATGAACCCGGTTGATCACCCGCACGGTGGTGGCGAAGGCCGCACGGGCGAGGGTCAGCCTCAAGTCTCGCCGTGGAACACCCTGACCAAGGGTTATCGCACCCGCAATAACAAGCGCACGCAGACCATGATCGTCTCGCGTCGCAAGAAGTAAGAGGAGCGTGCCATGACTCGTTCTCTCAAGAAGGGCCCCTTCGTTGACCACCACTTGATCGCCAAGGTCGAGAAGGCGGTGGCGATCAAGGACAAGAAGCCCATCAAGACCTGGTCCCGTCGCAGCACCATCCTGCCCGACTTCATCGGCCTGACGATCGCCGTGCACAACGGCAAGCAGCATGTGCCGGTGTATGTGACCGACCAGATGGTGGGCCACAAGCTGGGTGAGTTCGCGCTCACCCGCACCTTCAAGGGCCACCCGGCCGACAAGAAGGCGAAGAAGTAAGGGGAATGGACGTGGAAACCAAAGCAAGCGTTCGCGGTGTCCGCCTGTCAGCTGACAAAGGTCGGCTGGTGGCTGACCTGATCCGCGGCAAGAAGGTGGACCAGGCCCTGAACATCCTGAACTTCACCCAGAAGAAGGCGGCCGGTATCGTCAAGAAGGCTCTGGAGTCGGCGGTTGCCAACGCAGAGCACAACGACGGTGCCGATATCGATGAGTTGAAGGTCAAGTCGATCTACGTGGAGCAGGGTACCACCCTGAAGCGTTTCTCCGCCCGTGCAAAGGGCCGGGGAAATCGCATCAGCAAGGGCACGTGCCACATCTACGTCACTGTCGGCAACTGAAGGCCAGGAACACCATGGGACAAAAGATCCATCCAACCGGCTTCCGCCTGCCCGTCACACGTGCATGGACATCGCGCTGGTTTGCCAACAGCAAGAACTTCAGCCGGATGCTGGCTGAAGACCTGGACGTACGCGAGTACCTCAAGGCCAAGCTCAAGAGTGCCGCGGTGTCGCGCATCCTGATCGAGCGTCCGGCCAAGAACGCCCGTATCACCATCTACTCCGCTCGGCCCGGTGTGGTCATCGGCAAGAAGGGCGAGGACATCGAGAACCTCAAGGCCGAACTCACCAAGAAGCTCGGCGTTCCGGTAGCCGTGAACATCGAAGAGGTGCGCAAGCCTGAGATCGACGCGCAGCTGATCGCTGACTCGATCACGCAGCAGCTTGAGAAGCGCATCATGTTCCGCCGCGCGATGAAGCGCGCCATGCAAAACGCCATGCGTCTGGGTGCCCAGGGCATCAAGCTGATGTCTTCCGGTCGCCTGAACGGCATCGAGATCGCGCGCTGCGAGTGGTACCGTGAAGGGCGAGTGCCTCTTCATACCCTCAAGGCCGACATCGACTACGGCTTCTCCGAGGCCAAGACGACCTACGGCGTGATCGGCGTGAAGTGCTGGGTCTACCGCGGTGACAACCTTGGTCGCGGTGAGGCTCCCGGAGCGCTCAAGGCAGATGAAGGACAGGACGATCGTCGCGCGCGTCGCGGCCCGCGTCCCGGAGCCCCTGCCGGGCGTGGACGTCCCGGTGCCGATCGTGCGCCCCGTGCAGATGCCGCGCCGCCCGCGGGTGATGCACCGAAGACCCCGGCCGTCAAGCGTGTGCGCCGCGCTGTGGCGCCGGCAGCCGAGTCCAAAGGAGAGTAAGCATGCTGCAACCTTCCCGGAGAAAGTTCCGCAAGGAGCAGAAGGGCCGCAACACCGGCATCGCCACGCGTGGCGCGGCGGTGTCGTTCGGCGAGTTTGGCCTCAAGGCCACGGAACGTGGTCGTCTGACGGCGCGTCAGATCGAAGCCGCCCGCCGTGCCATCTCGCGCCACATCAAGCGCGGTGGCCGAATCTTCATTCGTATCTTCCCCGACAAGCCGATTTCGCAGAAGCCGGCGGAAGTCCGGATGGGTAACGGCAAGGGCAACCCCGAGTACTACGTTGCAGAGATCCAGCCCGGCAAGGTGCTGTATGAGATCAACGGTGTGCCCGAGACGCTGGCGCGTGAAGCGTTCACGCTGGCCGCAGCCAAGCTGCCGCTGCGCTGCACCTTCGTGGCACGCCAGGTCGGTGCCTGATTGGAGACTTCGATGAAAGCATCTGAACTCAGAGCCAAGAGCGTGGCCGAACTTGAGAAAGAGGTCTCTGACCTCCTGAAGGCTCATTTCGGTCTGCGCATGCAGAAGGCGACGCAGCAGCTGACAAACCATACACAGCTGGGCAATACCCGCCGAGACATCGCCCGCGCCAGGACCATCCTGGCCCAGAAGAAGAAGGAAGGTGCCCAATGAGCGAAGCTCAGGTTGCCGAAAAGAACACCCGCACGTTCGTCGGCCGTGTGGTCAGTGACAAGCGAGCCAAGACCGTGACGGTGCTCGTTGCGCGCCGTGCCGCGCACGAGCTCTACGGCAAGATCGTGGCCAAGTCGCGCAAGTACCACGCCCACGATGAGAAGGGCGAGTACAAGATGGGCGACATGGTGGAGATTTCCGAGGGTCGCCCCATTTCCAAGACCAAGTCCTGGACGGTGACGCGACTCGTCGAGAAGGCTTCTCTGGTCTGATCACGTCCAGGTTCAACATCGATTGAGTCGGGCCGCCAGTGCAGGCCCGCACCGCAAAGGATTTGCAATGATCAAGGTTGGCGACAAGCTCCCTACGGGCACCCTTCAGGAGTTCATCGAGGTAGAAGGCGATGGATGCTCTGTGGGCCCCAACTCATTCGACATCCACAAGGCCGCTGCCGGCAAGACCATCGCACTCTTTGCGTTGCCAGGTGCCTTCACGCCGACCTGCTCTGCCAAGCACGTGCCGGGTTATGTGGAGAAGTTCAACGAGCTCAAAGCCGCCGGGGTTGATGAAATCTGGTGTGTCTCGGTGAACGACGCCTTCGTGATGGGCGCTTGGGGTCGGGATCAGAAGACAGCGGGCAAGGTTCGGATGATGGCGGACGGCAGCGGTGACTTCGCTCGCGCGACGGGCTTGACGCTCGACCTCACTGCGCGCGGCATGGGTGTGCGCTCGAACCGCTACTCGATGTTGGTCGTGGACGGCGTGGTCAAGACGATCAACATCGAGGCGCCAGGCAAGTTCGAGGTGAGTGATGCCGGGACTATCCTGAGCCAGTGCAAGAGTGCTTGACGCGCAGCCTGTTGCGCGGCTATACTGATAAGCTTTCCCGGTGACGGTCCAGGACGCAAGCGCCTGAAATGTTACCGGGTTCCGCCCAACCGGCGGTGCAAGTCGCAAGGCTTGCGTCGTTGACGGGCCCAAGACTGAGCAGTTCACTTGGTGAGTGCTCAAGTTGGGGATGAAACATGATCCAAATGCAATCGCGGCTTGATGTCGCGGACAACACGGGCGCGAAGTCCGTCATGTGCATCAAGGTGCTTGGCGGCTCAAAGCGCCGCTACGCCGGCATTGGCGATGTCATCAAGGTGAGCATCAAGGAAGCTGCACCCCGTGGGCGCGTCAAGAAGGGCGAGGTCTACAGCGCCGTTGTGGTGCGTACGGCCAAGGGTGTGCGTCGCCAGGACGGTTCCCTCGTCAAGTTTGATGGCAATGCGGCTGTCCTGCTCAACGCCAAACTCGAGCCGATCGGCACCCGCATCTTCGGACCGGTGACCCGTGAACTGCGTTCCGAGCGGTTCATGAAGATTGTGTCGCTGGCACCTGAAGTGCTTTGACGCGCTCGAGCCAATCCTCACAGGATCGATCATGAACAAGATTCGCAAAGGCGACCAAGTCATCGTACTGACGGGTCGTGACAAGGGCAAGCGTGGCACCGTGACGCAGCGCGTGGACGAAGAGCGCATCGTCGTCGAGGGCATCAACATGGTGAAGAAGCATGTGAAGCCCAACCCGATGAAGGGTACGACGGGCGGCGTGATCGACAAGACCATGTCGATTCATCAGTCCAACGTCGCGATCTTCAATCCTTCCACGGGCAAGGCGGACCGCGTGGGCATCAAGGTGCTGGCCGATGCATCCAAGGTCCGTGTCTTCCGCTCCAGTGGCGACGAGATCAAGGCCTGAGGCCAGACCTGACTGCAGGAAACACTCACATGGCTCAACAACAGACAGCGCGCCTCCAGGCGCATTACCGCGACAACATCGTCCCAGGCCTGGTGGCCAAGTTCGGCTACAAGTCGACGATGGAGGTTCCGCGCCTTACCAAGATCACCCTGAACATGGGTGTCAGCGAGGCCGTCTCCGACAAGAAGGTCATGGACAACGCCGTGGGCGACCTGACCAAGATCGCGGGCCAGAAGCCCGTGGTCACCAAAAGCAAGAAGGCGATTGCCGGCTTCAAGATCCGCGACGGTGTTCCCATCGGCTGCATGGTCACCCTGCGAGGCCAGCGCATGTACGAATTCCTGGACCGCTTCGTGACGGTTGCGCTTCCGCGTGTGCGGGACTTTCGGGGTATTTCGGGGCGCTCGTTCGATGGCCGTGGCAACTACAACATCGGCGTCAAGGAACAGATCATCTTCCCGGAAGTCGACTACGACAAGATCGACGCGATCCGCGGAATGAACATCAGCATCACCACCAGCGCGAAGACGGACGACGAGTGCAAAGCCTTGCTGGCTGCCTTCAAGTTCCCCTTCAAGAACTGACGTACCGAACGAAAGCAACAAATGGCCAAAATGTCATTGAAGCAGCGCGAGGAAAAGCGCGAAAAGCTCGTCGCCAAGTTCGCCAAGAAGTACGCAGAACTGCAGGAAACGGCCCGAAACGCCAAGCTCAGTGACGAGGAGCGGTATGCGGCGCGTCTCGAGTTACAGAAGCTGCCTCGCAACGCCAACCCGACCCGCTTGCGCAACCGTTGTGAGCTCACCGGACGTCCTCGGGGCACGTTCCGAAAATTCGGCCTTGGCCGCAGCAAGATCCGTGAACTGGCGTTCAAGGGCGACATCCCCGGTGTCGTCAAGGCCAGCTGGTAAGCGTCAGGGCAGATCAGGAGTCATCCCATGAGCATGAGTGATCCCATCGCGGACATGCTGACGCGCATTCGCAATGCGCAACTCGTCGAGAAGGCCAGCGTGGCCATGCCGTCTTCCAAGCTGAAGATTGCCATCGCGCAGGTTCTGCAGGACGAGGGCTACATCGAAAACTTCAAGGTATCGAGCGATGCTGGCAAGAGCCAGCTCGAGATCGGCCTGAAGTACTACGCCGGGCGCCCGGTCATCGAGCGTATCGAACGTGTGAGCCGGCCTGGCCTGCGTGTGTACCGCGGCCGTGATGCCATCCCGCAGGTGATGAACGGCCTGGGTGTGGCCATCGTCACCACGCCACAAGGCGTCATGACTGACCGCAAGGCGCGGCAGACAGGCGTCGGTGGTGAAGTGCTCTGCTACGTCGCCTGACAGGAGAGGAACGATGTCCCGCGTTGGAAAAATGCCGGTCGCCCTCCCCAAGGGTGTCGATGTCCAGGTGACGGCTGACCAGATCACGGTCAAGGGTTCGAACGGTACGCTCGTGCGTCCCGTACATGCCTTGGTGCAAGTGCTCAACGAAGGCGGCGTGCTGAAGGTGGCTCCGGCCAACGACAGCAGCGAAGCCAACGCCATGAGCGGCACGATGCGCGCTCTTTTGGCCAACATGGTCGAAGGAGTGGGCAAGGGGTTCGAAAAGAAACTCTCGCTGGTCGGCGTGGGATTTCGTGCCCAGGCTCAAGGTGCCAAGCTCAACCTGCAGGTCGGGTTCTCGCACCCGGTCGTCAAGGAAATGCCCGAAGGCGTGAAGGTCGAGTGCCCGACCCAGACCGAGATCGTGATCAAGGGCGCAGACCGTCAGGCGGTGGGCCAGGTGGCGGCCGAGGTTCGGGCTATCCGCCCGCCAGAGCCGTACAAGGGCAAGGGGATTCGATACGTCGGTGAGCGTGTCGTCCTCAAGGAAACGAAGAAGAAGTAAAGAGGTCCGCCATGCTGAACAAGAAGGAACAGCGCCTGCGTCGTGCACGGCAGACCCGCGCCAGGATTGCGATCCAAGGCGCGGCCCGGTTGTCGGTCTTCCGCTCCAACCTGCACATCTACGCCAGCATCATTTCCGGTGACGGCAGCAAGGTGCTGGCCACGGCCTCCACCGCCGAGAAGGATGTGCGTGCCGAGTTTGCCAATGGTGGCAATGCCGCAGCCGCCTCAGCGGTGGGCAAGCGCATCGCCGAAAAGGCCAAGGCCGTTGGCATCGAGAAGGTGGCGTTCGACCGCGCCGGTTTTGCCTATCACGGTCGGGTCAAGGCCCTGGCCGAAGCCGCGCGTGAAGCCGGCCTGCAGTTCTGACGTCCGAGTACCAAGGAAACCCACATCATGGCAAAGTTTCAACCCCGGGTTGCCGATGAAGGTCGCGACGACGGCCTGAAGGAAAAGATGATCGCGGTCAACCGCGTCACCAAAGTCGTCAAAGGCGGTCGTATCCTGGGATTTGCCGCGCTGACCGTTGTTGGTGATGGTGATGGCCGTATCGGCATGGGCAAAGGCAAGGCGCGTGAAGTGCCGGTGGCCGTGCAGAAGGCCATGGAAGCAGCGCGTCGCGGTATGTTCAAGGTCTCCCTGCGCAACGGCTCCATCCACCACAACGTCATCGGCGAGCATGGCGCGGCACGTGTGCTGATGGCGCCCGCGCCCGCAGGTACCGGCATCATCGCTGGCGGCCCGATGCGTGCTGTGTTCGAGGTGATGGGTGTGACCGACATCGTCACGAAGAGCCACGGCTCCACCAACCCCTACAACATGGTGCGTGCCACGCTCGATGCGCTCAAGCGCTCGACCACCGCCGGTGAAGTGGCTGCCAAGCGTGGCAAGACGGTTGAAGAAATCTTCAACTGATCTTGCCCAGGAGAAGAACATGTCTGAAAAGAAGACCGTCACCGTCAAGTTGGTGCGCAGCCCGATTGGTTGCAAGTCGTCCCATCGCGCCACCGTGGTGGGCTTGGGTCTGCGTCGGCTCAACAGCGTATCCGTTCTGGAAGACACGCCGGCGGTGCGCGGGATGATCAACAAGATTGCCTATCTGGTGAGTGTGCAGTGATGAATCTGAACAACATCAAGCCCGGCAGCGGGTCCAAGCATGCCAAGCGCCGCGTCGGCCGCGGTATCGGCTCCGGCCTGGGCAAGACGGCAGGCCGTGGCCACAAGGGCCAGAAGTCTCGTGCGGGCGGGTTCCACAAAGTTGGTTTCGAAGGCGGCCAGATGCCTCTGCAGCGTCGCCTGCCCAAGCGCGGCTTCAAGTCCGCTTCCCTGAAGTACAACGCTGAAGTGTCCCTGAAGGATCTCGAGTTGTTGGCTCTTGAAGAGGTGGATGTGCTGGCCCTCAAGCAAGCAGGACTGGTTCCCCAATTGGCCAAGGTGGTCAAGGTGATCAAGTCCGGTGAGATCGCCCGCAAGGTGGTGCTCAAGGGCGTCGGCGCCACGGCGGGCGCACGCGCGGCCATTGAAGCGGCCGGCGGCAGCTTGGCCTGATTCGGATTGCCCGTCTTCACCGACCCTACGTCCAACTGAGCCTGTGGCAACCAACGCAGCACAACTGGCCAAGAGCGGCAAGTTCGGCGACCTTCGTCGCCGGCTTGTCTTTTTGCTGCTTGCTCTGGTGGTGTACCGCATCGGTGCGCACATCCCCGTGCCGGGCATCGATCCGGGCCAGCTCGAGCAGTTGTTCAAAAGCCAGAGCGGCGGCATCCTGAACCTGTTCAACATGTTCAGTGGTGGCGCGCTGTCGCGCTTCACCGTGTTTGCGCTGGGCATCATGCCCTACATCTCCGCATCGATCATCATGCAGTTGATGACCTATGTGGTGCCCACGCTCGAGGCCCTGAAGAAGGAAGGTGAGTCCGGACGACGCAAGATCACCCAGTACACCCGTTATGGCACCTTGCTGCTGGCGGTTTTCCAGTCCCTGGGCATTGCCTACGCGTTGGAGGGGTCGCCGGGATTGGTGTTGAGCCCTGGTTTTGGCTTCCGGATGACGGCGATGGTCAGCCTGGTCGCCGGGACGATGTTCCTGATGTGGCTGGGTGAGCAGATCACGGAGCGTGGTCTGGGCAATGGCATTTCGATCATCATCTTCGCCGGCATCGTCGCCGGGCTGCCCAGCGCCATCGGCGGCTTGTTCGAGCTTGTGCGCACAGGGGCCATGAGCATCATCGCCAGCCTGTTCATCATTGCCCTGGTGATCTTCGTGACCTTTGCCGTGGTCTTCGTGGAGCGAGGTCAGCGCAAGATACTGGTGAATTACGCCAAGCGTCAGGTGGGGAACAAGGTTTACGGTGGACAGTCGTCGCACCTGCCGTTGAAGCTGAACATGAGCGGCGTGATCCCGCCCATCTTTGCCTCTTCGATCATCTTGCTGCCTGCCACCGCGGTGGGCTGGATTGCCACGGGTTCTGGCGAAGGCTGGTTCACGCGCTTCCTGAAGGATTCATCGGCGCTTCTGCAGCCCGGCCAGCCGGTCTACGTGATGCTGTACGCGGCGATGATCGTGTTCTTCTGCTTCTTCTACACGGCGCTGGTTTTCAACAGCCGCGAGACCGCCGACAACCTGAAGAAGAGTGGCGCGTTCATTCCGGGCATCCGTCCTGGGGATCAGACGGCCAAGCACATCGATCGCATCCTCGCCCGCCTGACGTTGGCCGGTGCCATCTACATCACACTCGTGTGTTTGCTGCCCGAGTTCCTGGTGTTGAAGTACAACGTGCCTTTCTACTTCGGTGGAACGTCCCTTTTGATCATCGTCGTGGTGACGATGGACTTCTGGGCCCAGGTGCAAAGCTATGTGATGAGTCAGCAATACGAGTCGCTCTTGAAGAAGGCCAACTTCAAGGGTAGTTGATGACAAGTCCGATGTTCAGGTCATTCCGATGCAAAGCAGGTTCGTCGAAGATCGTTTCGATGCTGCATCTGGGTGAAGTCAGTTTGAGTCGCGCGCGGATCGTGTTCTGCGCCAAGTGAAAAGGTCAAGGAGAAGACCATGAAAGTCGCCGCTTCGGTTAAGAAGATGTGCCGTAACTGCAAGATCATCCGCCGCAAGGGCGTGGTTCGTGTGATTTGCACCGATCCTCGCCACAAGCAACGTCAGGGTTGATCAGGGCCAACTGAAGGACATACACCATGGCACGTATCGCCGGCATCAACATTCCGCCGCACAAGCACACCGAGATCGGGTTGACCTCGATTTACGGCATTGGCCGCACCACTGCGCAGAAGATCTGCACAGCGGTGGGCGTGCCGTTTTCGAAGAAGATCAAGGACCTGACCGACTCCGATCTGGAGAAGATCCGCGACGAGATTGGCCGGATGACCATCGAGGGTGATCTGCGCCGCGAGATGTCCATCAACATCAAGCGTCTCATGGACCTGGGGTGCTACCGTGGTATCCGCCATCGCAGGGGCTTGCCCATGCGCGGCCAGCGTACACGCACCAATGCGCGCACCCGCAAGGGCCCGCGCAAGGGCGCTGCGGCACTGAAGAAGTAAGCCCTCGCACTTCGAATCAGAGAGAATCAAGACATGGCCAAGGCACCCGTCAACACCGCTGCGCGTCGCGTGAGCAAGAAGATTCGCAAGAACATTGCGGATGGCATCGCGCACGTGCACGCGTCGTTCAACAACACGATCATCACCATCACCGATCGCCAGGGTGGCTCGCTCGCCTGGGCCTCCAGTGGTGGTCAAGGCTTCAAGGGATCGCGCAAGTCCACACCTTTTGCGGCCCAGGTGGCAGCTGAGGTGGCGGGTCGTGCCGCGCAGGAGCAGGGCATCAAGAACCTGGATGTGCGCATCAAGGGCCCCGGCCCTGGCCGTGAGTCGAGCGTGCGTGCCCTGGCCTCCCTGGGCATCCGGATCAACTCGATCTCGGACGTCACCCCTGTCCCCCATAACGGTTGCCGCCCGCAGAAGCGTCGCCGTATCTGATGCCCGAGGCCGGCGGGGTGGAGTTTTCCGTCCCCGTTGGCTGTTTGGCATGAGGCCTGGCGTCCGCCGGGCCTTTTGAACTGGTGAGGCTCCTGGCTTTCAGGGCCGCCCACCGCAAGCCCACCGTCTGCAGGTGTCCTCGGACATCATGACAGACTCGCGCGGGATGGCCCAGAGAGCCTCGCCGCGTCAGACAGACAGAACCGAAAAAGGACTCTCTCGTGGCACGTTATCTCGGCCCCAAGGCCAAACTCTCCCGCCGTGAAGGCACTGATCTGTTTCTCAAGAGTGCCCGTCGGCCCATCGCCGACAAGGCCAAGTTTGAGAGCAAGCCAGGTCAGCACGGCCGCACCAGCGGTTCGCGCACCTCGGACTTCGGCTTGCAACTCCGCGAAAAGCAGAAGGTCAAGCGCATGTACGGCGTGCTGGAGCGTCAGTTCCGTCGCTATTTCGCCGAGGCCGAGCGCCGCAAGGGCAACACGGGTGCCAACCTGCTGATGTTGCTGGAGTCTCGCCTGGACAACGTGGCCTACCGCATGGGGTTCGGCTCCACGCGCGCAGAGGCCCGCCAACTGGTGTCTCACAAGGCCCTGACGGTCAACGGCCAAGTGGTGAATATCCCTTCCTATCTGGTGAAGGCCGGAGACACCATCTCCATGCGCGAAAACGCCAAGAAGCAACTGCGCGTTCTGGACGCTCTCAAGCTGGCCGAGTCCATCGGCATGCCGGCGTGGGTGCAAGTGGACGCTGCCAAGATGGAAGGCGTGTTCAAGAAGACGCCTGATCGCGACGAGTTCGGCAGCGACATCAAGGAAGCGTTGATCGTCGAGTTGTACTCGCGTTGATGAGTTTCCAGGCGGTGGGTCTCGCCGGCTGAGCTAGCCCGAGATCTCCACCGTTTTGTGGTTCATGGTGCTGCGTCTGCCGGGCGAACAGCATCCCATCCATAGCCCGGCGCGGTCCATCAGCCTTATCGGTGTGACGAGCCGAGGGTATTGAGAGGTACACGACTTCATGCAAACAAATCTGCTGAAACCCACCAAAGCCATTCAGGTCGAGCCCCTGGGCGGGCACCGTGCCAAGGCCGTGCTCGAGCCTTTCGAGCGCGGCTACGGCCACACGCTGGGCAACGCGCTTCGCCGCGTGCTGCTGTCCTCGATGGTGGGTTATGCCCCCACGGAAGTGACCATCGCAGGCGTGCTGCACGAGTACTCCACGATCGACGGCGTGCAGGAAGACGTCGTGCACGTGATGCTCAACCTCAAGGGTGTGGTGTTCAAGCTCCACAACCGTGACGAGGTTACCCTGGTGTTGCGCAAGGAGGGCGAGGGCCCGGTGCGCGCCAGTGACATCCAGACGCCGCATGACGTCGAGGTCATCAACCCCGACCACGTGATTGCCAACCTGTCGCAAGGCGGCAAGCTCGACATGCAGATCAAGGTGGAAAAGGGCCGCGGCTATGTGCCGGGCAATGTCCGCCGCCTCGGTGACGAGTCCACCAAGAGCATCGGCCGCATCGTGCTGGACGCCTCGTTCTCGCCGGTTCGTCGCGTCAGCTACGCCGTCGAGAACGCACGCGTCGAGCAGCGTACCGACCTGGACAAGCTGGTCATGGAGATCGAGACCAACGGTGCCATTTCCCCGGAGGAGGCCATCCGCGCTTCGGCCAAGATCCTGGTGGAGCAACTGTTGGTGTTCACGCAGCTCGAAGGCGCTGGCGTGGTCGACATCGGTGAACTCGCGCGCTCGCCTGAGGGCCCGGAGCCCCCGGCCATCCTGATGCGTCCTGTGGACGAGCTGGAGCTGACCGTGCGCTCCGCCAACTGCCTCAAGGCCGAGAACATCTACTACATCGGCGATCTGGTGCAGCGCAGCGAGACCGAACTGCTCAAGACGCCTAACCTGGGCCGCAAGTCCCTCAACGAGATCAAGGAAGTCCTGGCCTCGCGCGGCTTGACCCTGGGCACCCGGCTGGAAGGCTGGCCGCCCAAGAGCCTGGAACGTCGTTGACGTTCAGGCGCGGCTTCTGATCAGCTGTTCCCCAAGAGACCTTCACGAGCGCCCCTCCGGTACCTGATACGGCCGGAGCTTTCATACAAATCTACGGAGTTACAAGATGCGCCACCGTAACGGGCTTAGAAAGCTCAACCGCACCAGCGAACACCGCGCCGCGATGCTGCGCAACATGTGCAATTCCCTGATCCAGCACGAGGCCATCAAGACCACGTTGCCCAAGGCGAAGGAATTGCGTCGCGTGGTCGAGCCCCTGATCACCCTGGCCAAGCAACCCACGCTGGCCAACCGTCGTCTGGCTTTTGACCGCACGCGTGACCGCGACGTGGTGACCAAGCTGTTCAACGTGCTGGGCCCGCGCTTCCAGGCGCGTCCAGGCGGCTACACCCGCATCCTGAAGATGGGCTTCCGTGTGGGTGACAACGCCCCCATGGCGTTCGTGGAACTGGTGGATCGCTCGGAAGAGGCCACCGCCCCCAGCGACGCGTCCGCCGAGTGACCTGATGAGACGGGCTTCAATCGCAGGCTCCGTGGCGTCAGGCCCGCAACGACAGGCGTTGAACCTCAGGCCCTGAGTTTCAGAGCAAGGTCCGTCAAGCTCAGCTGCCCCGCCGTGCATCGTATGCACGGGCGGGGCTTTTTGCTTTCTGAGCATCCGCCACCGGGATCGCCGAGCCCTTCGGGTCAGGAATGGCCTGCGCGACGCGCGACGCACAGGCACGCCGCTGTCACAGAACTCATACAGACCTCGCACAAGGCCTCCACAGACGCGTAAGGCCCGGGTTTCTACAGTCCTGTTCATCGACTTCATCGACGTAAGCGTGGCCTGAACACCCTCTTGACGAGGGTTTCGTCTCAGACGTCGACCACTGGTCGCAGCAGCGCGAACCCGACCCGCCAGGTGGTTCCGTCGCCTGGGTCGATGCTGGCTGTTCGCTGGT
>Ga0315907_10004414_pt1 | contig 15834 bp, 14 predicted proteins | sample LakEriMetagenome_3_FD_203525 | JGI IMG/M metagenome (GOLD analysis project Ga0315907, IMG submission 203525) | Freshwater fungal communities from buoy surface, Lake Erie, Ohio, United States - Buoy 12 MA123 | ecosystem: Environmental > Aquatic > Freshwater > Lake > Lake biofilm | place: USA... | reverse complement strand
TTGCCAGCGATGTACATCTCCCAGCCGCTGTCCACACCGATGATGCCCACGTCTTTAATGCCGGCTTCTGCGCAGTTACGCGGGCAGCCGCTGACGGCAAACTTGACCTTGTGCGGGGCGTACATGCGCCACATGGCGCGTTCCAGGTCTTTGCCCATTTGGGTGCTGTCTTGCGTGCCCATGCGGCACCACTCGCTGCCCACGCAGGTTTTGACGGTGCGCAGTGCCTTGGCATAGGCGTGGCCGCTGGGCATGCCGATGTCTTGCCACACGGCAGGCAGGTCTTCTTTTTTAACGCCCAGCAAGTCAATGCGCTGGCCGCCTGTGACCTTGACGGTGGGGATTTTGTATTTGTCCACCACATCGGCAATGCGGCGCAGCTCGCTGGCGGTGGTCTCGCCGCCCCACATGCGCGGAATCACGCTGTAGGTGCCATCTTTTTGGATATTGGCGTGGGCGCGTTCATTGATGGCGCGGCTTTGTGGGTCGTCTTTGGCCTCTTTGGGCCAGGTGCTGATCAGGTAGTAGTTGACCGCAGGGCGGCAGGTGGCGCAGCCGTTGGGGGTGCGCCAGTCCATGGCCTTGAACACATCGGCAATGGTCAGCAGCTTGCGGCTGCGGATGGCCTCGCGCACGGCTTGGTGGCCGTGGTCGGTGCAGCCGCACATGGCTTTGGTTTTGGGGGTGGCAGAGTAGTCACCGCCCGCCGTGAACATGATGATCTGCTCAACCAAACCCGTGCACGACCCGCACGATGCGCTGGCCTTGGTGTGTTTTTTGACGTCTTCTAGCGTAAACAAGCCCTTTTCTTTAATGGCCTTGCAAATAGCGCCTTTGGTCACGCCATTGCAGCCGCACACCTCGTCGCTGTCTTGCATGGCGGCGGCTTTGCTATGGCCTTGGTGGCCTGTGTCGCCAATATTGCTTTCGCCAAACATCAGCTTGTCGCGTATGTCGCTGATGCTGCGGCCATCGCGTAGCAGCTTGAAGTACCAACTGCCATCGACCGTATCGCCATACAGGCAAGCACCTACCAATTTGTCGTCTTTGATGACGAGCTTTTTGTATACGCCACCGAAGGGGTCGCTCATCACGATCTCCTCGGTGCTGTCTCCTCCTTGAAAATCTCCAGCGCTGAACAGGTCTATGCCTGTGACCTTGAGCTTGGTGGATGTGAGCGAGCCTTGGTAGCGCCCAATACCAAACTCTGCCAAGTGGTTGGCCAGCACCTTGCCCTGCTCAAACAGCGGCGCCACCAGCCCATAGGCGATGCCCCGGTGGGCAGCGCATTCGCCCACGGCGTATATGCGGGGGTCGGTGGTGGTTTGCAGGGTGTCGCTCACCACAATGCCGCGGTTGACGTGCAAGCGCATCTTCTCGGCCAGGGCGGTGTTGGGGCGTATGCCTACGGCCATCACCACCAAGTCGGCGGGTACCTCGGTGCCGTCTTTAAAGCGCACTGCCGCTACACGCCCGGTGGCATTGCCCACCAGCTCTTGCGTTTGTGCGCCCATCAAAAACTGCATGCCCCGTTCTTGCAAAGACTTTTGCAGCATCTTGCCAGCCACGTCGTCCAGCTGGCGCTCCATCAGCCAGTCGTTGACGTGCACTACGCTCACCTGCATGCCCCGCTTCATCAGGCCGTTGGCGGCCTCTAGCCCCAGCAGGCCGCCGCCAATCACCACCGCATGCTTGTAAGTGGCCGCTGCATCAATCATGGCTTGCGTGTCAGCAATGTCGCGGTAGGCCAGCACGCCTTGCAGGTCTTTGCCCGGTATGGGCAAGATGAAAGGGTTAGAGCCCGTGGCAATGATGAGGCGGTCGTATTCGGCCAGCACTGCATCGCCTTGGGCATTGGTGGCATGCACGGTGCGGCGCACGCGGTCTACATCGTTCACGGTGCAGCCTGCGTGCAGGGTGATGTGGTTGTCGGTGTACCACTGCCAGTCGTTCAGGATGATTTCATCCAACGTTTGCTCGCCCGCCAGTACGGGCGACAACAAAATGCGGTTGTAGTTGGGGTGCGGCTCGGCCCCAAACACCGTGATGTCGTACAGGTCGGGCGCAATTTTTAAAAGCTCTTCCAGCGTGCGCACACCGGCCATGCCGTTGCCAATCATCACCAGTTTGGATTTCTTCATCACAACCCCCGCAAAGCCATTCAGAAAACAAAAAAGCGTCCGCTCGGTGCGCACCAGCCACAAGGCCAACACACACCGCGAGGACGCCATCGTCTAAGAACCTATTCAGGTTCAGGGCCCATGCGCCATTGCACAAGCCTGTAACACCGCCTGCATAGGCAGGTGCCGCATTGGCACATGCAATTGCTGTGCCAATCTAAGAAGACTTAAAAACCAGTTCTAAGCCCAGCTTGCACTTTTTTACGCACATGGCTGGTGCAAACCCGTAGATTGCAAGGCAGTACGCACCTGTTTAGCGAGCACAGACTTTGCTATGGTTATTCCATTGCCAAATCGTCTCGGTCGTTGTTGCTTAGCCTTGTCGTGCGTCAAGCACTGCCTGCGGCTTCGCGCCTAGACAGAAATGATTTGGAAATGGAATGACCGACAGTTTGTTTAATTGCCCCATGGAGCCAGCATGACCACCGTAGCCAAAATTCTTCAGTCCAAAACCAGCAATACGGTGCAAACCATTGAGCCTAACGCCACCGTGCTGCAAGCCCTGCACCGCATGACCGAGCACCGAGTAGGTGCGCTGCTGGTCATGCAAGGCGACACCGTTCAGGGCATCGTCACCGAGCGCGACTTTGCCCGCAAGGTAGAAGTACAAGGCCGCAGCGCCAGCACCACCCCCGTGCGCGATGTGATGACCACCGCCGTGTTGTTTGTAAAACCGACCCAAACCACCGAAGAATGCATGGCCCTGATGAGCAAAAATCGCCTGCGCCATTTGCCGGTGCAAGACGCAGGCAAGCTGGTGGGCATGATCTCGATTGGCGACTTGGTGCAAGACATCATCTCGGAGCAACAGTTCATCATCGAACAACTGGGCCAATACATCGCCGGGGCACCCTTGGCGCAGTAAGCCCTAAAAAGTTAAGTGGCCCGCAGCCCTGGTGGGGGACTGCGGGCCATGTTCACGGCCTGGCGTTTTGTGCGTTCAGGCCGTTTTTTGTGGGTGGAATGTGGAGCTGCGTTTAGCGGTACTAAATATTCGATGTGATTGATGTGCAAGAGGTGGTCGAGAATGAGTTCTGCAAGTGTTGTTGATGAAAAAGTGGCAGGAATTCAGCTAGCAGTCTTCGAATTGATCTGGCCTACGTTTGAATGGATTGACACCATCTTCCTCAAAGTTGACGCAAAGACTTGCTTTGTGCACTTAGAAGCGGTTCAATTGCCGACAGAATCAGAACAAACCGACTGCGCAAGGCTGGTTGGTGAGATATTCGATTCTGTCTTAGAGGGAACGCCATTGCACCTCAAGGTGACCCATGAAAAGCAGGCGCCAACCGGACAAGGCTATCGAGAAATCATGTCCGAGAGCATTTTCAAGATGATCGCTGAAGATGTGGCTCCATGGCGACTTGAGATAGGGCGTTGATTCTGTGTCACGTCCAACTGCCCAAGATAGCTTCAACCTCGTTTTTCAAAAAACACAGTTTAAAAATCTTATCCTCAGTGAAGTTTTTCTGTTGTTCAGGCCAGCTTGTTCAATTGCCTTGCTCGTGTTTTAAGCATTTTTTCACCTTCAGGCGTATTGCCCCCCTGTCCTTCGTGGTTTACTTAAAGTTATCAAGCGAGGTGGATCAATGTGTTTCAAATTCATTTGCGTTTTATGTGACGTGCTCTTGCCAGAACCGTATGCTGATGAACCCAGCTAATTATTGGGAATAATAAAATGTGCATTGGAATGGTTCCTAAAGCTGCATGGGAAAATCTCCAGTCAGCTATTGAAAAATATGTTGATTCCTCAGATGAAAATGCCGAAATTTTACGAAAAATAATTCTATTAAAAATCAATAGACTGATTAAAATTTATCCTAATTCTATTGATTTGATTGCCACAAAATCTGATTATTTAAAAAAACCAGCGCAGCGTGAGGGGTGTCTGCTTAAAGCCTACTTTATGGCAGAGCGTTGTGCGGATTTTAAGAATATGACTTTGATATCTTCCTCTCTAGCAGTGTTTTATGTGGAAGATTTGAATAACTATGATGAGGGTGATGTTTGGGTTTCTAGGCTTCGAAATAATTTACTGCATTATTTTGATGAAGATGAGAAAAAAGCTCTTAAAGAACTTGAAATTTTTTTGTCCAAGTGTCCAAAGCCTTACCCTGTCATGTCCAAACGTCCAGGATAGATAGCTTCAGCCTTATGTTGTAGGACCTTTTTTAAGCATTCTTTCCCATTCAGGCGTGTTGCACCCTCTGTCTCTCATGGACAGATCGTTCTTTAAAAATTAGCGCTTCCTCTTTTGCTGGCCTTGGCACTAACGCCGAATGTGATACCCAACGCACAGGCCGTCCAGTGCATGCACCAGGGTGATCTCTTTCGTTGGGTTTTGCTTCAAGTCAGCCAAGTGACTTTGTTTTATGCCTGCGCTGGTGGCCTGCAAATACAGAAAAACCAGGTTGAGGGTGCGTCTATGCACCTCAAATACTCCTAAATCAATAGCGCAACATGCTTGATTTACCAAGGCACAGCGCATATTTCGCTTAAAAAATGCCACTTTTACCGATGTGACGGCTTTTTGCTCTTAAACCAGTAGCAACAAAGCCGACAGCTACTGCGCAAGAGCCATTTTTAAGCGTTGTTTTGCCTTGTTTAGTGCAGCCCAGTGACAAGACAGGCTTAGCATGAGCCAAGCCGTTGATTGCATGGCTAGATTTGTTTCCCGATCGGGAATGAAATGGGGCCTTATGTGCTGATTAACCAGAAAAATTCCCGATCAGGAAATATCGATTGCAGAGGGTCTGGTTGTGGTTAATAATTTCCCGAACGGGAAATTGAACCAACTATGACATCTATTCGATCGCCTCAACAGCTAGGGCATGCGCTGCGTGCTGCTCGCAAGCAGCTTGGGCTGACCCAGCCTCAAATGGCGTTGGCGGCTGGGGTGGGGGTGCGCTTTATTGTTGACCTTGAGGCCGGTAAGCCCACTTTGCGACTCGAAAACGTGTTGCGAGTGATTGATGCCCTGGGTGGCGAGCTTCAGTTAAGCGGGTTGCCATCAGCCTTGGTGCTTGATCAACGCGAGGGTGGCAACCATGGCGCATGAGCTGGCAGTCTGGTTACAGGGCAATCGTGTCGGTAGCTTAGCGCTGGTCGATGGGCGCTTGGGTTTTTGCTATGCGCCAGGATGGCTGGCGCAGTCAGACGCCGTTGCCTTGTCTGCCTCGCTGCCCCTGCAAGCACAACCATTCGACGACCTCGAAACGCGTCCTTTCTTTGCGGGTCTTCTTCCCGAAGGGCAGATGCGCCGCTTGATTGCGCGGCGGTTTCAGGTGTCTGGTCAAAACGATTTTGCGTTACTTGACTACATCGGTGGCGAATGCGCTGGGGCCGTGACCTTCCTTGCGCCGGGGCAGACTTTGCCTGAGCCAAGCCACAGTGATGGCGTTCAATGGCTAAGCGATGAGGAGGTGGTTGCCACACTGGATGAGTTGCCGCGACGCCCCATGCTGGCTGGCAAAGACGGCTTGCGGCTTTCATTGGCGGGTGCCCAAGACAAGTTGCCAGTGGTTTTTGATGGTGTGCGCATCGGTTTGCCCAGGGGCGGTGCGCCTAGCTCTCACATACTGAAACCGGCGATCCTCGCCGTTGATGACAGCGTGATCAACGAAGGGTTTTGCATGGCACTGGCTGGGGTCATGCAGCTCAGCCCAGCAAAGACAAAATTGCACAGGGTGTTAGATCGCGCGTTTCTGTTGGTTGAGCGTTATGACCGACTGATTGACGCCCAGGGGCAAAGGCAACGGGTTCACCAAGAGGACTTTTGCCAGGCGCTGGGCGTGGTGCCAGAAATGAAATACCAAAACGAAGGTGGCCCTGATTTGGCCCAGTGTTTCGATCTTGTGCGCAGTGCAACGCGCCCCAGTGCGCCGCAAGTGCTGCGGCTGCTGGACTACGTGATCTTCAATGCGTTGATTGGCAACCATGATGCGCATGCCAAAAATTTCTCGCTGTTGTACACAAGCAAGACACCTGTTTTGGCACCTCTGTACGACGCACTTTCAACTGCGGTGTATCCAACATTGACGCAGAAGATGGCGATGAAAATCGGCAGCAAATACAAGTTCAGCGAGGTGCAGGCGCGGCATTGGGAGCAGTTTGTTGAAGGTGCAGGCTTTACCAAGGCTCAGGCCAAACGGCGAATTCTTGAATTGGCAAAGCTACTGCCAGCAGCGGCACGCAAGCTCCAGTCTGACCCGCAAAACCGTTTTGCTGGCAATGCCGTGGTCGAGCAGATCAATACCTTGATTGAACAACGCTGTGCCCTGACGATAAAACGGCTGACCAGCTCAGCCATGGAAGCTGATGCAGCGCCTGATTGACATTCAAAAGTGGCGCAGTTGAGGGGAGGTATGGCGCAGTTTTGGCGCAGTTCGTCAAACTGCGCCAAGCTCAACGGACAAGTCCCAGCGCCTTTAAGCCGCCTTCTCCACATGCCCCTGCCTTGTGTACAAAAAGTCAATCACCGCCTTGCGGTAGTGCACGTATTGCGGGTCTTCGGCCAGGGTGACGCGGTGGCGGGGGCGGGGTAGGTCCACTGCAAGCACCTCGCCTATGGTGGCGGCGGGGCCGTTGGTCATCATCACGATTTTGTCGGACAGCAGCACGGCTTCGTCCACGTCGTGCGTGACCATGACGACGGTGCTTTGGGTGCGGGCCACAATGTCCAGCAGCTCGTCTTGCAGCTTGGCGCGGGTCAATGCATCCAGCGCACCAAAGGGTTCGTCCATCAGTAAGACTTGGGGTTCCATGCTCAGGGCGCGGGCGATGCCTACGCGTTGCTTCATGCCGCCCGATATTTCGCCGGGGCGTTTTTGCCCGGCGTGGGTAAGGCCCACCAGGGCCAGGGCGGCATCGGTGCGGGCCTTGAGCTGGGCTTTGTTTTCTTTGCCGCCAAACACGCGCTCTACGGCCAAGTAGATGTTGTCAAAGCAGGTCAGCCAGGGCAGCAGAGAATGGTTTTGAAACACCACGGCGCGTTCTGGCCCGGGGCCTTTGATTTCTTTGTTGGCGCACAGCAGCACGCCTGCGGTGGGCGTGGTCAGGCCGGCAATCAGGTTCAGCAAGGTGGATTTGCCGCAGCCCGAGTGGCCAATCAGCGCCACAAACTCGCCTTTGGCAATGGTCAGGTCGATGTTGCGCAGGGCGGGGAACAGGCCTTTGGCGGTTTTAAAGGTTTGCTCTACGCCTTGTACTTCAATGAACTTGGTGGTGTGTGATGCGTTCATGGTGGGGCTCCTGGCGGTGTTTAGGCTTTGACTTCTTCAAAGGTGAAGGCGGTGGCGAGTTTGATGAGCGCAAACTCCAGCAGCAGGCCCACGATGCCGATCACAAAGATGGCGATGATGATGTTTTTGACGTTGAGGTTGTTCCACTCGTCCCACACCCAAAAGCCTATGCCCACGCCACCGGTCAGCATCTCAGCGGCCACAATCACCAGCCATGCGGTGCCTACGGCCAGGCGCACGCCAGTCAGCATGTAGGGCAGCACAGCGGGGAACAAAATTTTGGTGGCAATCTTCCACTCGCTCAGGTTCAGCACGCGGGCAACGTTCATGTAGTCTTGCGGCACGCGCTGCACGCCCACAGCGGTGTTGATGACCATTGGCCATATCGAGCAGATAAAAATCGTCCAGATGGCGGCCGGGTTGGCGCCCTTAAAAACCAGCAAACCTATGGGCAGCCAAGCCAGGGGCGACACGGGCCGCAGCAGGCTGATCAGCGGGTTGAACATGCGCGACAAGAAGGTAAACCGCCCAATCACAAACCCCGCCGGAATGCCCACCAGCGCCGCCAGCCCAAAGCCTACGGCTACGCGCTCCAGCGACATCAGCACGTTCCAGCCCACGCCTTGGTCGTTGGGGCCGTTGCGGTAAAACGGGTTGCTAAAAATGTCTACCGCTTGCGCCCAGGTGTCCGCAGGCGACGGAATGCTGCCCTTGGTGCTGACCGACACCAACGCCCACAGCCCCACCAACAAGCCCATGCCCAGCACGGGCGGTAGCACGGCCATCCACAGGCGGCGGGTGGTGGCCGCCCAGTCGCGGGCAGGTTTAGCCGCTGTGGCGGGTGCGGTGGCTGCTGGTGTTGCAGCAGGCGTTGAGGTGTTGTGGCTTGTGGTCATAGGGGCTGAGGGCCGCGCTGCGCTGGCCTCTAGGGGGTTATGAAAAACGGCGCTGACCATAGGAGTCTCCGGTTACAAAAGGCATGAAGCGGATTGGGGCAAGCAGTGGGACTGGGCAAGTGCTTAAGCGGGTGCATGCCATCTCTCAATCATTCATGTTGAGGCGCGAGGCCGCAGGCAGTGCTGACGCACGACAAGGCCGAGCAACAACGACATGGATGATTTAGAGGTGGCATCAGGCCTTGATGGCAAAGCTGTCGGCGTACTTCTTGGGGTCTTTGCCGTCCCAAACCACGCCGTCCATCAGCTTGCTGGTGCGCAGCACATCTTTGGGCATGTTGATCTTCATGGCGCTGGCGACCGACTTGTACAGCTCCACCTGGTTGATTTGCTTGGCAACGCCCAGGTAGTCAGGGTGGTCTTTGAGCAAGCCCCAGCGCTTGTGCTGGGTCAAGAACCACATGCCGTCGCTGTAGTAGGGGAAGTTGACCGCACCGTCGTTAAAGAACTTCATGTGGTTGGGGTCGTCCCAGGTTTTGCCCATGCCGTTTTGGTAGCGGCCCAAGATGCGTTGGTTGATGGCGTCCACGCTGGTGTTGATGTACGACTTTTGCGCCACGGTTTCTGCCATCTTCATTTTGTTAGACAGGCTGGCGTCTATCCACTGGCTGGCTTCCAGCACGGCCATCATCACGGCGCGGGTGGTGTTGGGGTATTTTTTGACGAACTCGGCGGTGGTGCCCAGCACCTTTTCGGGGTGGTCTTGCCAGATGTCTTGGGTGGTGTTGGCGGTCATGCCAATGCCGTCCATGATGGCGCGGTGGTTCCAGGGCTCGCCCACGCAAAAGCCGTCCATATTGCCCACCCGCATATTGGCCACCATTTGCGGTGGCGGCACGGTAATCAGCTTGGCACCGCTTAAGGGGTTGATGCCCGCTGCGGCCAGCCAGTAGTGCATCCACATGGCGTGCGTGCCGGTGGGGAAGGTGCCTGCAAAGGTGTATTCACGCTTTTCTTTGGCCATCAGGGCTGCAAGGCTGGGGCCGTTGACCGCGCCTTTGTCTGCCAAGGCTTTGGACAAGGTGATCGCTTGGCCGTTGTGGTTGAGGTTCATCAACACAGCCATGTCTTTTTTGGGGCCGCCCACGCCCAGGTGCACGCCATACACCAGGCCATACAGCACGTGCGAAAAATCCAATTCGCCGTTGACCAGCTTGTCCCGCACACCGGCCCAACTGGCTTCTTTGCTGGGCACGATGGTGACGCCGTACTTTTTGTCAAAACCCAGTACCGAGGCCATGACCACGCTGGCGCAGTCGGTCAGCGGAATGAAGCCGATCTTGACCTCTTTCTTCTCGGGCGCGTCGGAGCCCTGGGCATACACCACAGAGCGCAGCGCGGGGCTGATGCCCACGGCGCCTACTGCGGCGGCTTGCAGCACGGTGCGGCGGTTCAGGCGGGTTTTCAACAGATCGGTCATGGTGCGGGTTCCTTGGGTCGTCAAAAACAAAAAAGGCGTCCTCACACCGTGCTGGGGCATGTGTCATGCCTTGCACGGGTGGGGACGCCTTTGTCCGGTGTGTCAGCCACCCACTGCCCGGCATTGGGTGGTAGGTGGCTGGTCAAGACCTGCGTTGGTCTTAAATGTCTTTGCAGCAATAGCCGTGCCAAGTTTTATGGATGTGTTGAACCAGCTAACTTGCTATCAAAAAAATAGCTAAAAGTGCCGTGCTTACTGCGGTAGATGTCTTTTTTACCTTAGAAATCACCACAAAGCACTGATTTTGTGCGTCGCACCATTGCGGAGCGTTGTATGGGCTTGGGGGTTATCAGCCCAGCAAATCCATCACGTCTAAAACGCGCTGGGCCACATCGGCCAGCTTCATGCCTTTGTCCATGGCGGTTTTGCGCAGCTTCTCGTAGGCGGCTTGTTCGGTCAAGCCCTGGCGTTGCATCAAAAGGCCTTTGGCGCGGTCTATGGTTTTGCGGTCTTTGAGCTCGGTGCGCGCGTCGTGCAGTTGGGCGCGCAGTTGTTGCTCGTGCGCAAAGCGGGCCATGGCCACATCCAAAATGGGGCGTATGCGGTGCGGTGCCAGCCCGGCCACGATGTAGGCGCACACGCCAGCGGCCACGGCGTCTTTGACGTGGGTGGTGTCGTCGTCGTTGGTAAACATGACGATGGGGCGGCGCGCATCGCGCGTTGCCAGCACCACGTGTTCCAGCGCGTCGCGGGCCTCGCTTTCGGCATCCACAATGATCAGGTCGGGCTGTAGCTGTGCCAGTCGCTCGCTTAAAAACGCGTCAGCGGGTAGCGTAGCCACCAAATTAAAGTGGTTTTCGATGAGCCCAATGCGCAGCGCACGCGAGCGCTCGGCTTGCTGCTGCGCGTGTTCGTCGTTGGCGTCGTCTGCCACCAGGTCAGATGCCACCACCACTATGCGTAAAACCTCGTTCATGGTGGGTGCCCACGCAAGAAACGCGCCGGGGCCAGCTAACTTGCCAGCGCGTGGTGCCCATAAGCTTCCCAGGCTTTTACACTTGCCACATGCAATCTTTGATTTTGGGCATTGAGTCCTCTTGCGACGAAACCGGTGTCGCCCTGGTGCAGGCCGATCTGCAAAAACCCGATGCCTTGCCCGTTTTGTTGGCGCATGCGCTGCACAGCCAGATCGACATGCACCAAGCCTATGGCGGCGTGGTGCCCGAGCTGGCCAGCCGCGACCACATACGCCGCGTGCTGCCGCTGGCGCAGCAGGTGCTGGCAGAGGCGGGGCAGCCCTTGCAGGCCATTGATGTCGTGGCCTACACCCAAGGCCCTGGCCTGGCGGGGGCCTTGCTGGTAGGCGCGGGTGTGGCCTGCGCCCTGGGGGCAGCTTTGGGCAAACCCGTGCTGGGGGTACATCACTTAGAGGGGCATTTGCTGTCGCCTTTTTTAAGTGCAGACCCACCCGAGTTCCCGTTTGTGGCGCTGTTGGTGTCAGGCGGGCATACCCAGTTGATGCGTGTGGACGGCGTAGGCCGCTACCAAATGCTGGGCGAAACCATAGACGACGCGGCGGGCGAGGCGTTTGACAAATCAGCCAAGCTCATGGGCTTGGGCTACCCGGGTGGCCCTGCCTTGTCGCGCCTGGCGGCGCAGGGCAATGCCACGGCCTTTAAGTTGCCGCGCCCTTTGCTGCACAGCGGTGACTTGGACTTTTCGTTTGCCGGCCTTAAAACCGCAGTGCTGACCCAAGCCAAAAAACTGGGCGCAGACCTGCAAGACCGCAAAGCCGACTTAGCCGCCAGCACGCAAGCGGCCATCGTGGAGGTGTTGGTCAAAAAAACCCTCAAGGCCCTAGACCAAACGGGCCTTGCCCGTGTGGTGGTGGCCGGTGGTGTAGGCGCCAACCAACTGCTGCGCCAGCAACTGAACGCAGCCTGCGCCCAGCGCCGCGTGCGTGTGCACTACCCCGAGCTGCATTTGTGCACCGACAACGGCGCCATGATTGCCATGGCCGCCGCCATGCGTTTGCAGTCAGGCCAGCAACAGGCCGATACCCGCTATGCCTTTGATGTGAAGCCGCGCTGGGCGCTGGATGCGGTGGTGCAGGCCTGAGCGCACAAGAAGGGCCCTTGCAAGGCCCCTGTTCAACGCCCTTGCGCTTACTCAATGGCCAGCGTTACCGCTTTGCTGGCGGGTACTAAACGGGCCAGGGTCAGCGTCAGTACGCCATGCTCCAGCTTGGCGCGGCTGGCGGTGGTGTCGATGTCCTCGGCCAGCTCCCAGGCGCGGTTGATGCTGCGGGGGGCGCCATCCACGCTGCGCACTTGCACCAGGTTGCCTTCGATGGTGATGTTCAGTTGCTCACGCGCAAGGCCAGGTACGTCCAGTTGCAGGGTGATGGCGTGGTCGTCTTGCGAGACGGTGCATTGCACGGGCTGGCTGGCAGCAGGTTGGCCCAAAGTGCCCAGCAAAAAGCGCTGCAAGGCTTGGTCGGCAGAGCGAACGGCAGGGGCGTATGCGGCGCGTTGGATGACGGGTGTAAAGATCATGGCAAGAACTCCTTTGGTCAAACTTTTGCAGCCCGTGTGTGGGGGCTGCATGGCTGTTACTTAGGAGTTATGCCAGCGGTTTTCAAGGGGTGGTTGCAACGCTTTTGGTGGCTTGGCGTGCAGCAGCCACCTCTTGGGCCAGCTCAATGACGGCCATGGCGTAGTAGCTAGACCAGTTGTAGCGGGTGATGGTGTAGAAGTTTTCGGTACCCGCCACGTAGCTGGGCGCATCGGGGCCGTTTTGCAGTTCTACCAGTGCCAGTGGGCCTGTATGCGCTGCGCCCGCCGCGCTTAAAGCGGCCCCCTTGGCCTGCATTTGGCTGGCGCTGAAGGTAGGCAGGATGTCGGGCACCAGCAGTTCGTCTAGCTGTGCGGGGGTGGTGTTAAGCGTGACCTCGTAGTGTGTGGGCATGCCAGGTGTCCAGCCGTAGCCCTTAAAGTAATTGGCCACCGAGCCGATGGCGTCGGCGCTGCTGTTAAACAAGTCCACCTTGCCGTCGCCGTCAAAGTCTACCGCGTACTTCACCCAACTGGATGGCATGAACTGACCCAGGCCCATGGCACCGGCATAGCTGCCGCGCAGGGTAAAGGGGTCGGTGCTGCTGCGGTAGGTAAAGCTTAAAAACTGCTCTAGCTCGCGCTTAAAAAATTCGGTGCGCTCGGCCGCACGGGGGTGGGCTGCCGGAAAGTCAAACGCCAAGGTGGCCAGCGCATCCACAACGCGGAAGTTGCCCATTTGCTGGCCGTAGATGGTTTCTACGCCAATGATGCCCACGATGATGTCGGCGGGCACGCCGTATTCGCGCTCGGCTTGGGCCAAGGCTGCTTCGTTGCGCGCCCAAAAGCGCACGCCTGCCTGGATGCGCACCGGGTCAATAAAGCGGCTGCGGTACACGCGCCAGTTTTTGGCGGTGCCGCGTGGGGGTGGCAGCACCAGTTTGGGTACGTTGGCCAGCAGCCGAGCTTGCGATACGGTGTTGCGTGCCCATTCGGGGTCGATGTTGCGGCGCTGGGCGACATCATCAGCAAACTGCATGGCCTCTGGCCGCGTAGCGTAGGGCGTGCTGCCTTGCACGGTTTGCTGGCTGGTGGTTTTGCGTTTGTTTTGCGCGTAAACCGGCGCGGCACTGGTGGCCAGCAGCGCCACAGCAATGGCGCCACACAGCGTGGTACGCGATAGAAAAACAGGTTTTTTAGGGGGCAGAACTGCTGGCATGGTGGGTAGGGCCGCTGGGCGTGCCAGGGCCTGTTGCGGTGGGTGCTACCGCAGGGGGCCAGGCCAGGGCGCGGAACTCGCGGCGCAGGGTGTTAAGGGTGATGGCGGTTTGTGGGGCGTAGCGTTGCTGCTCTAGTTGTAGCAACCACAGCGCCACGGCTTCGCCCAGTGGGCCGCATTGTGCCCGCACTTGTTGTGCCATAGCCCGTGGGGGCAAGTGGGTGGGCAGTGCCAAGCCCAGCTTTTGCAGGCGTTTGCGTGCAGATTCAAGCAGGCGCAGCCAGGGGTCGTGCCGGCTGCGCTCCCATGCCATCCATGCAGTGCCGCACAGGGCTACAAAGGCAATCAGGCCGCCCAGCAGCTTGCCCAGGTCTTGCCAACTGGGCGATTCAAACCCCAGCGACTTGAGCAGATCCAGCTGGCGCGTTTGGGTGTAGTTAAGAATCCATTGGTTCCAGCCGTTGTTAACAGCCTCCCACACCGCACGCATTTGTTGCAGCATGCCGGGGCTTAAGGTGCCAATGGCTTCTGCAAACACACCACGAGGGGCTTGCAGGCGCTCAAACGCGCCAATGCGGTTGGGAGCTATCAGGCCCGTGGGGTCTAGGCGCACCCAGCCTTCGCCTGCAATCCATACCTCGGTCCAGGCATGGGCATCGCTTTGGCGAATGGTCCAGTAGCCGTCAACGGGGTTGCGGTCGCCCCCTTGGTAACCGGTCACGATGCGGGCCGGAATGTCCATGCCCCGCATCAGCACCGCAAACGCTGAGGCAATGTGTTCGCAAAAGCCCTCTTTGCGGTCAAACCAAAATTCGTCTGCGGTGTGCTCGCCATACACGCCGGGGTCTAGCGTGTAGGTATAGCCGCCTGTGCGCAGGCGCTGCAAGGCCGCGTTGATGAGGGCGCGGGTGTTGTCTGCATTGGGGTTGGGGGCAATGGCGGGGTCACTGCGCAGGCTTTGTGCCAATGCCAGGGTACGGGGGTTAAAGCCGGCAGGCAGTTCTGTGTAAGCGCGCAGTTGCCTGGGGCTGAGCTCAGCGCCATACACAAAGCGGGTGTGGCTTTCAGCCCTGTAGCGGGTCACATCGGTGACAGGGCGGGACGCCAACCATAGCAGCTCTGGCGACATGAAAGCGCGGGTGCCGGGGGGCAGTTCGGGCCTTTCGGGGGCCACGTCCAGGGTCAGCAGCCAGGGTTGGCGGTGCGGTTCCAGCGTGATCTCGTAAGGTATGGCGCTGCCCTGGGGCTGTAGTTGCGGTGGAGCTTGGGTGCTCTCTACCCATTCAGTGCCAATCTGTGTGCCTAGGCGGCGCCACTCGCGGCCATCAAAGCTCGACAGCACTGGCCCGCGAAAATACAGATCCCGCTGTGCGGGTGGTTGCTCATCAGGGGTAAGCCATTTCACGCGCAGCGCAACGGCCTCGTTCAGCACCATGGATGCCATGCTGCCCACCCGCATTTCGCCTGACAAACCACTGCGTGCCGTCAGGCCTTCGCTGGGCATGCCCCACAGCGGCGCCATGCGCGGAAACAGCATAAACAGCGCCGCTGTAATAGGTGCCCCCAAAAGCGCCATGCGCCCCGCCATCTTCATCGACTGCAGCAGCGGTGGTCGCCCCACAGGCATGTGCGCGTTGACCAGTGCTGTGAGCAGGCCCAGCAGCGCCACCAGCATGGCAAGCGCCGTCAACAGCGACTGCGAGAAAAAGAAGTTGCTGAGCATGGTGAAAAAGCCCAGAAAGAACACCACCAGCGCATCGCGCCGCGCCCGCATCTCCAGGGTTTTAAGCGACAGCAGCATCACAATCAGCGTCACCCCCGCATCGCGCCCCACGATGGTGCGGTGCGTAAACAGAGTGCCCAATACAACGACCACCAGCAGGGCTGCCATCACCCACCGCCCGGGCAAGCGCCGCCCATTCCACGCCAGCCAACCGCGCCACAGCAGCAGGCCAGCGGCCATGGCGCTAGCCCATGCTGGTAAATGGGCGGTCTGCGGTGCGATAACCCAAGCGATCACCACCAGCAAAAACAGGGTGTCGCGCACCTCGCGTGGCAAGGTGGCCATTTGGTGCAACAGAGATGGTGTCGAGCGGGGGGTAGAAGTCACTGATTTACTATTGATTTGATAGCTATAAGTGCTTGTTTTACTAAGGCATAGTGCCAATTTGACTTAAATAATGACAAAAAATGCTCCCAACCATGTCTGCTAGGGAAGCTCTGCATAACCCTCGCGAGGCTGCGATGGTGCGGATCGGGATAGGCCA
>Ga0315907_10004409_pt1 | contig 15839 bp, 12 predicted proteins | sample LakEriMetagenome_3_FD_203525 | JGI IMG/M metagenome (GOLD analysis project Ga0315907, IMG submission 203525) | Freshwater fungal communities from buoy surface, Lake Erie, Ohio, United States - Buoy 12 MA123 | ecosystem: Environmental > Aquatic > Freshwater > Lake > Lake biofilm | place: USA... | reverse complement strand
TATCACTCGTGAAACGTTGCGAAATTTTTCCGTACACACGGTAATCCAAGCCTTTTGATTCTCCGAAATTGGTGAAATTCAGAAGGGATGCTGCGTAGGAGTAATTAGACCCCTTAAAGTAATTTAACGATCCTCCGAACTGCACGTTAACTGAAGGACCTGTATTTACGTCAATTTTACCTTGACCAGAAATCGTCGTATTTCTCGCGTTCATTCTCCAAGGAACTTTCTCGAAATCCGATTCTTTGGTTGGGTTACCATCAGCGTCTAAGGGGTTTTGTAAAAACAGTGCATTATGGAAGGTTCCGAATCCCGTGGAAGTTGGGCGCAAAGGATTTGCAAGAAGCTCATCCCTGGTTTCTTGCTTTACACGCCATCCACCGCCAGCTAGAGGTCGGTTGTCTAGCTCATCCGTTAAATTACCAGAAACAAGGAATCCTAATAGAGGGCGAGTTTTATTGCCTGCAGAATCTTTTTGCATCCAAAGTGGTCCGGATAACATTCCCTCGACAAGGTTGTATCCAAATTTATCCAATCCCATCACTTTTCCGTCGTACCCATTTGGATCTGCTCCTTTAAAGTATGCCCCAGAAGTTACTGCTTCAATGCTACCAAAATAAATGGCCGAAGGACCTCTGGTGGTTACGGAAATGATTCCCCCAGTAACATCCCCATAATTCGCAGGAACCCCACCTGTTATAACCGATACTTCTTCAAGTGCGGCTTTCGGTAGGTTAGCAGAACCACGGACCTTAATCCCATCGATAAAGAAGTAGGTGGCGTCTGAACGTGAACCTCTGACCGAGATCGCACCGCTTCCTTCGTTTGTATTTACCCCTCCAACAGATTGGGCCACACCTGCTGCAGAACGCACGGGCATTCTGGCAATGTCTTCCCTCCCGAGCACGGCACCTGATGCCCCACCGTCTTTATCAATAAGGGGAACTTTGTATCGAGTTACCTTCACCTCATCTTTTTGTAGCTCATTTTCGGGCTTACCTAAGGTAATTTTTTCCAAAAAGGTAATCTTGTCCGAAGAGATAACCACGCCTTGTTCGAGGGCGTCTTGATAGCCTTCAATCTTGTTGGTTACCTTCACATCGTAGGATCCCGGAAGAATGGCATTAATTTGAAATTCTCCTTTTTCATCCGTAATGGCATTCCCCTTCATCGAAGTTCCTGACATTAAATAGACCTTGGCACTGGGTATAACTTCCCCAGATTTTTGATCTTTCACTATCCCCTTTAGGGTTCCCAATCCAGACTGAGCAAACATGTAAGCGCTTGAAAACAAAACGCTTAACACTAATAACTGTAATTTTTTCAGCATATTCTTTCGTAAATTGTTGCTAAGAACACATTAAATTTAAGTTGCTAAATATAGAAATATAAACTTGTATAGCCAAAATGTTAAAAAAATAAAAAGAAAAAAATGCCGAATTTTACAATCGAAGTACCGATAAGCGTTAACGAATAACAGATGTATGGTTGGAAAAACAGGGATTACTAATTTTGTCCATTGGGAACTGGGAGAGATTCAAGTGCTGAATGCCGATTACGTACCACTTAGCCCTGAAGAAAACGCACAACTCTTGCGCTTGGGTTCTGATCAACGCAAAAAAGAGTTCAAGGCCATTCGAGTATTAAAGCAAAGAGTATTTGGTGCGGAAGAAATCATATACGGGTTTCATGGCAAACCGGAAATACCCCAAGCAGGGATCAGTATCGGAATAAGTCATTCATCGCAATGGGCCCTATTTGCACATGCGGCGGTTGCCTTTGGTTGCGATGTTGAAGAGCCAAATGAACGGATCAATCGGGTAGCAGAACGTTTTTGCAGCACTGAAGAGCTTGAATTATTCCCAGGGGAAGTAGGCATTATTCAACTTACACAACTGTGGAGTTGTAAGGAAGCAATCTATAAACTCGTGAATGAGCCAGGGATTCATTGGAAAGACCAAATGCGATGCACTGCCATTTCAGGATCGAAGTTTCTGTTTACGGTAGAAACTCCACTGAAACATCCCATAATTCAGTGCGAATCCATACATGTTCAAAACGCTATTATTTCCATCGCAACCTATGCATAAACAGAGCACCTTATTGAACAAATTGGCAAACACGCGCAAGGGAATCGCTATTCTGATTGACCCTGAAAAGGCCAGTGATCAGCAGCAATTCGACCAACAGTTAGCTGCAATAAAGCTAATCGCCCCTGCATTTATCTTTATAGGTGGAAGTACCGTTTCAGCGACCGAAATGAACTCGGTTGTTGAACGACTAAAGGCAAGTACAGGCATTCCACTCATCATATTCCCAGGGGGTATTTCACAAATAAACACGGAAGCAGATGGGATTCTTTTTCTTTCGCTCATATCCGGAAGAAACCCAAGATATCTGATTGATGCGCACGTGGAAGCCGCTTCCCAGCTTTTTGATGCTCCGGTTGAGGTGATTAGTACGGGGTATATTCTAGTAGAGGGAGGAATCACCTCCGCAGTAGCCAGGGTATCGGAAACTGATCCAATCCCACAAGATGAAGTAAGTCTGATAGCATCCACAGCAAAAGCGGGAATATTGTTAGGCATGCATTGCCTGTATGTAGATGCTGGAAGTGGCGCCAGTACGCCCGTATCCACAGCGATTATTAACGCACTTAGTGGACTTGGATGTCCCTTAATCATTGGCGGTGGGCTCCGAACCATTGCTTCCATTAAAAAAGCACATGAGGCCGGCGCAAGCCTGGTGGTTATTGGTAATAAATTAGAGGAAGACCCTTCGTTTATGAAGGAACTGGCCCAATACAATATAAAAAACAATGGATGACAGCTGCCGTGCTGGAAGTAAAGCCTAATGAATAATTGCCTTTAAACTAAGGTCTAGGCTTTTTACATGATGCGTAAGTGCGCCAACAGAAATATAATGCACCCCTGCTTCGGCAAATTCCACAATGTTATCTTCTGTAATCCCTCCGGAAGCTTCAATTTCGAAATGCGGAGGAATCATGGAAAGGCACGCGCGAATCTGTTTTGGAGAAAAATTATCTAGTAAGATGCGGTCCACTCCTTGGGTTTGAATGACTTCTCGGAGTTCGGTTTCATTTCGCACCTCCACCTCTACGGGGATGGTTAAATGCCGTGCGATTTTGTATGCGTTTACCGCATGTACCGCTTTTTCAATTCCTCCAGAAAAATCAATGTGGTTATCCTTGAGCATGATCATATCGTACAACCCAAAGCGATGGTTAGATCCTCCGCCAATTCGAACCGCTTCTTTTTCCAATAATCTAAACCCTGGTGTTGTTTTCCGTGTATCGAGCAACTTCGCAGAGGTGTGTGCAATTTTTTGACTTAAGGCTTGTGTTTTCGTTGCAATCCCAGACATGCGTTGCATGCAATTCAGAATTAACCGTTCCGTGGTTAAGATATTTCGCGCATTCCCCTCTACAATAAAGGCAAGATCTCCCGGTGAGACGGAATCACCGTCCTTTTTAAACCACTGAACATTCGCCTGGGTATCCGTAAGCTCGTATATCTGTTTAGCCACCTCAAGGCCTGCTATCACTCCGGACTCTTTAATTAATAATCTCGCGGTGCTTCTAGCCTCAAGGGGGATAGACGCGTTGGTAGAATGATCTCCCTCGCCAATGTCTTCTGCGAGCCAAGCGTTAATTAAGTCCTGTAACATAGTAACAAAGGTAGAAAAGTAATTGGAGGTTCATGTTGAAAAGTTATCTTTGTTTGGTGAATCCGTCGCTTGCTTCTTCCAAACATATACTGCGCTTTCTTGGGGTGATATTTTTACTATGGAGCAGCGCAATCTTTGCTCAAGAAAAGGAACTTATTCGGTATTGTCAAGAAAACCGTTTTAATCCCGTTGGATTCAGCGAATCCTTGAGTAAAAACAGGCCATCCACAGCATCTTTGCGTGTATTGACTGCCTATGAAAAATCATTAAACGGAAATTACTTAGGATTTACCCAAGATGTGCTTGCCCTAAAAAAAGTAAAGGTCAGCACTCTTAAAAACCCCTTCATACTGCACCTTTATCGATTACAGCAATGTGAATTACAATTTCATCTCGGTGAATTCACTGCCGCAAAAGAAGGGTTGCGTCGCGTGGTAGAAAGCGCCCGAAGGCAGCGTCAAAATCAGTGGGTATCACAAGCCTATCGATTGCTTTCCGATGTTTATTTGCATGAAAATAAAAAAGATTCTGCCGATGCATCGAACTACAAAGCAATCGAATTTGCCAAGCGATCCAATAGCAAGCTTGAATTGGCGCTTTGTTTGCATCAATCGGCCATCACCCATGCCCAATTTTCAAACATCCAAGAAGCCGTGACCCAGGCATTGTTGGCACTTCAAGTGGTAGAAAAGCTCAACAACAATTACTATGAATGCATCTTTAACCGATTTATCGCAGAATTATCCTTAGATGCAGGGAATTTAAGAGAAGCTGAAAATTATCTTCGAAAATGCCAATTGAAAAGTGGTAGAATATCGAGTACCCGATTGAAATTAGAAAACGACATTTTACGGGCACGAATCGAAATTAGAAAAGGCTTCCCGAAGGAAGTATTGGTGTTTTTTCCAACCAGTGTAAAGGGCTTGGAGCGATTAAAAGATTACACCTCGCTTGGAGAGGCATGGATGGTTTTAGGAGAAACCTATAATGCGGCGGGACAAACCAAACAATCCTTAGACGCGTTCAACACATCGCTCACATATTTCGATCAATCGGGTGAACCTGAAAAAATGGCCAGCGTGTATCACCAAGTTGGATTGGTGTATTTATCAAAGCGTGATTTGGCAAATGCCGAAAAGAACATCTTAAAATCCATCTTGATACGAAATGATATCAAGGAACGAACCCGCATTTACGAAAGTTATTTTGCCTTGTCAAATGTGTATGCCGCTCAAGGAAAAAAACAACAGGCGTATGATTACCTTAAGCGTCATACTGATTTTTTACGACGAAATTCGTTTTCCATTGACAGTAAAAAAATTGAAGACCTTACCCAGACCAACTCCCGGGAGGAACGAGAACGCTTAATTGAAACCCAGGAAGAAAAACTGCAAAAAGAACTCAAGGAGAAAGAAATCCTGAAGCTTCAAAGTGACCGACAATTGCTGGGCATCAGTATTGTAATTGCCATTTTTTTCCTATCCGCAGTTTCCGTGTTTTTTATTATTCGCCAACGCAATACCCTCCAAGAACAGCGGGAATCAGAAATGTCACAGACCCTGTTGCGCTCTCAGATGAATCCGCACTTTATCTTCAACGCCCTGGCAGTTATACAAAGTTATATTTACGAGAACACTCCAGAAAAAACATCCAAGTTTCTGGTGAATTTTTCACGTTTAATACGCTTGATTTTAGAAAACTCTCCCAAGGAATTTATTACCATTGACATTGAAAAGGAGATTTTATCTAAGTACCTAACAACCCAAAAGCTGAGGTTTGAAGATCGATTTAATTTTGTCATTGACATTGACGAAGAGCTTCTTTTTAAACGAGCCTTGATTCCTCCAATGATTACGCAGCCATTCATAGAAAACTCGATTGAACATGGACAGTTACACACCATAGAACGTGGGGTGATTAAGATTCATATGAAAGAGGACGGGGGCATGTTAACCATTGAAATCACTGATAATGGCGTAGGCAGAACAAAAGCGGGGAAAATTAAAAAGAACAAAACGCACAAAAGTATGGCGATAGACATCACCCGAGAGCGGATAGAAATTATGAATAAGAAATATAAAGGCAAAGGCAGTTTAACTATTGAAGATTTAGACCTCACGCACAAAACAGGAACACGCGTAATAATTTGTTTGCCAATCATTTACGAAAACACTACATTTGAAGCATATGAAAAAAGTACTGATAATTGATGATGAAAAACGCATCCGGGATTTTGTAAAACGGATGATTGATTCGTTTAATCTTAATGTTGAGGTATTTACGGACGGTGAAAACGTTGAAACGGGTATTGAATCCATCAACCGAATTCAACCAGACATTGTGTTTTTAGACATTCAAATGCCGGACGGTACCGGGTTTGATTTGTTGAACCGTGTAAAAGACAAGAAGTTTGAATTGATTTTTATTACGGCGTTTCAGGAATATGCCATCATGGCAATTAAGTTCAGTGCCCTCGATTACATTCTTAAACCGATTGATGAGGAAGAATTAAAAACAGCCCTGCAAAACGCCATTGACACGGTAGATTTCAAAAAAGAAGACTCCCAATTTGAGGCGCTTACCCACAACCTTCAAACCAACCAAAAACGAAAATTAGTACTTAAGACGCAAGAAAGTGTGCACGTGGTAGACCTCAGCGAAATTATTCGTTGTGAAGCAGATAAGAACTATACCTTCTTTTACCTCAACAGTGGTAAAAAAATTCTTGTGTCTCGAACACTTAAAGATTTTGAAACCTTGCTCTCAAATCATGGCTTTTTTAGAGTTCAACAGTCTCATTTGATTAATTTGGAATACATAGAACGCTATGATAAACACGAAGGAGGTTCCGTCATTATGCGGGATGGTTCGGCTGTCCCCTTATCCCCTGCTAAAAAGGATCAATTTTTCACGATGCTCGAAAAACTTTAAGCCAGGGCTTGCGTCAAGTCTTGAATTAAGTCCTCCACATCCTCGATTCCAACACTTAAACGGATTAAACTATCTACTACCCCACTTTGCTCGCGCTCCGCTTTAGGAATAGACGCATGCGTCATCGTGGCGGGATGCCCAATCAAAGATTCTACCCCACCTAAGGATTCCGCTAAGGAAAATATTTCAACTTTTTTAACCACGGATAAGGCATCCTCCAAGCTATTTCCTTTTAGGGTAAAGGAAATCATTCCCCCGAAACCGCGCATCTGCTTTACTGCCACATGATGGTTTGGGTGGTGGGTAAATCCGGGCCAAAACACCTTATCGATTTTTGGATGATTCGCCAAGAAATGAGCGATTTTTTCCCCGTTTTCGCAATGACGCTCCATGCGCAAGTGTAAGGTTTTAATCCCCCTTAGTACGAGAAAAGAATCCATTGGACCACAAACGGCACCCGATGAGTTTTGTATTCGATACATTTCATGCGCAATGGTTTCATCTTTGGTCACCAAGGCTCCCATGATTACATCCGAGTGCCCCCCTAAGTATTTGGTCACCGAATGCATCACTATATCGGCCCCAAGGTCTAAAGGGTTTTGTAGATAGGGCGTAGCAAAGGTATTATCCACACACAGCATGGCTCCCGCTGCTTTCGCAATGGCAGAGGCCCCTTCAATGTCGATAATATTCATCATTGGGTTTGTGGGTGTTTCTACCCAAATCAATTTTGTGTTTTTATTCACCTTTGCTTGGATGTTGGCTACATCGGTCATGTCCACAAAATGAAAAACCAGGCCATATTTCTCGAAAATCGTTTTAAAAATTCGATATGATCCACCGTATAAATCATTCGTAGAAATCACCTCATCCCCGGGGTTGAGCATTTTAATGACGCAATCAATGGCTGCTAAACCCGATCCAAAACACGCGCCATGGGTTCCGTTTTCAATCGCTGCTATATTCTTCTCAAGGGCATGGCGTGTTGGATTCAAGGTTCGCGAATACTCGTAGCCTTTATGGTTTCCTACCCCCTCTTGCACATAGGTTGATGTTTGATAAATTGGTGTCATGATGGCTCCGGTAGCTGAATCCGGTGCTACCCCTTCGTGAATGGCTTTTGTTGCGAATTTCATGGAATTAATTTTGTCAAAATTAACAAAAGGGATTGAATCTAACCGAGTTCTTTTGGATCCCAAAAAAAGGATTCAAACTGTTGGATTTGATCATCAACAACCGGTATCCCTTCAGCCATCAATTTCCGCTGCATGGCACCTTCATCTTCAAAGTGCATTTTCCCAGTTAACAAACCCATTCGATTGACCACCCGATGTGCTGGCACATCCGATAAGCTATGACTCGCATTCATGGCCCAACCCACCATGCGCGCAGCGCCTTTTGACCCTAAAGCTTGCGCGATCGCTCCATAAGTGGTAACCTTTCCTGGAGGGATTAAACGCACTATTTGATATACCGCTTGGAAGAAATCTGGGTCTTTTTTCATGCCCCACAAAGATAGCTGTGTAGAACCAATCTAAAAATTCCGGCATAAAAAAAGCCGCTCAAGGCGGCTTTACAATCTACTATGTTTTTTTACTCTTTGCAGCAATCTTTCTTCATCTTGCCACCAATCCATTTTCCGTTTTCATCAAAATGAGCTAAACATGCCTTTTTTTCTGCAGGAGTACATCCTTTCTCATCGCACATCTTCGCGCATTCTTCTTTGGTCATTTTTGAACATTCATTCATGTTGCATTTTCCCATCATTTGAGTACCTGCTTTACAGTTACCCTCACACTTTCCGGACTGCATCCCTGATTTGCACATTCCAGACTCGCTTTGACATTCCTTTTTCTTACCATGGCACTCGGTACGCGTTTTATCACAATGATCTTTCTCCGCAGAGGCCGCTGAACCATTTCCAAGAATTGGGGCAATGACCAATCCAACTAAACATGTTAACTTAATTAAAATGTTCATTGAAGGACCTGAAGTATCTTTAAACGGATCACCAACGGTATCCCCGGTTACTGCAGCTTTGTGCGCATCAGAACCTTTGAAGGTCATTTCCCCGTTGATTTCAACGCCTGCTTCAAACGACTTTTTAGCATTATCCCATGCACCCCCTGCGTTATTTTGGAACACCGCCCAAAGTACACCCGATACCGTAACACCGGCCATATAACCACCAAGCATCTCAGCGATTAATTGATTATCGTATCCAATTAACATCGGTAAGGTAGCAATCGCAATAGGGAAACCAATGGTTAACACCCCAGGCAACATCATTTCACGCAAGGCCGCTTTGGTAGAAATCTCAACGCATTTTCCGTATTCTGGCTTACCTGTTCCTTCCATGATTCCTGGAATTTCCTTGAACTGACGACGCACCTCATATACCATGTCCATGGCAGCTTTACCTACTGAATTCATTGCTAAGGCAGAGAACACCACGGGGATCATACCCCCAATAAACAACATGGCTAATACCGGAGCTTTGAAAATGTTAATTCCATCAATGCCCGTGAACGTTACGTAAGCAGCAAATAAGGCTAAGGAAGTTAAGGCAGCAGAAGCAATAGCAAAGCCTTTTCCGGTTGCTGCCGTGGTATTTCCAACTGAATCTAAAATGTCAGTACGTTGTCGTACTTCTTTAGGTAATTCACTCATTTCAGCAATTCCACCTGCGTTGTCTGAGATCGGACCGAATGCATCAATCGCTAATTGCATCGCCGTTGTAGCCATCATTGCAGATGCAGCCAACGCGACACCGTAGAATCCTGCTAAGGCGTATGAACCCCAAATAGCACCTGCAAATAACAAGACCGTTGGGAAGGTAGAAATCATCCCTGTAGCCAAACCAGCAATCACGTTTGTGCCTGCGCCGGTAGCAGATTTTTGAACGATTTTTAACACAGGCTTAGTACCTAGACCAGTGTAGTATTCAGTTACTGAGGAAATTACTCCCCCAACAACTAAGCCAACGATGGCGGCAAAGAATACTCGTAAAGATGATATTGGCAATGCCATCTCATCACCATTCACATCTAAATTTTCTCCAAAAAACTTCATCATCATAGTTTCTGGTAACATCCAAATCACTAATCCATAACACGCGATTGCGGTTAAGGCAATGGAAACCCAGTTTCCTAGGTTCAGTGCACCTTGCACTTGCTTTTCCTTATCGTCGTTGCTTTTAATGCGCACTAATAAGGTTCCAATGATGGAGAAAATGATTCCAAAACCAGCAATGGCCATTGGCAGCAAAATCGGACCGATACCGCCGAACGCATCTTTAATGCTTCCTCCCATATCCTGAATCACGTAATTACCTAGCACCATGGCGGCAAGAACCGTAGCCACATACGAACCAAATAAATCCGCCCCCATTCCGGCAACATCCCCAACGTTATCTCCAACGTTATCTGCAATGGTGGCAGGGTTACGCGGATCATCCTCTGGAATACCGGCTTCAACTTTACCTACTAAATCCGCACCTACATCCGCTGCTTTTGTGTAGATACCTCCACCAACACGTGCAAATAATGCAATGGATTCAGCACCTAGGGAGAATCCTGCTAAGGTTTCTAACACCACCGTCATGTCTTCTGCATTCGTCCATTTGCCTCCCATAAAGAATTGGAAGAAAATGATAAAAAACCCAGTCAACCCTAAGACTGCTAAACCGGCAACTCCTAATCCCATCACGGTACCACCGCCAAAAGAAACTTTCAAGGCCTGAGGCAACGAAGTTCTTGCCGCTTGGGTAGTGCGGACGTTTGTTTTAGTGGCAATTTTCATCCCCATGTTTCCAGCCAATGCTGAAAAAATGGCTCCAAAAACAAAAGCTACAATGATTAATAAATGTGTTTTAACGCCAGGAATAAAGGTAATTCCTGCCAAAACGACGCTAGAGAGCAAAACAAATACTGCAAGCAAACGATATTCTGCCTTAAGAAACGCAAGTGCACCTTCATAGATGTAGTCTGAAATTTCTTTCATTTTTCCATCCCCTGCATCTTGTTTCAATACCCATGCGCGTTTCATTGCCATAAACAGTAACCCAATCAGTGCTAAAACGATTGGTACATAAATCATCATTGACTCCATTTCTTTAGTAATTAATTTTCAAAAATTTTCGACGGCAAAAGTAGCGTATTTCGCCAAGGTTTGCAAGTACGGACAAAACGAAAATAAGGTTACGTATTAGTCGTTTGAAATAATATCGAACAATTCATCCAAATTTGGAGAAATAATAACTTCAATCCGTCGGTTTTTGGCTTTGTCCGAAGGGTCAACGGGTTGAAATTCACTGCGACCGGCCGCAACAATACGCGCTGGATTCATTTTAGAATTGGCTAACAGTATATCCACGACGGAAGTTGCCCGCAACACTGACAATTCCCAGTTATTTCTTGGAATAGCGGCACTGGAAAGCTTATCTGTATCCGTATGGCCCTCCACCACAATTTCCAAATCCGTTTCATTTTCTAAGGCTTTACCAATTTGAAGTAGGGCACTTTTACCATCCGCCTCAACGACAATACTTCCAGATTTAAACAGAAGTTTTGCCTCCATACTCACATAGATTTTCCCATTTTTCTGTATTACTTTCAATCCCTGATTTTCAAAGCCAATGAGGGCATCGGTCACTTTTTTCTTTAAGGTGTTCAAGGCATCTTCTTGACGTTTTAGCAACTCCTCCAATTCATTGACCCGTTGTTCACGTTCTTCCAAGAGTTTTTGTTTTGCTTTTAATTCTGACTCAAGGCTTACTAAGGCTTCAGATTTTTTTTGCAGTTCGACATTTTTCTGTTCAAGCTGTTTTTGAAGGACGGAAGCTTCCTTTGCTCCCGTTGATTTATACTTTTCGAATGTTTTAGTGAGTTCATCGAGTTCTTTCATCGACTTACCCAACTCACGAGATAGGGTACGAACGGAAAGGCCCAGTCTCGAGGTGTCTGCTTTTAAGGCGGTCGCTTCCATTTGCAGTGCATCTACCGTAGATTTCAGCTCCTTCACCTTGAATTCATAATCCTGATTGCTTTGTTTCATTTTTTCAAGCTCTTCGGAACAGGCCTTTTGCTGTGCTTCCAAGGCTTTAAACTTTTTTGAGGAAACACACGCCGAAGCAAGGACAAGCAACACTAAAAACAGAACAGACTTTTTCATACCTTGGATTTTTACAAAAATCGAGCTTTCATTCATGTGAAATCCGCTCAAGTCTTTGAGTTTTTAACACTCCTTCTTTAATTGCTTTCTCAATGTGCTTAACTTTGACCACCAATGCCAACGATTATCTTCATTTTTGAACTTCTTGCCTCCCTGCTAGGAGTAGTGTACATTGTACTTATTGCCAGGAAAAATGCCTTGGGTTGGCTCGTCGGGATCCTTTCTTGTGCCATTTTTGCGATACTTTGCTTTGAATCCGAGCTCCATAGTCAGGGAATTATTCAAGTACTGAATGTACTGATGGGCGGTTGGGGTTGGGTGCTGTGGCGAAAGCAGGAGATTCCGGTGCAATCATATCCTATACTCAGCTATATTTTTTTGGCCGCATTACCTCTGTTTTATATGGGAAGTACGGTCTGTTTCCCCGACTTAAATTGGACGCGCCAACTCGATCAAATTGCATTGGTTTTTTCAATCCTTGCCACCCTATTCACGGTTCGTATGATTCAACAAAATTGGATGCTGTGGTTGGTCGTTAATGGAATAACGGCTGTTACCGCCTTTTCGAACGAATTGTATTTCTACGCCGGCTTATCTCTTATGTATTTTGGGGTTTCACTTTACGGAATGTATCAATGGAAAAAATAAGCCCACTCAGCTTTCGAATAGCGTTCACTGGCCCTGAATGCAGCGGAAAATCCACGTTGGCACATTGGCTTTCAAACGAGCTCAACCTTCCCCTTATTCCAGAATTTGCGCGTACTTATTTAGCAGATAATCCGAGCTATTCGCGTGAAGACTTATACGCCATTGCATCAGGACAATTTACCCAAAATCATCAACATGAACGATGTATTTGTGATACAGAGATGACCGTTATGCGCATTTGGGAACACGTAAAATACGGAGGAATTTCAACACATATTCAGGGCTTAACATCGTCCGAAAGGTACACCTGGTTGTTCTTGTGTAAACCGGATTTTCCTTGGGAAGAAGATCCCTTGAGAGAACACCCTGAAGCGCGGAACGAACTCTTCGAGTTATACCAACAAGATTTGAAAATTCGACAGGTACCTTACCACATTCTAGCGGGTTCCTTGGAGGAAAGAAAATCACAACTTTTGAAGCTAATTCCTCATTGATTCGGTACCTTTGTCTTATGAAACGCCTCGTCTTTATTGCCCTGATTTTGGTCATTGCCATTCCAATTGCATACTTCATGGTTAACCAAGCCAACACCCCTGCCTTACCCTTTATCAATCCTACCGATGTGCAATCTGAAATGGTTGATTCCAGTGTGCAGAACATTGGCCGAAATCATAAAATCGGTGCGTTTAGGTTGCTTGATGAGCAAAACAAGATGATTACCGATGAGGTAATCTACGGAAAAGTATTTGTGGCGGAATATTTCTTTACAACCTGCGGAAGCATCTGCCCCATTATGAATCAGCAAATGCAACGTGTTCAGACCGCATTCGATGGAAATGAGGCGTTTGAAATCTTAAGTTTTACCGTTGACCCTGAAAATGACAAGCCAAAGCAGCTCTTGGAATATGCTAAAAGCCATGCATATCGTTCCGGACAATGGCACTTTATTACGGGGAGCAAAAAAGATCTTTATTCCCTAGCAAGAACTTCGTTTTTTGTCTTAAAACCCGCGGAAGCAGCGAACCTTGGGGATGCAGGAAGCGACTTTATTCATACCAATAATTTCGTATTGGTTGACCAAGACCGACACATCCGGGGGTATTACGACGGCACCAATCCGATAGAGGTGGATCAGCTCATCTTGGATATTGAAAAATTACTCAAATCCAAGTAGAAATCCATATTTTTTGGTAATTTCAGCGAGTGAAACGGTATACAACCCTTGCCTTTATTTATCTCATTTCAGCGTTTGCTGTATTTGGTCAATCCTACCAAGGAAATCATACCCAGCAGATCAAACCTGCAAAAGCTGCAGGCTGTGCGCCGCCAACCACGACTTCTTTTTTAGAATTAAATAACGTGCGCGCCATGGTGCATACGGCTGGAAATTTATGGCAAATTCCGGGGCAAAATTTCTCGCAATACGAGGTTCCTAAGAATTCAGGAATCATGGCATTATTTACTGCCGCTTTGTGGCTTGGAGGAACCGATGTGAATAACCAGCTCAAGCTCGCCGCTCTTCGATATCGGAACGGTCAAGATTATTGGACGGGTCCCTTGTCGCAAGTATTGGCAGAAACAAGTTATGAGGAATGTGATAAGTACGACCGCCACTTTATCAGCTCAAAAGATGAAATCCGAGAATTTAATGCATGGTTTGAGGCGGGACTCGCTGATCAGCAGAACGGTACAAATACGCAAGCTGCCCTCTTTCCAAATTATCAAGTACCGGAAATTATTAAAACATGGCCGGCCCATGGGAATGTATCACTAGGCCAAGACTATTACCTGGCGCCCTTTTATGACTTTAACGACGACGGCCATTACGACTGGCGTGATGGAGATTATCCCTGGTACGACATAAAGCAAGACAAGCAATGTAACGTCGATCGAGATGTATCGCTGTATGGGGATAAGAACTTTTGGTGGGTTATGAACGACAAGGGGAATATTCATACCGAAACGGGTGCAGATCCCATTGGAATGGAAATCAGGGCCCAAGCCTTTGCCTTTGCTTCAAACGATGAAGTAAATAACATGACCTTTTACAACTACGTGCTCATTAATCGAGGCACACAAACCTTATACAATACCTATTTTGGGTTCTTTACGGATGGCGCCTTGGGAGACCCCTATGATGACTATGTGGGCTGTGATGTCATGCGTGGCTTGGGATACTATTATAACGGGGATAATTTTGATGGGGACAACTCGGGGTATAAGGGCTATGGCTATTCTCCACCCGCGGTGGGGGTAGACTTCTTTGAAGGACCCTATCAAGACGATGACGGAATTGATAATGCCTATGGAATTGGATTGAACGAGGCGTTGAATGGGATTGGTTATGGGGATGGAATCATAGACAACGAACGCTTCGGAATGCGCAGGTTCTTGTATTATTCAAATACAACGAACGGGGCAAACATCAATCAAACTGACCCCATTGCCTCCTCGGATTACTACAACTATTTGAGGGGCTATTGGAAAGATGGAACCAAGTTCGTGTATGGTGGAAGTGGTCATATCTCTGACCCTGAAGCCGATCCAAATACCCCCTGTGATTTTATGTTCCCTGGAACCTCTGATTTTATGGGTTGGGGAACGGGCGGTGTTATTAAACCAAATTGGACGGAACAAACGGCCAATAACACACCGAATGATCGTCGATTTGTAGAGAGTGCTGGCCCCTTCGTACTTAAACCCGGAGCAGTTAACAACATTACGGTGGGGGTTGTTTGGGCTCGTTCCAATGGTGGAGACCCCTTTACTTCCGTGGAATCCTTACGCCGTGCCGACGATAAGGCTCAGGCCTTATTCGAAAATTGTTTCAAGGTTATGGACGCACCGCATGCGCCCAACTTAGAAATTCAAGAATTGAATAATGAACTCATTCTTTACCTGTCAAACCCGATTAACTCGAACAACTATCAAGAAAAATATCAGGAAAATGATCCGTTCATTGTTTCATCAAATCCTAACGCAGATAAAACATTTCGGTTTCAAGGGTATCAAATTTTCCAATTAGCGAGTAATCAAGTAGCGCTTTCTGATTTGAGTAATCCCTTAAAATCAAGGTTGGTTGCTCAATGTGACATCAAGGACAATGTTTCTCGGATTATCAATTTTGAGTTTGATGAAGAACTAGGGTTTAGTGTTCCTAAGGAGCGGGTTAATGGTGAAAACAAGGGAATTCGCCACAGCTTTCGGGTAACGAATGATTTATTCGCGCAAGGGCAATCAAAGTTGGTGAATTTCAAGAAATACTACTACATGGCGGTTTCATATGCCTACAACAACTACGAAACCTACAATCCAAATGACCCCTTGAGCCTGAACGGACAAAAAATGCCCTACATCGCCAGTAGAAAAAGTGCCATGGGTGAAGTGAAGGTTATGGAAGG
>Ga0315907_10004408_pt1 | contig 15840 bp, 20 predicted proteins | sample LakEriMetagenome_3_FD_203525 | JGI IMG/M metagenome (GOLD analysis project Ga0315907, IMG submission 203525) | Freshwater fungal communities from buoy surface, Lake Erie, Ohio, United States - Buoy 12 MA123 | ecosystem: Environmental > Aquatic > Freshwater > Lake > Lake biofilm | place: USA... | reverse complement strand
ACCAAGGTGGCGCAGCTATTGCGGAAAATGAAACCGGCGCGACAGATAGAATGTGCGGAGCTTATGTGCAGCCTGCGTAATTTCTCCATCAGCTATGCGCAGGCCCTCTTGGCGGCAACACCGCAGGCGCAATTGGTAGAAGCCGAGCGTCCGAAGAAAATCAGCGGCCTCTCAGCGGAGCAGATGGCGCGGATGGAACAGGAAATGTCGCAGGTGCAAAGCCGGTTCAGGGCGATTGAGGCCACTTACAATACGGATGTGCTGAGCCTTGTCGTGGCGCGCGGCTATGTCGCCAAGCTGATGGGCAATAAGGCGGTGGCGAGTTATCTGCGCCGCTATCACGCGGATTTGGCTGAGGAATTTCAGACCATCGTTGCCAGCACATCGCTTGATGAGGGGATGGCGGTTGGTTGAGGGGCTTTCAAACCCTCTCCACCACCCTGAACCCGCGCGACGACAGCGGCAGGCTGTCCCGGCTTATAGCGGCGTCCTCACCCGGTGCGTTCATCGCCCCCCAGATGGCGCGGCGGTTCCGCTCTGCCATGCTGTCGCCAAGTTCCGCAATCCAAAGCGTATCCCGCGCCGCACCAAGGCGGCGGACCATGTCGCGATGCTGGTTGCGGGCTTCCGCGGTGGAAAGTGCCGGCAGGGTGAATGCTGCCATGCGCGGGTTCACGATGGCAGGCACAGGAAACTCTGCCCCGGTATAGGGATTGCGGTCGCGCCGATCGAGCATCACGCGACCTTCGCGAATGCCGTAGGCCGTGCCGCGTTGCAGCCGCCAAAGCTGCCCCGCAACAAGCAGCCCGATGTCCATGTAAGGCACCGCACCATCGGTCAGATCAACGCGGAGATAGCGCGCAGTCACTGGTACTGGAAACACCAGCACGACATTCCCCTGGCTTTCATCCTGCGCCTCGGCATTCAGCAGCCCAGTGTCCGCCAAGGTCATGCTGAAATTCGCGACATTCGCCAACCGCGCCTGCACCATCGCCCCCGCGCCAAGCGTGGTAGAAATCAACGCGATACAATCAACCGGCACCTCAACCCCCAGGTCTGCAGTGATGCTCGCACCGCTGCCCATCAACCGCGCACGCCGGCGCGGCTGCGGATCTTGCAGGTTCGTGATCGGCATGGTGGCGATGGTCGCCTGTGCCGAGGCCACGCTGCCCAGCGCCGCACGGTCCTGCTGCAAGAACGCCCCCGGCATGTCAGCCCGCCCCCCAGAGTGTGATTTCAACCCGCCGCGCTGTCAGGCTTTCCCGCCAGCCGACGACGACCCCGACAAACCCCTCATCAAAGCCAAAGGCCGGATAGGTGATGCGCCCGATCTGCCCGATCTCAATTTGCCCGAGGAACCGATCCGTCAGTACGCGCACCATGCGCGGCCCGGCTTCCAGGACGGTGCGCCATTTCTCGGCACGCGCCAGGGCCTCGGCCTCGGTCCAGTAAGCAGCGGGGAAAGAGATTTCTCGCTGCTGCGCCACGCGCGACGTGATCAGACTGCTCTCCGCCCGGGCAAAGCTGCCTTCCTGCGACAAGCGCTGCCGATCCGCCGCCGCGACGCTACCAGCCATGTTGGACAGCGGCGCATGGTTGCGCCCCCAACGCACCGCAATGGCGCGCGGCAGGGGCCGCAGGCTGGCGGGCAATGGCAAGGGCTCGCAAGACAGCACGCAGGCCGAGGGCAGATCGAATTGCGGCGCATCTGTCGCCAAGGGATCTGCGAGGCGCAGCTTGCCGCCGCGCCCGGCAGCGAGCATAGCGCCTGACCCGGCCAGGATTTCCTCGGCCGCCGCAAGCGTGGTGGTCAGGGTGGCGCCTTGGTGAAAGCCGACAATGCCGGGCAGGTCCGCCTCGGCAAAGGCCCAGGCGGTGGTATCGAATTCCGCTGTGTCATAAGCGAGGCCCAGGCTTTCCAGCATGCGGCGCAAAATGCCAGCGATGCTGTTCACATAGATCGGATCGCTATCGCCACGCAGATCGGCCGTGACATCGCCATCCGGCGCGGCACCAAGCTGGAACAGTCCCAGCGCCGCGTAATCCCGCGCCTGTCCAACCGTAGGCGTCCCTTCCGAGACAATCGCCTGCGCCACGCCACGAATGCGAATGGCGTCATGCCCGGCGATCGCGCGCCAATGCGATTGATAGGTCGGCAGGCTGCCGGCGCCGAGATCCACATTCCCAAGAAACACCGGCGCAATATTGAACACCTGCCCGAGTGTCACCGGCTTTGGGCGCCCCTTCAATTCCAGGCCGCCTTCCTGACCGCCCGTGCCTTGAAACAACACAGGCTGCAACGGCGTCGCCATGCGCTCCGTCACATCGCCCAGCGCCAGCCTGGCGCGGAAATCGCCACCGCGTTCCACCCCGCGCAGAATGCCGGTGAATGGCAAGCTCGCGGCAGCAAGGCTGGTGCCGAAATCACTCGCGCGCGCATTGAGCACCGGCAGGCTCAGCACCCGCACTGCACGACCATCGGCCACACCATAGCGCGCCAGATCGGCGGCGAAATTGTCTCCATCGGCCAGCGCGATTTCCGAAACCGTCAGCGCCACCTTGCCACCGACCGCCAGCGCATCCGCGGCGGATTGGCCGATCTCGATATCCTCCAGGATGCGCGGTTCATAGAATGCCAGCGCCGGCGTGTCGCTTGGCGCCGAGACAAAGCCAGCGGAGGCAAGCCGCAGCGTCGCGATGCGCTCCGGCGCCAGAAATGCAGCGGGCAGAAACGCCGGCGCCAGCATGCCATGCGCATCAAACCCGATCACGGCAATGGCTTCCAGTACTGCGCGGCCTCGTCCCAAATATACTGGCCACCATCATACGGCATGGGCGTGGGCGCGACCCAGGCGGTGGTGTTATCCAGGCGCCAGGATGGAAAGGGCTGCGGCGCGATAAAGGCATCGCGCTCAGCATCATAGCGATAGCCAATGCCGGCAAAGCGGCGACGCTTTTTGCCCGTATAGCTGGTTTGCACCCAGCGCGTATCGGCACCAAAGAGAGACTGGCAGAATGCTATGCCAGCGGCTTCATCATCCTGGCCATGGGTTTGCGCATCGGCATTGCTGATGACAATCACGCGAAGCACCAGGCCCTGCGCATCGATTTCCGCGAAATGTGCCATCAGAAAGTGACGCTCCCGCTCGCGGTGAAGGTAATGATGTGAAAGCCGCCGCTGGTGATGATGGTACCGCCGCCCGTGATGGCAGCCGGCAGCGCGTAACTGTCCGGGTAGCGCAGCACGGCAAAGCCTGAACCGCCCTGGCCGCCCCAATACCCCGCACCACCACCATCGCCGCGATTGGCAGCGCCATCCTGCGGTGGATTGATCCAGCCATTGCCGGCACCGCTGCCGCCAAGCCCATCGCCACTGCCACCACCGCCCGCGCCATAACTGATGGCGCTGCCAGTGATCGAGGATATCAGACCAGGGCCACCATCGCCGCCATCGAACCAATAGGAGTAGGGCGGTGCATGCTGACCCGGCCCGCCTGCGCCACCGCCGCCACCTCCGCCGCCGCCGACAGGACTTTCCTCGCCGAACAGAAACGGTGAGCCATTGCCGCCGGGATAGCCTTGTCCAGCAATACCGCTGCCGCCTGGGGGGAATGGTAGCACGGTCGGATTATCTTCGAGGCCAAAGCCGCCACCACCACCGGAACCACCATTGGCGCCCGCCTGATACGCATCACCGCCGATGCCACCACCGATGGCGGTGACATCGGCGATGGCGGAATTACTGCCATTTGAGGCAGCGCCACCGGCGCCGATGATGATGGGAATTTGTGAGCCGGGTGAGATGCTGAAATTGCCGGTACGCACACCGCCACCACCGCCGCCACCTCCGTAAGGTCCACCACGACCGGCACCGCCGCCGGCAACCAGCAGATACTCGACGACGCTTGGCGGGAATGGTCCGGGCACATCCTTCGCGGTGCGGATGGCGATTTCCAACAGCAGCACGGCGGCGTTGGGTTGCGGGCCGAGCGTCAGGCTGGGCCGTGTTGCCAGCGCCGCATTGGACATGCCTGCGCCAAGAAAGGCCGGCGCATCCATGGCGGGCGCATCGGAGGCGATCATGCGATCAGGCTTGAGGAGTCAAAGCCGATGGCCTTCAGCAGCGCGGCCACTTCGGGCGCGAGCACATTCAGCTTTTGCGCCGCAAGCCAGCGTTCGCGCAGCAGCAATTCCGCATCGGTGAGATCGGTGGCGGGCGCTTCAAGCTTGAGTAGCGCCATGGCCTCGCGCAGTTTTCCTGCAGCGCCCAAAGCCTCGACCAACCGAAGCTTGGTGATCTCGCCAGGTGGTGGTGCGGGTGGCGGCGGCGGTGGCACTTCCGGTTCAGGGGGCGGGGGAGCGGCGATGATCTCGACCGCGTCCATCCCGCCCGCCGCGACGATGGCCTCGACCAGCGGATGTTCCACCGGACGGGGCTCGCCGACACTGAACCGATGCGCCTCCAGCGCGGCGGCATAGGCTGCCACACGATCCGTGAGATCATTTCCGAAGGCTGCGACGACCTCGGCGGCAACGCGTAGCCTTGGCGCCGACAAGATATCCGCACCATCCGCCGGCAGCGTCGCGGGCGCCTGGATGGAATCCTCGATGACATCGTCCATGATTGGCCTCATCTCTGAAATTGTCGGAACGTTCGAAAAGCAAGTTCGCCTTGCGGTATTGTTATGCTTGACATAACGCCCGTTATGCGATACGAAACGCCCCTGTGATCGAAAGCTTCGGATGCAAGCGCACGGCGCTGGTGTTTCTGGGACAGGTCCCGAAGGGCTTTCCTTCGGATGTTCTGTCCGTCGCACGGCGCAAGCTGCGCATGTTGGATGCTGCGATACGCCTGGAGGATCTTCGCATACCGCCGAACAATCGGCTTGAAGCGCTGAAAGGTGATCGCGCTGGGCAGCATAGCATCCGGATCAATGATCAATGGCGGCTTTGCTTTGTCTGGCGCAATGGTGCCGCGCATAATGTTGAAATGGTGGATTACCATTGAGGAGAAGTCAGATGCCCCGTAAGCCCGTGACGATCAGACGCGCTGATATCGCAAGCGGCAAGGCCAAGCTGGCGGCGCATAGCAAGGGCCAGGCCCTGCCATTGGTCCCACCTGGTGAGGTGCTCGAACAGGAATTCATGCTGCCCATGATGCTTTCTGCCCGGGCGCTGGCGCGCGATATTGGTGTGCCGCCCAATAGGATCACCGAAATCATACGCGGTGAACGCGCGATCACCGCGGATACGGCGCTGCGGCTTTCGCGCCGCTTTGGTGTTTCGGCTGAGTTCTGGATGAACCTACAAACTGCGCATGATTTGGAAAAAGCGCGCCGGGAATGGCCCGCCGAGGCGGCTTGAGGGCTTTGTCGTTTTCCCTCACGCCCCTGCAAACAGTGCGACCGTACAAATCAGCGCCGGCGGCATATTGGCTGAGGCACCGCCGGCGAAATCGCTCACCGTGATCGGCGGTGTGGCATTGGCGATGGTGATGCCGGTCGTGGCGGCCTGAGTATTTTCGCCGCGAAAGATAAATGGGCTCAGCAGGTCAACGCCGCCATTCACCCCGCCGCCATAGCTGCTGTCACCGCCTGTGCGCACCGCATGCACATGGCCCGGATCATTCAGGCTGTGGCTATGTGCGCCTTGCGACGCTGCATGGCCATGCGTGCCGATGCGCTGATCACCCCCGGCCGCACCAAGCGTGGAACCATCCATGCCAGAAATGCCACTTGTGATACGGCTTGCAGCGACACCGCCAAGATTATCCAAGGCAAAAAGCCCACGACCGCGCGCATCGGGCGTGCCAAAGCTGGTGCTGCCATCGCCCGCGCCATAGGTGGTGCCGATCGCAGCAAACAACGACGCATAGAGGCTGCGCGAGAGGTTCTGCCCATTGGGCCAGACACAAAGCGGCGGCAGGCTCGCGCCGGCCACTTGCACATATTCGCCAATCAACCGGCCATAGCCATGGATCATCGCTGTCCAAGCCCCGGCATTACGCTTGACCTCGGCCGTCATGCCCGCCGGCAAGATGATGGTCGCCTGGCCATTGATCGTCTCACTGGCATTCGGGTCAATCGTCAGCGCGCCTGCCCCGGCGTTGCGGATCAACCAACCGGCGCCAAGGGGTACTGCTGCCACCGCCGGCAGATTGAGCGTCGCTGTCGCCGCGCCGGAAAACACCACCGTATTGCCAAGATCGGCCAAGCTCAGGTTTGCGGTGCCGCTGATGGCGATAACTTCGCTTGCGGCAGGATCCACCACGCTGAATACATCCTTGGTGCCAGCCGGTAGTGCCACCAAGCCACCAGAATTGGACGAGGCCAGGATGGTCGCGCGCGTCAGTGACCCCGGCGAGCCGCCATCAAAATCCCCAAGCCCGATCTCGAACCCGGTCTGCCAGGAAATGCAGTATTGAATGCGCCGCGTCGCAGCGCCGAAGGCTGCCTGGAAACTGCGTGCATTGCTGCTGGCGCCGTTCAGCACCAGCGTGCCGGTGCCGGCGGTATCGGTGCTTTGCTTGGCGCGATAGGCGATGATTGGCATGGGTCACCCCGTCATGTGCTGGCGCGGGCCAGGATGGCTTCGTTTTGCGCGGTCAGGCGGCGCAGCTCGGAAAGCAGGCTGCGCAGCACTTCTGTCTGTGTCTGGCCGGTGCTCAGCACCGCCAATTCCAAGCGATCCGACCCCGCGACTTGTGCTTCAAGCAAAGCGCCGAGATTGGCGGGATCGCTGCCCGGTGCGGCTGTGCGGAGCGTGCGCGCGACATCGGCGACCAGTTCCGCGAAGCTGGTGGAGATGCCGAGAAAATCCTTGGCGATGGGCAGCGCGATTTGCGCAACGCGGGAGAATTCCGCGAGTTCCTCGGGCGTTGCACCATCCAGCAAGGGAGCCTGCGCCGCAGCAAGGGATGACAAGGCCGCGCCATAGCGTGCCTCGAGCGGCAGGCCGCCCAGATCGCCCATGGTCAGGTTTTCCAGCAGGCCGCGCGAAATGCCCTGTAGCTGTGCGTCAAATTGCCGGATCACCGCCAAGCGTTCATCCGCAATGGTCTGTTCCAGCGCTACGACACGGCGGATGTATTCCTCGCCGGTTTCGTCCAGCCCCAATTGGAATAGCTGTTCACGAAAGGCGCGCAGTTCCGCCTCGGCGCGCAGATCGAATTGGCCCAGCGCCACGCCGCGACTATCGCCATTCAAGGCCATGCGGCGAATGCCAAGCGTGCGGTCAATGATATCCAAATCCCGCGCGCGATCGGCTTCAAGCTTCGCAATGCGCTCGGCGCGCTGGGTGTTCAGATCGGCCTCGGACAGGCCCAGGTCCTGTGCTTTCTTGATGGCCTCATCATAGGTTTTGGTGAGCGCTTCCATCGCCGATTTGAAAGCGCTGGTTTTTTCAACTGCGCGGCCCAAGGGCTCAAACACCTGGGTCACGAAATCCGCGGCGGAGAGTGCTTCCTCCAAATCACCGCCGCGCCCGGCCAGCGTACCAAAGGCGGTCATTTGATTGGCGTTATCGCTGCGCAATTGCCCGACCAAGGCAGTCATGGACAATTCGCGCGGCGAGCCTGAGGCCGGGCCAAAGCCCACGGCATGCTGACCCGGTGCGGCAAAGCTCAGATTGCGTGCGGCGATTTGCCGATTGATGGCATCAAGCTGCTGCTGCACCTCGGCCACTGCGCCGGCCTGGTCCCAGCGCTTACCGCGCGCGCCGGTGATGGTGAGCAGCCCGGCATCATCCACGCCAAGAAACACATCACCACCGGAGCGCGCTGCCATGCCTTTCTTGGTCGGCCCAAATAAGCCGCCCGCGGTGCCGCCGATGGCACCGCCGATCATCATGCCAAGCGGCCCGCCCACCAGAAAGCCGATGCCCATGCCAAGGCCGGTGCCGATCAATGTGCCCGGCATGGGATCCGCCGTGCCGCGCAGGCTGCCAGAGATGGTGCCGCCTGCCATGCCAAGGCCAAACCCCATCGCGCCAGCGCCAAGCAGATTGCCCAGCGTCACAGGCGCTGCCGCACCGCCACCACCGGCAAAGAAGCCTGCCTCGCCCGGCAATGCGGTGCCGGCAAAGAAATTGCTCTGCGTCGCTCCAAAGGAGGTCGGCGTATAAATCGGTGTGGAGAGAAACCCACCCGCGCCAGTAAGGCCGAGAGCCTCACCAAGGCCGCCCGTGCCGCCGAATAGATTGGGCGCACCCATGTTCAAAAACGGCAGAGGCGAAAAACTGAACATGCCCGCGCTGCCGCCTGCGCCGCTCGGTACGCTGGCAGCGGGCGTTGCAGGCGCAGCCCCACCAAATGCCCCCATCAGGCTCGGCCGCGATGTGCCGAATACTTCATTCACCAGCGGATTGACGATGGCGAGCTTCGCCATGTCGGTGACCACACTCGCCACCACCTGCCGCGCGATAGAACCGAAATCCAGCGCTGCCTTGCCGCCCATGGCAAAGGCATTCACCAGCCCATTGCCAATCCGGTCCAGCGCATTCTCCCCGATCGAGGCCAGTGCATTGCGCGACCGTTCCGCGAATTGCTGTGCTTCCTGCTCGGCCCTGGCTGAAGCCTCACGCGCAGCGCGGGCGGCAGGGTCAAGCTGGGTCAGGGTGCGATTGTATTGTTCCTGCGTGATGCGCGCTGCCGCCAGCGCAGCGTCCAACGCCTTGACCTGCTCAGCGTATTTTTCCTGCTCGGTCGCGGCACCTTCCACCAGCGACGTGCCGCGTTCCACCAGGCGCTGATATGCGCGCTCAGCCTCGGTCAGGCGTTCTGTCGTGGCGCGGGTGGTCTCGGTGCGGTCTGCCAACCGTGCCAGCGCCTCATCACGGTCCTTATCGGCAGCGGCACGCAGCCGGGCGGCTTCCTCACCCTCAATCGCGCCACGCGCGGCCAGGGCGTCAATCTGCTGCACGCGTTCGGCATGTTCGGCGCGGACGCCGCGTTCCTTGTCGAGCGCCTTATACAATTCCTCAAGCCGCGCCTGATCGGCACGGCGTCCGGCGATGATGGCACGCTGACTGGCGGTGTAGGTTTCCGCCTCGCCAGCTTCCTGTGCCTCGCGCTCCAATTGGCTGCGGCGGGTGATGAAATTCTGTAATTCGCGCAGTGCGGCCTCGCGCTCGGCGCGCAGGTTTTCCAGGTTGCGCCGCATGATGCCGCGCGTGCCGCCGGGCATGGCGGTCTCGGTGAGGGCGGCCTCAGCATTGGCGATCTGCTGATCGAGCACCGCCACCCGATCCCGGCTGCGGTCATAGCCTGCGCTCGCCTGCTCCAACGGCGTGCCAAGCCCGACCGCCACGCGCCCCTGATTGACCGCCGCTGCCGCCGCCTGTGCCGCGCGCGCAATGCCCTGGGACAGCCCAAGCGCGCGATCCAGATCGCCGGCAAAGCGCGACATGGCCTCGCCCAGGATGGAGAAAGCCCGTCCCATGGTGGGCGGCATTTTCTCGAACTCGGCATTGAGTGATTGCCCGGCGCGGATCAGCGCGGGCATCACCACATCGGCGGTGAGCTTTCCGGCCTCGCCCATCTTGCGGAGTTCGCCAACGCTGGCGCCCAGTTCGCGCGCCAGGGCTTCCGCCAGGGGTGGCATGTTCTCCAGCACCGAGCGCAGTTCATCGCCCTGTAAGCGGCCCGAGGCCAAAGCCTGGCCAAGCTGCATGACGGTGGCCGAGGTTTCCGCTGTGCTGGCGCCGGCGATGATGCCGGCCTGTTGCACTGTGCGCACTAGGGCCAGCACCTGATCATTGGTGGTGCCAATCTCCCGCGCCGCGATGGCAAAGCGGGCAAAGGCATTGGCGCTTTCGCTGATGGCCACGCCCGTCTGCTGCGAAAGGGCATAGAGGTTTTGATAAACCTTCTCAGCCGCACCAAAAGACCCGGTCGCCGCTTGCAGGCGTGCCAGTGATTCCGTCGCCTGATCGCCGGCGCGGGCAATGGCGCTGCCCGCTGCCGCCGCGCCTACGGCAACCGCCGCAATCGCTGCCGCTGCACCACCGGCGCGGCCTGCGACACTGACAAAGGCGCTGCCCGTGCTGCCAAGGCTATTACCAAGTGCCCCAAAGCTGCGCACCGCAGCATCAGACGCCGAGGCCAAGCCGCGCATCGCCGGCTGGGCCTTGGCGCTGGCGCCATCAATCTGTTCCAGCGCCTTCTTGCCATCGGCGCCGAGTTTTTCGAGTGACCGGCGCACGGTCTCGGCATTCTCTGCCGAAAGCCGAATGGCGATGGTGCGTGCGGCGCCGCTCATGCTTCGCGCGCCAATTCAGCAACGATGGCGCGCGCCAGCACATTCCCCGCACGGCGGCGCACGCCCGCGACATCAAGCCGCTTGTCGAGCCTGACCTGACGCATGAGAAAGAACATCGGGACAAACCCCTGGGCGAGAGTGGCGCGCGCCAGACGCTGCTGGCCGCGCCGGTTGCCGGTGAGCACTTCGACGTTCGCGCCCACGAACAGCCGCAAGCGCCGACGCTTGCCGAGGCCGCTCGCGCCGCGCACCCGCAAGCACCACAGCCGCACGGTCGGGTTGGATTTGGAGCGGATGATGAACACCTCGCCACGCGCGGCCTTCATCTCAGCCGGTGTCACGCGCAGCCCGCCGCGCGATGAGGCGCCACGCCGGCCACGCGTGGCGTTGTACCCGGTGGGGAAAGCCAGATAGCGCCCGCCCTTGGCGGTGATGGGCAGGCCCTTGTCGAAGGCTTCCACCAGCTTTGGCGCATTGGAATAGACGAGTGCGGCCGGGCGAAAGCTTTGCGGTGCGGTGCCAGGCGGCGGGTAGAGTTTCAGGCGCCAGCTATTGGCGAGCGCGCGGCCCTTATCGGAGAAATCCGCACCACGGGCCTGAGCGCGGAGTTCGGCCTGTACCTCACGCCCGGCGCGTTCCACGCCACGGCGCATGGCACGCGCGACATCGCGGATCTCGGCCTCCATGGCAGCACGGAGGTCGCCGCGGGTGGTGGCGAGGAGGAGGGGCATGGGGGAACACCGAATTTTCGCTATTAGCGAAATTTTACTTGCCTTCGCTTTCGCTATCGGCGAAAACTCCTCCCATGGTGCTGTTGCTCTCCCCCGCCGCATTGAAGGCCTTGATGGGCATGCCAAAACGGGAGCGAGCACAACTCAAGGCGCGGCTGGACGCGATTGCTGCCGCACCGGGCGAACAGCACGCCAGCGTCACGGCGCTCCAGGGCGAACCGCGTGGGCGGTTCAGGGTTCGTCAGGGCGATTACCGTGCCGTGTTTCGTATTGATGGAGAGGATGTGATCGTGGATCGCATCGGCCACCGTCGGGAGGTTTATGAGCGATGAATCATTTCAGGCCTTTGGCCGAAACCCCTGAGACCGTGACGCTTTCGCGTCGCGATTACGAGGCGCTTATTGCTGCTGCGGAAGATCGTATTGATCATCATGCGATCGATGAGCAGGAAGCACGGGAAGCAGCACTCGGCAAAGATGCAGCGCGCGCTGATTATCTGCCGGGCCCGCTGGTGGATCGGCTGCTCGCCGGTGAGAGCGCGATACGCATTTGGCGCGAGCATCGCGGGCTGACACTGACTGCGCTGGCAGAGATGGCGAGCGTATCGGTGAGCTATCTCTCGGAGATTGAGAGTGGCCGAAAGCCGGGCAGCGCTGCGGCGATACGCGCTGTTGCCAATGCGCTGCGCCTACCGATGGAGGATCTCACCTAACCGGCCCCCAACTTTCGCCGTTCCCCCTCCATCTGGGCCTCCGTACCGGCCAGCACCGCAAACCCATCCACCACCCAGGCCGCTTGGTCATTCACGCCCCCCGCATCCGGCCAATGCGCAATGCCGCCCATGCCGCCGCGACACGCGGCCCACAGCCGCACAAAGGCTTGCCAGGGCTCGGCAATCACCAAGCGCGGGTTCTCCGCCCAGGTATCGCCGCCCACCAACCAATCGCCACCCTCGGCGGGTCTCAATCCACCGTCATAGGCGCTGGGCTCGCGGGCGATGGCGAGGGCGCCGCGGAGTTTTTTTCCGCATCCCGACCCGGCTGCATCAAGGCACTCGCGCGCCAGCCGATCGGCTCGATGTCTTCCTGCGGCAAGGCATCCATCAATGCCTCGGAAACCAGACCGCGATCACGCTTGAACGGCGGCAGGTCGGCACCCTCCCAGCCACGCAACGCATGACGCGCCGCCACCCAGGGCAACATGCCGATGTAACGCTGCCGCGCCGCCAGCAGGCCGGCATAGCTTGGAATAGCGGCACAGGCGGCTTCGATCATCGCAAGCGGGGCCTGAGCTTCGGGATCGTCCGGCTCGGCTTCGGCGCGCGCAATCGCGGCCGCAAGTTCCTCGGCATTGCCCGGCGCGGCCTCGGTGATGGCAAGGCGCAGTGCCTCCAGCATCTGCGCTTGCGGCGGATAGATCCCACCATCACGTGCAAGATCGGCGCGAAAGGCCTGACGCTCGCGGAAGGTCAGCGGCGTAATCAGATAGCGCCGCTCAGGCGCATGGGGTGGTGAGAACCATTCCGCATCGCGGCGGGAAAAGACAACGTTCATGGGGTTGCTCCATTGCGGGAATGTTTGTTGAGAGCCCAATTTCACTTGACGAAAGGGCGTCTGTAACCTATAAGTTACGCATGAGAGAGGTTCGTCAGACCGACATATTCGCAAGCTGGATGGAATCTCTCTCCGATCGGCGCACGGTTGAACGCATCGCTCAGCGGATTGTGCGCCTGCAATCAGGGCTTCTGGGCGACGTTAAGCCGGTGGGCGATGGCGTTTCGGAATTGCGCGTCGACCATGGTCCTGGCTACCGGGTCTATTTCGTACAGCGTGGCCAAGTGTTGATCATTTTGTTGTGCGGTGGCGACAAGGGCAGTCAGCGACGCGATATCCAGCGCGCCAAGGCGATTGCCGCTGAATTGGAGGATTGAGACATGGCGATAAAGACACTGCCCTATGATCCGGCGCGTCATCTCACCTCGCCGGAGGCACAGGCGGAATTACTCTCGGATGCGATGCAAACCGGCGATGCCGGCTATATCGCAAATGCGCTTGGTGTCATTGCTCGCGCGCGCGGCATGACAGAAGTTGCGCGCGGTGCGGGCATTACACGCGAAGCGCTCTATCGCGCGCTGAGTGAGGATGGTGACCCGCGCCTCACGACATTGCTTGGTGTGATGCGTTCACTTGGCTTTCGCCTTTCGGTCCAGGCTGCGGAATAGGCGTCCCCCTCAAAACTGCGCCAGAAACAGCGGGCAATCCGCGCCATCCAGCTGAAAGCCAATGTCGAATTGCCCAAGCCCATCGCGCTGCCCGGGCCGCATGGCGGTGGCCTTGGCCGCCGGCGCGATGATGCAAAAGCGATTGCCCGGATTGGCGCCCAGGATCGCCATCAAGGGCATGGCCGAGCCCAGGCGAAACGCGTTGAACAGCGCAACAGCAGTCGTGGTGCTCATCAGGGGATCAATCGCTCCGCGCGCATCACGCTCGGTCGGCACGGCCGGGTCATAGCCCTCAGCTGCTTCGGGATTATCGGGCAGGATGACATTGACGCCGGCATCCAGCGTCAGGCGCCGCGCGCGGGCTAATTGCTGGTTCAATTGGCAGCGGCCATTCACAAAACGCGGTGGCGTCGGGCGAATGACGTTGTTCCACCCTGTCGGCAGTGCTGCCGCAGATTTGTCTAGCAATTGCGCGCGCAGATCAAAAACCAGAAAGCCAATGCCGCCGGTGGAAAGCTCCAGGCTCCAACTGCCGACTGCACCAGTGAAACGCCAACGCAGCCCATCGGCGTAGAAGTAAATCGTGGCGGTGCGATAGACCGCCTCATCCGAGGTCGGGCTGTAGAGAACATTGGCCGGGATCTGCGCGAGTGTGGCGACCGCGCCAGGTGTGGCCATAGTCTCACCCAGGCTTGCGACACGCGCGGCAGTGTAATCAATGATGCCCGTGACAAGGCTGCGATCGCCGGAAAGCAGCAAGGGCATACCGCGATAAAGCTGCGCGGTCGCGGCGAAGGGTGTGGCTAGCGCCAAGCTGGTATTGGTGCCACTCGCGGCGGCGGTAGGTGCGCCAATGGCCGCATTGGTGATGCCTTCCTGCATGGTGCAGCAACGCATCAATTTGCCCCATTCCGGTGGCGTTGCCGGCGTGCCGGAACCACGCAATGGCACGCGCAGCCGAATGCGTGGCCGCATGCCACCGACAATGGCGGGCGAGCGATCGAGTGAGCCGGTGAGTTCGCTATTCTCTACCGTGATCGGATCGAAATCGATCTCACAATCAGCGGCGAGCCAATCGGCATTGGCCGGCGTGCCGCCAATGGCGTCCAGCCCTGGGGTGGTTTCGATTTTTGCTGCCACGGCGGCAAAGCGCATGCGCACGAGATCGAGGCTCATGTCGCGGTTCCTTTCGGGATGGGAGGGGAAGGATGGCGGTCAGGCGGACCAGGGGCCGCCATTGGGCCCAATGGCGAGGATGGTGAAACGGGCGAGGAATTCCCCGGCCGGAATGGCGGATTCCTCAGTATCGTAAATGCGGAACTCCGCGCCCTGCTCGACAACATCGCCAAGGCCGGGCGCGGCGGGCGTCCAGCCGGCGAGTAGGGAGACCAGGCGTGCGTGAAGCGTGGACAGCGCCTGTTCGGCGGCAAGGTCACTCGCTGCTGCCGCAAAACCGGAAACCACAAAGCCGATGCGATAATGTGTGCGGCCAGGTTCCTCGGTATCGTCGGCCTCGATCTCCTCACCGCGCAGCACGAGGCGCGGCAGGGCCTCCGCCTCAACATCCACTGGCGCACGCCGCGCGCGGTCCAGCGCCACGTCGGGCAGGCCGGTGATGATGCGCCCGGCAATGGCGGCAAGGGCTGCTTCGCGGAGCGGTAGCGAGCCACTCATGGCGCCCGCGCCAATGTCAGGCGCCAGGTGAGGCCAAGCGGATCGGGCTCCGCCTCCTCAATGCGCCAGGTCTCGGGTGGCGAGAGACGCCGCAGCAAATCTCCCCGGCGTGGTGCATCGGGCGAGAGGTCCGCGACACGCAGCACCGCCTCCAGCGCCACGCCGCGTGCGCCGATGGCGCCGATCTCCTGCGCGGCGTTGGTGAGCGCCACGCGGATAGGCCGCCAGGGGCCGCCCGCCGCCGCGCGCCATTCCGCGGCAATGGCCATGTTCGGATCCGCGAGCATCGTGGCCATCGCCCCATCGAAGGCGCTCATCGTTTCAGCACCTCGACAATGCGCGGCAGCGTCTTTTCGGCGGAACGACCAATGACATAGCCACCGAGGCCGATCTCAACGATGCTCCAGAGCTTGAGCGCTTCGGCTTCACTGATCCCTGGCGCGGACCAGCCGAGCCAGCGCAGCACGATCAAGATGCCAAAGGTGATCATCATCAGCGGCCGCCAGCAGGCGGCGAGCCAATGTTCCGATTGCGCCTCCGCCTTGATGATATCGGCGGCGGCTTTTTCCAGTTCGCCCGCGCGCGCGAGCAAGGCGGCGTTCAGTTCCGCCTCGGCCCGCTGCCGCGCCTCGGCATCGGGGAATAGCCGCTTGAGTGCATCGCCCAGGATCGGCACCAGCGCGGGCAGCAATGCGCCGATCACGGGTATTTCCCCCGATCCAATTCGAAATGCGGGCCATCGGGAAAGCTCGGCCAATCGCCGCCCCAGGTAATGGCAACGCCAAGCTTTTGCGCGGCACCCTTCACGGCGGCGGCGAGTTGCGCATACAACGGCCATGTGTGGACGACCCCCACCTCGCAAGAGGTAATTTCGGATCTGACGTTGTATCGGTCGGGTGCAGCCATGTGTCCGGCCTGTTTAATGCGGCACGCATGGCCGCTGGCCCTGATGCGATCC
>Ga0315907_10004407_pt1 | contig 15844 bp, 10 predicted proteins | sample LakEriMetagenome_3_FD_203525 | JGI IMG/M metagenome (GOLD analysis project Ga0315907, IMG submission 203525) | Freshwater fungal communities from buoy surface, Lake Erie, Ohio, United States - Buoy 12 MA123 | ecosystem: Environmental > Aquatic > Freshwater > Lake > Lake biofilm | place: USA... | reverse complement strand
TGTACGATGGTCATGGTACACAGTCGATTTGCTTTTTTGTGAAGTGCAACGGTAGCTTGAATATCTACATTGCCAACTCCATCGCCATAGGTTAATAAAAACGGCTCATTACCAATGTAATCCTTAGCACGTAGTATTCGTCCTCCAGTCATGGAATTAAGCCCTGTATCAATCATGGTTACCTTCCAAGGTTCGGCTTTCGATTTATGGAAGGACACTGAGTTATCGTTAAAATCGATTGTAACATCACTTTGATGTAAAAAATAATTAGAAAAATACTCTTTGATGGCGTACCCTTTATAACCTAATAAAATGACAAATTCATTGAATCCATGAGCGCTATAAATTTTCATGATATGCCAAATAATGGGATAAGGCCCAACTGAGATTAAAGGCTTGGGTTTATTAACTGATTCTTCGCTGATGCGAGTTCCAAAACCTCCGGCTAAAATAAGTACTTTCATATGTTAAATTTAAGGGTAAATTTCGTTCCATGCATGACTTGTTTGCCTTTTCATTGAACGAAAAATCAATACAATACTCAATAAGGTTTGAAAAACAGCCAATACTGAGAAAGAAAGCATTCCTAGGGTTTGCTGTTTCAATAAAATGCCTTGAATGCCTTGCTTTAAAACAAAACCAACTTGATAATGGTAAGCAATGGAACATAGCAATAACACTAAATAAATGAAGTGCGGCCAAACGAAAACGGAAAGTTTAACTGAACCATCTTTAGCAGTTGGTAAGTAAGGTATCTTCTTATTGAAAATCGTCAACAAAAACCCATACGTGAATACTGGCCAACAAGCAAACTTCATCACCATTCCGCGCCAATAAAACCCCTTTTCATTTTTATAATCGACTAAATACTGTTGTGAAAGCCAATAAATTGCCAAAGAAAAGATGGCAAACGGCATGGCGCGAACCAAGAAATCAGTAAAAGTCATATTGACAGCCACCCAACCAAATAAAAAATAAAAGAAAGGCACTAAAAGGAAGAATAAGGTTCGAATACCTACCAAATAAAACGTACCAATGGTCCAGTACCTAAATTTAGCGGATAAGGTTAATGAATTAAAAAGCCTTGGATACTCTTCGAATAACACTTCAAATAAGCCGCGAGACCATTTCAGCTGCTGTTTCGAAAAACTGTCGAAATCTTCTGGAACTAATCCACGATTGACAATCACCGGGTGATAATGAGATTTCCACCCTCTCGCATGCAAACGGATAGAGGTCAATAAATCTTCAGCTAATCCATGTGCATGTCCACCGATGCTATCAAGGGCTGTTCGTCGAAAAATACAATTGGCACCAATGGCCACAGCTTGTTGATTTGAACCGTAGTACAATTGAGTAGGCCCATAAAATAAATAGGTTTGTTCTGCTGCTGCTAAGGCCACTGGACTTCTATATTGGTTGTAATAGCCTTGACTAACTTGAACAAATCCAACGGATTGGTCGTTAAAAAAAGGTAATACCTCATCTAAAAAATTAGGAAAAACGAGATGGTCGGGATCTAAAATCAAAATAATTTCTTCGGTGGTTTGACGCAAGGCTTCATTCACCTTTCCCGCCTTGGCTCCTTCTACCTTTGACATATCCAAATGAGTAAAGCCAAAAGATAAAGCCAAGGTCTTGAATAAGGGGTCGTTGGTACCGTCTAAAAAATAAACGGTGCACGGAGCAGTTAAATTCGATAAGGCCTCAAAGGTCACTTTAAACATGGACAGGGGTTCACCCGGCGCTGCCGTGGTGAAGATAGCAACTGATGGGGCATGCTTAGATTCCGGTTTAGGCACTGTTGCAATAGAAATCCGAGTGAGTTGATACCAATTAAGTAGTATTCGAAAAATTCCAAACCACATAAAAATTGATACCACAAGAAAATACCAGAAATCACCGATATGAACGCGTTTAAACCACCAATCAAATAAACTCAAGGTACTCAAGAAACCCGCAAATATCAACGCTAACAACAGTATAGATTTAATACCTTTAGGACCACGCACGCGCTTCATTTGCCAAAAATCTAGTAGGGGTTGTGTCCGATTCATAGGCGTTTTGAACATGAAATGGTCAACTGGTGCGCTGCATTAAAAATGGTACTTCTGTACTCATATTTACCTAAAAACTGAAGTTTATTTGTCGCCTGATAAGCAATACTTAATTTCAAATCAAATGGCACGAATGAAAGTGTAGTTGTTTTCATGTCGATCGTTTCATCTCCTAACTGTAAGTACGGCTGACTGGATCGACCAAACCCGGTAGTATTGGTAAAGCCGATGGTCAACTTTTTAACAGGGGTGGACTGCACATCAATTATGCCCCCAATAACACGCATATTCATCGGAGTAAACCAAAAAGGATATTCCCCTTGAATAGTTGACCAATTTCCACTTGCTACCAACGCATCATAGGAAAGCACCGACTCATATTCCAATTGATTACTTGTTGAATATCCAGCAAAAATTCCGAGTCGAGGCTCAATTATGCCTCGAACAATAAACGGTGAAAGCACCCATGAATACCAGCTGTATTGTTTAGAGTTAGAATTTGCTCGTTGGGAAAAGGAAAGGACAGTTTCCATATTCAAGCCATCTCTCCTCGAATAAGTTGTTCGATTAGCTACTTGATGAATCAAAATAGTAGCGCCGATGCTTCCACGTGTTAAATCATAGATTTTTGCATCATACCGTAGATCATTTATCCATTGAGAAGTTAATTGTGTTTTAAACGACAACAAACCAATGGGTTTTATGAGTTTTCCGAAAGCAGAAATACCAATGCCTCCCGTGATTCTTGAATTCATTCGAGGCAATGCCACGGTATTTTGCGCTTGTACTTCGTATTGAACATTGTTAACATCAGCTAAACCAAAGTACGTTGAGGAAAGGTTTACTTGATAATTCCACCATTTAGATGTTCCTTTCCGATATTCGAATTGAAGTCCATAACTCGAAAGCGGCTGATTGTCCGACAGGCTAATCCCTTCCATTTTTACGACAGGAGCAGATAATGAATCCTTACGGCGCAATAATTCATTTTTTGCAGCAGTAATTTGATTTTTTTCTGAAGATTTGATTTGATTAAGCTTTTGCTCTGCGATGTTGTATGAACCTAACCAAAGTAAGATTTCGGCTTTTTTCAGTTCAGCATTTTGAAAGAGTGGATCAGACGAAGGAATTTGATTGAATACCTCATAAGCGCTTGAAAGCTGCTGATGTTGATATAAGTACATACCATATTCAATGTTAAACCATGCGAATTTGAAGCCAAATGAATTTGCTTGCTTATAGCAGTATGACGCTTTCCAATCAGCATCCGATTGCTTAGACAATAAAGTACCTGCTTTCCAAAATTTCCAATATGCCGCCTCATCATAGCATAACCCTTTCATGCTAGGCATTTTGTTCGCCGTCTTTAATTCTTCAATAAAATGATCCAAACACGTTTGAGACCTTGCGCTGAATGATGCCAATGAAAGTAGTGCAACAACAAGTACTAATCTCAATTCATTAAATCGCATCCCATAAAAGTATGAATAACTTTTAGAGTTATTTCATAACGATTATTTTCTTTTCAAGTCGCTCGGCACCGTTTGTGATGGTAAGTAAATACTGACCTGCAGCTAATTCACTCACTGGGATAGATAATTCGGTGCCATCCGCAACCACTAGCATGAGTTGCTTTCCAAGTACATCTGAGAGGCTTACCAGTGCATTGGGTGCTAATTCACTCAAAGTAAACATGTCAGCGCTTGGATTCGGATATACCTTTACCTGATTGAGCGATGAATTACTGAGCCCATTGGTTCCAGTTTCGGTAGTGTAGAAATAATTATCCGTTTTTAATAAGGACCATACCGTTCCAACCGGTTCGTAAATTTCTTGAATATCAATTTTACTGTTGTATTTGTAATCGCTTGGTACATTCAAGACTTGTAGTAAAGGTAAATCATAAGTATTTGCCATTTTATACTGAGGACTCCAATTGCTTCCTTGTTTCATAAATGATTCGTACAATGTAATGTCATTCGTACCATTGTAAACCATGTCTTCTTTAAAACTCTCATCCCAGTTCTGTCCATTAATGTTGTAACTTAAGATTTGTATGCAATTATTTGATGCATCGTACGCGTAGGTTGATTTGTTCAATTGATCCCAAGCGCCATTGTTCCAAACCAAAAAGATTTGTTCAACAGGATTTCCGTTTTGGTCATAGGCATACGTTTGTTTCGCGGAGTTATCGAAAGTGATTCCATTATTCATGGTTGTTTGATTGATCATTTCAGTAACTACATTGCCCGTGTACACATACACCATTTTTCCATTTAGCTGCCATGAACCACCGTTGAAACTAAAGAAAAGTTCATCCGTCACATTCCCGTTAGCATCTCTGATGTAATCAGTTTTGTTTGAATTCCAGTAGGTTGCTGCAGCTACATCATACCAAAGGTTAGTGATAGATGAAACTTGATCTTGGGTATTGTAGTTCAAAAGGGTTTTAACCACTGGAGTAAGTACATTGTTCTGAACCGTTGAAAATACTTGCTCTACTAATAAATCATTGTTATTGAAGGTATATGAATTCTCATCAGACAGAATGAACACACCCGTTGTACCTTGAAATTCAAAGGAAGATGTATTAATGTGACGCATTAATTGGTCGTAAGAATAAATTTGCTTACTAAAACCCGGTGCAACTACACTATCTAGCGTATAGGTTGTTTGAGCCATTGAAGAAAAGCTTAGAAAGCCTAGGAAAAGGGAGAAATAAAAATGTTTCATAAAAAATTACTTGTTAATTGATTTATTGCAAAGCTAAGTAATGTAAAACAATATTTAGGACCTGAACGCATAAAACATAAGATTATATGAGCTTTTATGCTATATGGATGAATATTAGTAGAATTTAGATTCGTGTCCACCTACTTATTTGTACCTTGCTCCAGTTATTAGCGATAAGCCTATTATTATTCTATGAACATAAAAAACCACACCTTTATTGTCACCGGCGCAGGTAGCGGAATGGGTAAAGAACTTTCCTACCAAATCGTGCAGAAGGGCGGATTTGTTATTGGAATCGACCGGAATCAGGAAACACTAACTCAAACGAATGAATACTTGCGTGACTTTGGGGGCTTAAAAGCAAGCTATGTATTAGATATAGCAAACGCTGCAGCAATAAAAACAGTGTGTGAGGATCTAATAACTACACATAAAACCATTGATGGGGTCTTCAATAATGCGGGAATTATTCAGCCCTTTATACCGTTCAATGAACTGGATGAAGAAGCTATCCGGCATGTAATGGATGTGAATTTCTTTGGATTGGTTTTACTTACCAAAGCCCTACTTCCTACCCTGTTAAGTAGACCTGAAGCACACATTGTGAACACCTCGAGTATGGGTGGTTTTTTACCTGTTCCTGGTCAAACAATCTATGGCGCTTCTAAAGCGGCGGTTAAGCTGTTTACCGAAGGATTATTTGCGGAATTAACGGACACAAAAGTCCATGTTACCCTTATTTTACCTGGGGCAATAGAAACGAATATCACCAGCAATTCAGGGATTGAAATTCCTTCTTCTGCGGACGGAAAAAGCTATAAAATGCTTTCAGCAACGGATGCCGCAACCCAAATCATAAAAGCCGTAGAACGCAACAAATATCATGCATATATCGGACGAGATGCTTGGTTTATGAATATACTCACACGCCTTAATCCGCTTTATGCAAACCGAATGATTTCAAAACAAATGAAATCACTTTTGAAAAATTAATTAGGGAATTCCTTAAAAACTCTTGGAAATTGTTAAACAATTAGTACTTTTGCCGCGGAGAGTTGGCAGAGTGGTCGATTGCGGCGGTCTTGAAAACCGTTGAACCGCGAGGTTCCGGGGGTTCGAATCCCTCACTCTCCGCCAAAACAAATTAAAAGCTAGCCGAAAGGCTGGCTTTTTTTATTACCAGTAGCGATCATTGCTTGCAATGGTGAGCAAAAAGGTAATAAAAAAAGTAAGGATGCTTGCATCGTTGCTTTTGATTTGTTTTGAAGCATCTCCCTTAAGGGTTCACGAGCGAAGCGAGTACTCCCTTAACTCACGTAATCCATCATGCTTTTAGCACGTTGGTAAAGCTCGCTTTGACAACGGAAAAAAAGTAAAAAAGATAGGTTGCGACTTAGGAGCAAGCTTGCTTTTAATTTGTTTTGAAGCATCTCCCTTAAGGGTTCACGAGTTCAACATCGCTACGCTATGATGAACATTGCAACAGCGAGTACTCCCTTAACTTACGAAATCTATCATTCTTTTAGCACCTTGGTAAAGCTCGCTTTGACAACGGAAAAAAAGCAAAAAAGATAGATTGCGACTTAGGAGCAAGCTTTCTTTTTAATTTGTTTTGAAGCATCTCCCATAAGGGTTCATGCGCCTTAGCGCATAATCCCACGAATTAACACGTATCAATTTCAAGAATTACAAGACCGCGGATATCATATCTAAGGTAACTGAATTGTTTTGAGGCATTCCCCAAAAGGGTTCAGGCGCATAGGCTTGTTCGTCTCTATGCGATTTTGTACCTTTAACCCATGAATACGCCCCTCGCAGAACGCATGCGCCCGCTCCAACTCGATGACTATATCGGGCAGGTTCATTTTCTGGGTCCAGATGCCCCCTTGCGCAAATCGATCGATGCTGGCGTGCTTCCATCCATGATTTTTTGGGGACCGCCAGGTGTTGGTAAAACGACCCTTGCAAATTTAATTGCGACACACTTAAAAAGACCATTTTATAAACTTTCGGCGATTTCTTCAGGCGTTAAAGAAGTCCGTGAAGTGATTCAGCAAGCGGAAAAAGGAGGAATGTTTCAACAAGGTGGTGCGGTGTTATTTATTGATGAGATTCATCGCTTTTCAAAAGCGCAACAAGATTCCTTGCTCGGAGCCGTTGAAAAAGGAACGGTTACCCTGATGGGTGCCACCACAGAAAATCCATCGTTCGAAGTGATTGCTGCCCTACTTTCCCGCTGTCAGGTGTATACCTTACAAAGTCACAACAAAGTAGATTTAGAATTGCTCTTAACTCGAGCCTTAAGCAAAGATTCTTGGTTGAAGTCCAGGGAAATAACGCTGCAAGAAACGGAAGCCTTACTGGCTATTTCTGGTGGTGATGCACGAAAATTACTCAATGTATTTGAGCTTTTAGTCGGTAGTGCGCCCGCTAATCAACCGTTAATCATCACGAATGAGTACGTATTTGCCAATGCGCAACAAAGCCTTTCAAGGTATGATAAAGACGGCGAACAGCATTACGATATTATTTCTGCATTTATTAAGTCGGTTCGCGGTAGCGACCCCAACGCTGCAGTGTATTGGTTAGCGCGAATGATTGCGGGTGGAGAGGATCCCAAATTCATTGCTCGTCGCCTCTTAATTATCGCTTCCGAAGATATTGGATTGGCTAATCCAAATGCCTTATTAATCGCAAACGCAACCTTTGACAGCGTATCCAAATTAGGTTGGCCAGAATCGCGCATCGTACTCTCCCAATGTACGATTTATCTAGCCACCTCGCCCAAAGGAAATGCCGCCTATCAAGCCATTAATCGAGCGCAAGAACTGGTAGCAAAAACTGGAGATTTACCGGTACCTCTTCCCCTACGCAATTCCCCCACGGCGTTGATGGAAGAATTAGGGTATGGCGAAGGCTATTTATATGCCCACGATTTCCCGGGGAACTTTGTAGTCCAAGAATTTCTACCTGATGCTATCGCTGGAAGTAATTTCTTTAAAGCGGGAAGCAGCGCAAAAGAACAAGAAATTGCCAAGCAACTCTACCAATTATGGAACGATAAATACGGTGCGAATGAATAGGCTTCTCTACTCCCTCATCGTATTTCCTTTTTCTTTATTGCCCCTTAAGTGTTTAATGGTACTGCGACCACTTTTATTTGTCGTATTATATCAATTAGTTGGCTATCGAAAAAAGGTGGTGCTTTTAAATCTTACGCGTAGTTTTCCGAGTGAAACCCCAGCACAAATCAAAGAAAAAGCGAAGTCCTTTTATTGGCATCTTAGTACCGTATTTGTTGAATCCGTTAAAAACCTGAGTTTTTCGGCTGATGCCTTAAGGTCAAGAATTACCTACACGAATCCAGCATTAATTAATGAATTGCACGCAAAGGGAAAGAATATTCTTTTGGTTGGCGGACATTACGGAAATTGGGAATGGCTCATCACTTCCTTAGGGATTCATTTTCCGTCGCATGTATTTGGTCTTGGGATGCCCCTTTCGGCTTCGTTCTGGCAACAAAAACTCACCGAACGCCGTGAGCGGTTTGGCCTAAAAGTGATTCACAGTAAAAACTACAGGGAGCATTTGCTCAAGGAAACGAATCAACCCTTTATTTTGTTAATGTTAGCGGATCAGAGTCCGGGCGACTCTAACAAAAGTTATTGGATGGAATTCCTTAATCAACAAACCGCCATACCTTTTGGCACCGAGGCGCTAGCGAATGAAACCGATGCCGCAGTGGTCTTTCTGAATCTGTCGATAAGTAGTCCCGGATTTTATTCCTTGACCTTTGAACTCTTATCTGAAACCCCTAAATCACTTACCTTTGGAACCCTTACGGAAGCTTATACAAAGCGTTTGGAAACTGCGATTAATTCTCATCCATCCCTATGGATGTGGTCGCACAAGCGATGGAAACGAGAAATTCCGGAAGATTTAAGCGCATTAAGAACCATACAAGAAAACCGATTTAATCAACGATACCGATGAAACACCTCGTATTCTCCACCCTACTGATCTGCAGCTTTACCTTAAGCATTGCCCAACTCATGAAGAAACCATCCGCTGTGGAAATTTCAACCTTACCACAATGGGCTCAACTCATGTATGGGGACAATCCAAACATGCTGGAAGTAAGTGCAGCGTATAATTCGTATTACCGAACGCATCCCTTTGAAAAAAGCTACCATACACAATACTATAAACGTTGGGTGCGTACCTACTCTACCCAACTGAATGATGCGGGATATATTGTCTTACAAGCAGTTAATTCCAATCCAAAACCGAGCATAATTAAATCTTCGTCGTGGTCCGTGGTTGGACCAATCACTACCTATTCACAAGGCGGTGGACAAGGGGGCGACCAAGCAAATATTTATAGTTTAGATCAATGTGCAGGCTCACCCAATACGGTAATTTGCGGTACCGAACCTGGAGAGGTTTATAAAAGTACGGATGGTGGACAAAACTGGACCTGTATTTCTATGGGTTTAGATTTCTCAAGCGGTGTAAGCGCCGTGGAAGTAAGTCCTACCAATCCCCTGCTCTTTTTTGCCGGTGGAAACAATGGCGTTTACCGTAGCTTGAATGGCGGATCCACATGGACCAATGTATTGCCTAATTCTGGGTTTGGCGTAAATGAAATTCTAATCGTTCCGGGAAATGAGAACATCGTATTGGTGGCCTCCGACAAAGGATTGCATCGATCTACGGATGGTGGTACAACTTGGACTCAATTATGGGGTGATGCGTGTTACGACATTAAACCGAATGTCTTGAACGCACAGGAACAATACCTCGTAAAACACGACCCCAACTTGAATATTTGCGGATTTTTAAAATCCACAGATTTTGGCGCAACATGGACCACACAAAGCAATGGCTGGTATAGTTCAGTAGATCCTGCGCGCAACGATGGCGGTGCCCGAATTGCCCTTACTCCTGCGAATCCAAATCGAATCTATGTATATTTAATTGGAGAAGCGAAGGCTAATGACTACGGATTTATCAGCATCTATAAAAGCGATAATGCGGGAAGCTCTTGGCTAAATGCCTACGGACAAGATGGAGGACCGTATTCAGCAGCACATCCAAATTTAGCGATTGGCACGTCTACATGGCTATATCATCAAGGATTTTATAACTGTGCCATACTTGCCAATCCAAACAACGCAGATGAGATTTTGGTAGGTGGACTCAACTTGTACCGATCTACAGACGGTGGCGCAAGTTACACAAGTGTCTCCGGATACGTTGGCGGTCCACTTTCACTCCATGTAGACAATCAAGATTTTCGTCAGGTCAATGGAAACACGTGGATTACCACCGATGGTGGAATCTATAAATCGACCGATTTTTTAACGACCCAACCCGCTTTCAAGATGTCGGGAGTTCATGCGTCAGACTTTTGGGGATTTGGTGCTGGATGGAATGAAGATGTATTGGTTGGCGGCTTGTATCACAATGGAAATCAAGGATACCATGAAAACTATGGCGCTGGAAATTTCTTGAATTTAGGAGGTGGTGAAGCCCCTACGGGATATGTTAATCCTGGAAGAAACAGAATTACCTATTATTCTGATATTGGTGGGAAAACACTGCCAACCAGTTTAGCTAATCCGATCACAGGGGCTCCGTTTGGGATGGCTCCTAATGAAAGCTATTGGGCTGCAGAATCGAGCGAATTTGAATTTCAACCCAATTGCTACAGCATCGGGTATCTAGGAAAAGATAATTCACTATGGAAAACAACTGATGGAGGGGTGTCTTTTAATTTGGTATATTCCTTTGGAACCGCCGCAGGCGATCAAGTGAAGTATATAGAGATCGGAAGTGAAAATCCGAATATCATTTACCTAAATCAGCAACCGGCCGCTGGGAACCTTGGTAAGTTATGGAAATCTACGGATGGCGGAATCACATGGAATCAACTAACAATCCCCGCAGGAAATAGCCGACGGATGTTGCTTACCTTAGATCCAGCCAATGATAATCACTTATTCATTGCCTATCCGAGTGGGTCGAATGGAAACAAAACCTTTGAAAGTACAGATGGCGGAATTTCATTCACAAACATAACAATCAATGTACTTAACAACGAAAGTGTACAGAGTATTCTAACCATCGGAGGCACCAACGGTGGCGTGTATTGTGCTACCAACAAGGCGGTATATTACAGAAATGCCACTTCTTCATGGTTGTTGGATAATTCAGGCCTTCCTACACAAATTAATGGAAACATTTTACGTCCATTCTATCGAGATGGAAAAATCCGCATGGCTTCATATGGAAAGGGAATCTGGGAAAGCGCCCTGAATGAGGCACCGAACGCCCCCATTTGTAGAATTATGGTCGATAAACTTTCACAAACTGTGATTTGTGCAAGTGATTCGTTTTATTTCGAAGATCATTCTGTGTTAAACCATCAAAATGCCACCTGGAACTGGAGTTTCCCTACCGGATCACCTAGCACTTCTGCCATAAGAAATCCTGCCGTTTTATTTGGTGTTGGGACTCATCAAGCCATACTAACCATAACCGATGGAAACGGTCAAACCGACAGTGATACGCTTTCAGTAACGGTTACCCAGTATACCTTACCTGGGATTGTTCAGGAAGGATTTGAAGGAAATTTCTTACCCAATGGATGGAGTATTGAAAACGAAGATAACGGAGGAACCTGGAGTAACTCCTCAACGATAGGCGGTTATTCAAACTCGTCGAAATCCGCGAAATTTGATAATTACAACATTGATTCTCAAGGGAGTTTAGACGATTTAATCTTCAATATCGATGGGGCTCAATTAGTGAACCAACCCTTATTAACCTTTGATGTTGCTTATTGTCGCTGGGGTGCAGGATATTCTGACTCCTTATATGTTGGGGTTTCAACGGACTGTGGGGCAAGCTATCAATACGTGTATTATCGCGGAGGAGAAAATCTTGCCACGGCACCTGACAATCAATCTGAATTTGCTCCTACTTCTACCCAATGGCGAACGGATACGGTGAATTTAGCTACTTGGGCAGGACAAAACAACGTACAAGTTGCGTTTAGGAACAAAGGCGACTGGGGTAATATCTTGTACTTAGACAACATTAATTTAGGCAGTTCTGTTGGGATTAATGAGGTTCAAAACATACAGGCACCTAGCGTATACCCCAATCCGCTCCGAGCAGGCGGAACCATTCACATCAAGAATTTACCAAAATCTAGCTTAAGCTTATTTGATGGAAAAGGTAAACGGGTTTGGGAAGCCACGGCTGAACATGAATTTCAAGGAAACCTTCCTTCTACCCTTTCGGCGGGATGGTATTTATTGCACATCGAAGGAGAAAAAACTATATGGAATTATAAGGTAGTTGTGGAATAACTACTTCCCCTTAGCCTTGATGACAATGGCCACTGTGTAAAACAGAATTTTTAAATCAAGGGCAATGCTTCGGTTGTTGATGTAAAGTAAATCATACTTCATGCGATCAAGCATTTGTTCCACATTCTCTGCGTACCCATATTTTACTTGTCCCCAAGAAGTAATTCCAGGACGGACACGATTCAACAGCACATACTGCGGCTCATGCTGAACGATTTGATCAATATAGAATTGTCGTTCAGGACGGGGTCCAACCAAGGACATGTGCCCAAGAATTACATTAATAAATTGCGGGAATTCATCCAACCTAGTTTTTCTCATAAACCGCCCAATGGGTGTAATTCGGGAATCATTGGAAGAGGACAACTGGGGACCATTTGCTTCAGAATTCACATACATCGTACGGAATTTAATAATTTGGAAGGGTTTGTTATTCAGTCCGATGCGTTCTTGAAGAAAGAAAATAGGTCCAGGAGAACTGAACTTAACTAAGACCGCAGCAATCAAATACATCGGAAGCAACAATAGCACTGCGATTACAGACAGTGAAATATCCAAAAATCGTTTAATTGCTTGTTGCCAAAGCGGCATTACGTCACGATTTAGCTCAACAAAAAGTGCTCCATAAATATTGGTCATTTTCAAGGATCCACTTAACAACTCATACATGTCTGGAAGGACTTTCACGATGATTCGGAGATCGTTAATTTTTACAAGGATTTTTTGCAAGCGGTCATGGTCGGAACTTTCAATAGCCACGATAATTTCATCGATATGATGATTGGACAAAATTTCATCTAATGCATTGACATGACCTAGATAGGGCATTTCGCTTGACAAGGCATGATCTGACCCATTAACATTAACATACCCGATAAACGTATTTACACTGCGTGATTGGTGGTTAATTTCATTAAAAATATGAAGTGCGCGCTCGCTTCCCCCTATGATTACAGTAGAAAATCCATTATTGGCTCGCTTCAGGCGATTAATCATGAAGGTAATTAGAGCCAATCGGGGTATCAGGGTAATAAAAAAATGGCTAATAAAAAGAACAGCAAATGAAAAATAGTAATCTCTATAACTGATTACGTGATCATCCAATAATAAAATGAAAAAGATTAAAATTGAACCAATCACAGCCGCAATGGCCGTTAATTGGATGATTTTCAATCGGTACAGCCTTCTAACATTAAGGTAGGTTCCTTGCAAATAATAAAGCAAGACGTATGCTAGGGGAATAAGACTTATTCCAAGGTAAAAGGTACCATTAGGAATAAACATTTTGTGCTCAAGCCAAGTTGCCCTCGTAACGTAAAAAATGAACCATGCGAGCATCGCAGCCAGGACATCCAACACCAACAAACTCAACGCCCAATATCGCTTCATGGCATGTATACAACCTTAATATTATCAATTCTAATTTCTGTATTCGGAAGTGAAGATTCTTTCCATGCTTCAAACCCATGATCAAAATAGGCACTTGCATCCGACGCACCAATGAGTTCTCGAAGTTCGATATACATTTTCTTCCATTTCACTGTTTCTGGGGTCGATTTATTCAACTGAATATTGGGATTCTTTTTTAGTCCACTTGGAGAAATCGCGAGAAGGCTGGTGACCACTCGATTGGTGGTATAGTAATCTATTTCAAGGTAAACTTCTTTACCCCTCGGAAGATATGACCCAAACGTAGTATATGCAACCCAAATTGAATCAGTTGAATTCAGGTCAACTTTCGCATACGTATTGCCATTAAATGGTTGTAGATCTGTATTATCTAATACGAAACTTGCCATGGAGGTATTAGGGTCGTTCTCGAGCATCACGTTAGCGCCTTCAAAGTCTTCAATGATGAATTGAGCGTTAGAAACGTATTTTGTAACAGGTGCAATGGAAACTGTTTGATTTTTAGTTAGGGTTAAATTGGTGCTATAAACCGAACAAAAGGGATAAATTTTCTTTGTTGCTGCAATCCCGTTTACCCGAACACCAGGATATACTTTTACGTCTACCGCTCCGGATTTCAATAGCGGAATTTTAACAGGAAGCTCAAAAACCCCTACGCATTGATCATTGATGTAAACCCATGCCTCAGTAAGGGATTGACTCAACTCTCCCTCCGCTCCGCTCAATTCAGGATTCGCCACCAAGGACCATTTATCAATGTATAACCACGAGGGATCTGGGTTATTTTTAACACACCCCTGAAGCAAGAGAACCAACCCGGCAAAAACAAAGTTTTTGAAATTCATGCGTGGCAAAAACGTTGGAAACTCCATTTTATTTTATTGAATTAAATCTAGAATTTGATAGGCTACTTTTAAGGCCTCATGTCCAGCTCTTAAATCCACGGAAATCTTGGTCTGTTTGGTAATACCCAATGCAAATTCCTTCAATTCTTCCTCTATCGCATTGGTTGGAAAAACCTTTGGTGAATCAATAGATAATTTCTTAGGTTCTTTTCCATTCCCCAAATCCAATACCATATCGTACGGATCGGCAGGTCCTTCAAGCCCTTCAAGGCGAACTACTTCTATGCTTTTATTTAAGAAATCTATTCCAACGTAAGCATCCCGCTGAAAGAATCGGGATTTACGCATGTTTTTGAGTGAAATTCTACTGGCGGTAAGGTTTGCTACTGTACCATTTTCAAACTCAATTCGTGCATTGGTTATATCATGGCTTTCGCTCACAACGGCAACACCAGAAGCCGAGATGTGTTTAACTGGAGATTGCACCACGTGCAAAATAATGTCCAAGTCATGTATCATTAAATCCAAAACCACAGGGACATCTGTTCCACGGGGATTAAATTGTGCTAAACGATGTGTTTCGATGAAATCTGGTTGATGTAGCAAAGGTTGGGCTGCTATAAACGCCGGGTTAAAACGCTCCACATGTCCAACTTGGATTAAAGAGTCACTCTGGGTTGCCAATTCAAGGAGTATGGTACTTTCTTGTAAAGTTTGCGTGACTGGTTTCTCAATAAACACATGCTTATTTTGTTGAATTGCCTTGCGCGCTAAATCAAAATGAAAAGGGGTTGGCGTAACTACATCCAAGGCATCAACAAGTTGAATGAGTTCGTCGGCATGTTCAAAATAGGGAACATCAAACTCTTCTTGAACCGCTAAACCAGCATTTCGGTCGATGTCGTGAATTCCAACAACATGGAAATATTGAGGAAGTCCTTTTAAAATTTTCAAGTGAATTTTACCAAGGTGTCCTATACCAAATAATCCGATTCGTATCATGTGCATTTTAATAATACAAAAATAAAAAAGCCATTAGAAATCTAATGGCTTCTGCTAATAGTTAAAAGGATTTATTTACTTTTTCACGGCATCAACCACTGCTTTAAATGCAGCTGGATGATTCATTGCCAAATCCGCGAGTACTTTGCGGTTCAACGTCATTTCACTTTTATTCACTAATCCCATAAAGTGAGAGTAGCTCATTCCGTGTTGACGAGCACCGGCATTGATACGCACGATCCAAAGTGAACGATAATTTCTTTTCTTTTGTTTACGTCCAGAGTACGCATATAACAATCCTTTTTCGATTGCATTTTTAGCGACGGTCCAAACATTTTTTCTACGGCCATAATAACCTTTGGCCAATTTCATCAAGTTCTTTTTCTTAGCTCTTGATGCTACGTGATTTACTGATCTATGC
>Ga0315907_10004405_pt1 | contig 15849 bp, 21 predicted proteins | sample LakEriMetagenome_3_FD_203525 | JGI IMG/M metagenome (GOLD analysis project Ga0315907, IMG submission 203525) | Freshwater fungal communities from buoy surface, Lake Erie, Ohio, United States - Buoy 12 MA123 | ecosystem: Environmental > Aquatic > Freshwater > Lake > Lake biofilm | place: USA... | reverse complement strand
TGCCATAATTTTACTCAATAGCGAAAAAGTAAGCAGCATAAGTGCCATCTAGGTTTGATTGTACTCCAAACTTCAGCAAGATCGCCAATGCTCTCGCCATGCACGAAAAACTGATGCTCTATGGCATCCGCTATGATCCCAATTACAAGATTGCAGATAAAAATTGAGCGTAGCGATCGCCTCATTATGATTAATTTTGATGTCGAAGGAATTTTGCAATATTTAGGTGGTTTACAGGAAATATTAGCGATACACATCGCGACGATGACCAACTTTGACCACTGTCACTACCAACTTACGATCCTGTATTTCGTAAACAACACGATAATTACCGAGGACACGAATTCTGTATAAGTTGTTTTCTCCTTTTAGCTTTTTACAACCATCTGGGCGCGGATTATCTGCAAGTAACTCGATCTCTGAGACGATGCTTTGTCGAGTAGACTCATCCAATTTACGAATCTCCCGTAAAGCAGAAGGCTTAAAGCCAATTTCGTATGCCATCTAATTAATTCCTAACTCCCTTTTAACATCTGCCAAAGGGATAAATCCATCCTCCTGTAAAGCTATTTCTGCATCGGCAACATCTTCAGCATCTTCCATTTCCTCCAAAACTAGCCAATCTCGTCTCAGCGTCAAAACTTTGAGAATATAATCTGACAAAGAAACATTGAGCCTTGAGGCTTCCATAGACAACTCATACTCTAACGGACTTGGCAAGTCGAGCTTAATATTCATACGCCTAAAATTCATTTCGTTGATCTATATTTTAAGGCATAACTTCAGATCCAAGCGATCACGATATTTACCAACTAGTAAAGCGATCGCATATCAAACCTTAACTCTACAAATTCTCGTACAAATCAGCGATGACGATATCAGAAAACAACCAACCATCGGGAGAAACTAACATAATGCGATTATCCTCAGCCTGCTCCACAAACCTAACCCAATCCTTCTCACGATAGCGATCGAGAATCCGCAAGGCGCGATCGCATAGCTCTTTTCCATAAGTTTCTTGCAAGGCATTCAAACTCAAACCTTCTGCCAATCGCAAGCCCTGCATGAGTGAATCCATCAACTCCTCCTTAGGCTCGATAATCGGAGCCGTAAAGCCAATCCCTTTACTTTGCCAGAGCGCGATCGCATCGAGATATTGGCGCATTTTCTGAGGGCGATCAATTCTTTGGTGATCGATGTAACTAGTTGCACCCATGCCCATGCCATAAAAAGGCTGATTGTGCCAATAGGTCAAATTATGTTTTGACTGATAACCAGATTGAGCATAATTCGAGATTTCATAATGTTCATAACCCGCAGATGGAAGTAACTCATGGGCAAATATATACATCTCAACTGTACGGGATTCCGTTGGCAATGGATTGTCACCAGATTGATAGCGCTTACCAAAAGCAGTTCCCTCTTCGATAGTGAGGTCATAAATGGATAGGTGTTTTGGCTCCAATGCGATCGCCTTCTGAAGCGAATCTTGCCAATCTGCCATCGATTGATGGGGTAGCCCTGAAATTAGATCTAAACTGAAGTTCTCAAAGCCAGCATTCTTAATTGCATCCACGGCTTCATAGATATCAGCAACGCTATGACCGCGCCCACAGACATCTAATAACTCTTGCTGAAAAGCCTGTGCGCCCAAACTGATTCGATTTACGCCCAAACTGCGATAACCTTGCAAACTCTCTAGACTAACTGTTCCCGCATTCGCTTCCAGCGATATGTCAACATTAGAAGCGATCGCAAAACATTTTGCGATCGTTTCTAGGATTTGCTCAAGCTGTTTTACTGACAGCAAAGATGGCGTACCACCACCAAAAAAGATCGTTTGCAAAGCTTCCAATGGCGGAATCTCCGCGACAGTGAGCGCAATTTCTTGACATAGCACATCCACATATTGCTGTTTAAGATTCTCACCGCCAGTAGTAATCGCGAAGTCACAATAAAAACAGCGCCGCTTACAAAAGGGAATATGTATATATAGTGATTTGGGAAGGTTTTGGCTCAAAGTGTAACTGTGGTAATTAATCAGAAGTTGGCGAGAAGTGTCAAGCTTTGATTATTGGATGCAGAGATTATATAATTAGATTTAGCTGCTTGGCGATCGCGAATTTATCAACCCCAAATACCGATCAAAAACTATGACCAACACAATCTCCAAATTAGAAATCATCTATCCTAGTAGTGATGGGCAACCAATGGCAGAAAGTACCGAGCATTATCAATGGATTGTCACGATTGAGGGCGGATTAGAGGCTCTTTTTAAAGACAACAATGATGTATTCATCGCGGGAGATTTGCTTTGGTATCCTGTGGAGGGACAGTCAGAAATTCGTCGCGCTCCTGATGTGATGGTCGTGTTTGGGAGACCAAAGGGCGCAAGGGGTTCCTACATTCAACACCTCGAAGAAGGAATTGCGCCTCAAGTAGTATTTGAGGTCTTGTCGAGGGGAAATCGAATTTCGGAGATGGCCCGAAAATTTGAGTTCTACCAAACCTATGGTGTCGAGGAATACTATGTTTACGATCATCTTGCCAATGATTTGGTCGGTTGGTTACGAAATCATGACGATCACCATCTCGAACCAATAGCCGATATTCAAAATTGGACAAGTCCTCGCTTAGGAATTCGTTTTGAACTTACTGATGAGACTCTCAAGATACTTCAACCTGATGGTACAAGGTTTTTAACTTATCTCGAACAAGCTGAACATGCTCAACGAGAACGAGATCGAGCTGAGACTGAGAAAATTGCAAAAGAACAGGCTCTAGACGCGATCGCAAAATTTACCGCTAAGCTCCGTGAAATGGGTGTTGATCCAGAAAATCTTTAATAAAAAATGAGATGAGACACTTTTCGTCTCATCTCATTTTTTTTATTTGAGTAATTCTACTTATTGAAAAAATCTAGTTGAAAATTGGGCAAAATAACTGAATAGAGTTGCCTTGCATCGGGTTTAATTAAGAGGAGCGATCGCAAAAAACAAAGGAAATCACGGCGGAAATATGGGGATTACGCGGCGACAATTCTTACAAGCAGGACTAACCAGTCTGATCGGATGGCAATTTCTTACCCGCGATCGCGTGGCATTTGCTGCCGAGCAATATGTGAGGCAAACAACTGCATCAACGCCGCGTAAACGAGCACTATTGATAGGGATTAATCAATATGACGCTAAAGAGGAACCGCAAAATTTATTGTCGTCAACAGCGAATGGATGGTTGCCTTTGCATGGTTGCGTCAATGATGTGGAGTTACAAAAGGAGTTACTAATTCATCGCTTTGGCTTTGCGCCCCAAGATATTGTGACGCTGACCGATCTTGATGCTACCCACACTAACATTGCCGATGCGATCGCCACCCATTTAGTTGCCCAGACTTTACCTAATGATTTGGTAATCGTTCACTTTAGCGGACATGGATCGCGTCTCGGTAATTACAATACGCTTGTACCTGTCGATAGTGGCTTGCCGCAAAATTTGGAAAACCTGCGGGACATTACGGAACAGGAATGGCAGGGGTGGCTGCAAGCGATCGCCACGGATCGGATTGTGAATATCATCGATGCAGGCTTTTACTACCCAAATGTTTCGGCAATTGGCAATTTCCGTTTGCGATCGCGAGTTGGGCTAAAAAACTGGCAACCACCGACCGTTACAGAGCCGAGCGAGCAGCCTATTGATCAGAAACTAATTGGCACAACCCTACGCGCAGCCTCAGGTGATATGCTCTGCGCCGATGCTCAATGGTCGGGATTTAGTAGTGGTGCATTTACCTATGCCCTAGTGCAGCAACTATGGCAGATCGTTCCTGCTACAAAAATCAATGTGGTGATGAGTGATCTTGCCACCACCCTCGATCGCCGTGCTTTGCACAATGACAATCTCACCATCGAGAAACAAGTTGCGAATATGTGGGAAGTTGAAGAGTCCAAACAAAAGGCGATCGCTTCAAGCACCTTTGCCGAAATGTTGCCAATTGCTGACTTTGGTTCCGATGGTGTGATTGTTAACAGCAGTAGCGATCGCCATACGGCCGATGTCTATTTGGCTGGTTTACCGATCGCCGTTTTGAGTAACTATGCGGCTGGTGCGATTTTGAATGTAGTAGGAGCGGCAAAAGCTCCAATAGTGAATGAATCAGAAACAGACTCTGTTCTCAAATCAATTCCATCTAATACACAAACTACAGTTCAGCTCAAATCGCGTAATGGATTTAACGGCAAAATTGAAGTTTTAAATGATTACAGCATCAATCCAAAATTAGAAAAAGGGCAATTACTTCAGGAAGTAATGCGAGCAATTTCGCGCAATGTCAAATTAGCGATCGCCCTTGATGTTGGCTTAAGCAAAATTGAACGTGTTGATGCCACCAGCGCCTTCTCGACTATGCCAAATATGTTTGGCGTAAATGCCAATGAACAATGCGCTGATTGTCTATTTGGAGTGCAGTCGGCAAGCTATGGTTTGTTTACGGTTGGACATACACCGATTCTTGGCTCCTTTGGTTCTGTGGGCGAGTCGGTGGGTGTGGCGATTAAGCGTTTGCAACCCTTTCTTGAAAGTCTCTTCGCAGCCAAACTGATCCGCACTACTGAAAATCAAGACGCAACCCATCTTGATGTGCGAGTCACGCTCAAAGCCATGATCGGTGTCGATGAAAGAGCCGTCACTGTGGCGAGCAAATCTGCGGCGCGGGCTGCTCTAATTCCTGCAAATGCTTTCAGTAATATCGCGCGAACTAAACCGATTAATATTGGCGATCGCCTTGAATGTCAGATCGAAAACTTTAGCGATCAGCCGCTATATATGCGAATTTTCTGTCTCGATCCGCGCAGCAAGATTCTCACTCCTAACTTTATCGCCACTCCCTACGCCAACGACGGCATCATTCCACCATCAGAAACTTTAACTATTCCCTATCCCAAAGCACCAATGAATTGGGCGGTTTCTGCGCCTAAAGGCATGGTAGATGTTTATATTGTGATTAGCCGATCGCCTCTTTTACAGGTTGCCAAAATTTTAGAAGCTTCGCAACGCCAAGCCTCAGCTCTGAATGGATTAATTTCCATTCCTAATCCGTTACAAGTCGCGCAATCTCTGTTGGATGATCTCGATCGCACAGGCAAGCCTTCAGATTTTGGCAATGCCGCTAATATAAATGACACATGGATGTTAGATGTCCAACAATGGGCAACCTTCAATTTCAATTATCAAGTTGCGTGAAATATATCTACAAAAAAAAGAATTGCGGCGCTTTGCGCCACAATTCTTTTTAACCTACAGCAAACTCGGTATCAGCACGAACTCTAAGAGGTTGAAATCCTAATACAATATCTTCCCTTGGTACGCCTAGCTTCAATAGTTCATAGGCAATACCACCCTCAGTCCCATCGTATTGAATCCAAATCTTTTCATCCTTGATATCTAGATGTAACAAACATCCATAATCTCTTATATCATTACGTTTCCAACCTACATAAACTAACTGATAATGATCGCGCTCCACATCAAAAATAGTCTGAGCCTCGACTTCCTTTGAAGATTGCATAGATCGATGCGCTCTTGCTTGCATTAGTTGTTGAATATATTGCCTATAGACATTTACTTTATCCATTGCTCAATAATCTCCTTCTCTAAGTCATAAACTAAAAGCTTAAGTTCACTGCGCTGCACAACTCTATTAATGAAAGCTAAGTTAAAAAAGGTTTGATAAACAAAACGAGGCACAGCTAAATATAAAATCCTTTCTGGCTCTACATCCTCTAGGGCATATCGATAATCTAAAAATTGTCCATGTGCCAAATGAAAGTCAGAAATTCTTGAGGGACTGATAAAGCTTTTAACCTCAACCGCAATTTTATCATTTCCTCTATCAGCACCGATAATCTGCTCAGCACCAATATCTATATACATTTCAACTCCACCTACACGCAATTCATAGGGATCATGAGTTATTTCCCACCCATCTTTCTCCAGGGCGTGTTTAACGTGATCGTGATATAAATCTTTTGCCATACATAATTATTCCATATCAAATTGTAGATAACTAAAAAGTCGCACAAGGCGCTGCTTTTTGTTTTTTATCTTCCTAGCGATACAGGCGGCTATCCCTACGTTTTCAGTCTAGCGCGAGTAACCCATCATTTCTATAATTGCTTCAGTAACAAATCTTAAAGTATAAAAAAATGGCTGTAAAAAAAGAAGACCCCAAGCGATCGCGCGCCAGACTCATCGGCAATGTCCTATTGCTGATCGGTGCAGGATTGCTAATTATAAATATATTTTTACCAAACTTATTCGCACCTCCCTTAGCCCGTGTTCCTTATAGTCTGTTCGTACATGAAATCGAAGAAGGACATGTAGCACGTGTATATATCGGACAAGACCAAATCACCTATCAATTAAAGGGTGTCAGCCCTGAAGTTCCTGGCGATGTTATTTCCACCACCCCAATTTTTGACTTAAATCTCCCTGAACGCTTAGAAAAGAGTGGCGTAGAATTTGCGGCTGCACCTGTACAAAAATCTGGCTGGTTCGGCACATTACTTAGCTGGGTAATTCCCCCATTGATCTTTGTAGGTATTTTCCAACTCTTTAGTCGTAATGGTGGCGGTGGCGCTCCTGGAGGCTTACAGATTGGCAAGAGCAAGGCAAAGGTCTATGTCGAAGGCGAAGCAACCAAAACTATGTTTACCGATGTTGCAGGCGTTGACGAAGCGAAACTAGAACTTCAAGAAATTGTCCAGTTCCTCAAAACTCCAGAGAAGTACACCAAAATCGGCGCAAAGATTCCTAAGGGTGTCTTGCTAGTTGGCCCCCCAGGTACTGGTAAAACTCTGCTTGCCAAAGCGGTCGCTGGTGAAGCAGGTGTTCCCTTCTTCAGTATCTCTGGTTCTGAATTTGTAGAACTCTTTGTCGGTGTTGGTTCTTCACGAGTTCGTGACTTGTTTGAACAAGCGAAAAAACAATCACCTTGTATTATTTTTATCGATGAACTTGATGCGATCGGTAAGGCGCGTTCTAGTGGTGGCATGTACGGCGGTAACGATGAGCGTGAACAAACTCTCAATCAATTGCTCACAGAAATGGATGGATTCGGCGTTGACGGAACGACAGTAATCGTTCTCGCTGCAACTAACCGTCCAGAAACCCTTGACCAAGCACTATTACGTCCAGGTCGTTTCGATCGCCAAGTCTTAGTCGATCGCCCTGACAAGAGCGGACGCTTGGCAATTCTCAAAATCCATGCTGCTAAGGTTACTCTCGACAAGAGTGTTGACCTAGAAACGATCGCTACTCGTACTTCTGGCTTTGCGGGTGCTGACCTTGCTAACCTCGTTAATGAAGCGGCTTTGCTTGCAGCCCGTGCTGGACGTGAAACTGTCTTGCTTGAAGACTTCGCTGAAGCTGTTGAGCGTGTAGTTGCTGGTCTAGAAAAGAAGAGTCGCGTTCTCAATGAGAACGAGAAGCGGATTGTCGCCTATCACGAAGTTGGTCATGCTCTAGTAGGAGCGCTTAACTCCAGTAGCGGCAAAGTTGAGAAAATCTCAATCGTGCCTCGCGGTATGGCGGCTCTCGGATACACCTTGCAACTCCCAACGGAAGATCGCTTCTTGTTAAGCAAAGAAGAAATCGAAGCCCAAATTGCGACTCTCCTCGGTGGGCGATCGGCCGAAGAAATCATCTTCGGTAGCATCACCACTGGTGCATCGAATGATCTCCAACGTGCTACAGACCTTGCTGACAAGATGGTAACTAGCTACGGCATGAGCGAAGTTTTGGGGCCACTTGCCTATCAAAAGCAACAAAATCAATTCCTCGGTGGTATGGAGATGGCTCGTAATGTCAGCCCTGCTACTTCGGAAGCGATCGACAAGGAAATCAAAACCATCGTCGAGAATGCCCATGCGAAGGCTCTAGCGATTCTCAATGCAAATCGTGATTTGCTAGAGTCAATCTCTGAGAAGCTTTTAGAAACAGAAGTAATCGAAGGTGACTTCCTAACTGGTTTACTATCTCAAGTCAAGCCTGCTGAAGTTAACGTATAACTGTCTATTCATAAAAAAGGCACTTGCTGAGCAAGTGCCTTTTTTATTGTCTAACCAAACTGGATAATTGTTCTTCATCAAGAGCCACGCCTCGACGCTGCAAATATTGGCGGAGGTTAATTTGAATGAATAAATCTTGTAATTCTTCGGCAATTTCTGCTGGAGGATTGCCAGAAAGAGCCGTTGCAATTAGTCGATTGGCAATCTCAAACTCTTCACATTCAATCGCTAAAGATGCCGCACTACGATGTAAAACTGAACGGGTTGGCTCAGATTCCCAATGATTAGCAATTAGGGCGGCGGCGCTTGACTCTTGAGTAAAGGCTTGTCTAAGCAAATGATTAGATTGCTCTATTTCACCTCTGAGTTTAGCCACTTGAGCTAATTCTGCTAAGTTCATTGCTTCTTGATGTAATACGTTAACTTGCATCATTTTTTGAGTCGATACTAAGGCATTTAGTATGATTGTATTTTATGGTGATCGCTTGGCTGGATATCGTACAATCTTAATAACTTAGGCAAAACACTATGCTTTATTATTTGACTATTGCTGAAGCACAGGAACGACTACCTGTATTATCTAAGATCAATCCAATCTACTCGTAATTATGCCTCTTACTGAGCTTTTACCAACTGTTAGTCAATTAACCCATGAGGATAAACTACGGTTAATCCATTTTCTCTTGCTTGCTGTGGCGAAAGAAGAAGGTTGTAATTTGGAAACAACAAAGGTTAATCCAGAGCAAAATCTACTCAACCAATTAGCGTCAACTGAAGCAGTCGTGTGGTCGCCTCAAGCAGACACTCAAGCGGTCACAGCATTGTCAGATCTGTTGAGAGATGCGAAGGAAAAAGCAAATGCTTAATGGACAGCGTTTTAGTTTTATAGAGAAAGTTGATAACTCTGGGCGATCGGTCGTTATGCCCTATTTACCTTTGCGGCTTACTAATGGCAGTCAATCTGTAGAAGTAGTGGCTTTATTAGACACTGGGGCAAGTGTAAATGTATTACCTTATGACATGGGCTTACAGTTAGGAGCAGTTTGGGAAGAACAGACAGTAATAATTCCATTAAGTGGCAATCTTTCTCGCAGTGAAGCAAAAGGCTTAGTTTTGTCTGCCACTATTGGAAATTTCTCAAGTACTTTACTAGCTTTTGCTTGGACTCAATCAAATGACTCACCTGTAATTCTTGGACATATGAACTTTTTTACTGAGTTCAATGTTTGTTTTTATCGCCATGAGTTAGCTTTTGAGATTAGCCCAGTATCAAAGTAATGCGATCACCTAACACACTAAAAATTCTGTAAATTTATTCATCACAAATAAAACAATAATTCAGCAATTATTTGTTAGCAAACTATTGACAAAATAGATTTTGCTATAGTTAAATAAAATAAGACAAAAAAATATCCAATATTTGGGTATACGTCTTAAGCAGAATACGAGCGCTTCTCAGTTCAGTGTATATTCATAATCTTGACTTAGCACTAATTGAAGAATGCACCTTGCACTTATACCAAGGGTACTGGTTCAACATACTTAGTATGCACCGAACTGAGTGGCGCTTGTATTCTGCTTAAGACGTTTACGGTCAAGTATTCTAGAGAAGTATGCTATCTATGCATAGGCTTTTCGTATATTTGGCAATTTGATATTTCAAGTCTGTTAAACAATTATTTAACGGAGTGATTTGAAATGCCTAAGCAAATGACTAAGAAGCAAAAAGATGCGCTAAAGTATCAACTTGCTCATGTTGTAGGATTTGGCGCTTCTTGTTTTTGGAAAACTTGTTGTTCTTCATCTGATGTGTTTACACTTGATGAGTTAACTCTTGATCATCTGATCCCTAAAAGCAAGGGAGGATCAAACAATCTAGAGAATTTGCGCCTTACCTGCTTGTGCTGTAATAGGTCGCGTGGTAATAGCCTATTTCCACCTCCCCAAAAATACAGAAGTTCATCTTTGAACAACTCTGGCAAATAACTCTTGATCAACTAAAACCTAGATTTTATATTTAGGTTTTAGTTGTTTTAGACAATTATATTTCTAATAAATAAACTCAACAAAAATGCATAAACTTTTGATTTTTAATGACGAAAAATTACTTCGTCGTGCGCTTACTCATCGCTCTTTTGTTAATGAAAACTTTGATGAATCTGGACATAATGAAAGACTGGAATTTCTTGGTGATGCCATTCTCAATTTCATTAGTGGAGAATACCTATATGAACAAAACCCTGAAATGGCAGAAGATGAAATGACGCGCAGACGTTCTGCTCTTGTGGATGAAAAACAACTGGCTCGATTTGCTACTGAAGTTGGACTGGATTTTAGAATCCGTTTGGGAGAAGGGGCAAAAAGAGAAGGCGGTTATACCAATCCTAATATTCTAAGCAGCACATTTGAAGCGGTTGTTGGTGCTTACTACTTGGATAATAAACGTAATATAGAAGTACTTCGTCCTTTAATAGAAGAACTATTTGAATCTGTACCAAAAGATGTCATGGTTGTTCGTTCAAGCATAGATTCTAAAAATAAACTTCAGGAATTTGTGCAGGCAAATGGAGCAATAACTCCTCCAACGTACGACACGGAGCAGGTTGGCGGAATGTCACATGCTCCAGAATTTCTAGCAAAAGTCTATGTTAATGGCAAAGTTTGTGGTGAAGGAAAAGGGCGTAACAAGAAAGATGCGGAAAAAGAAGCTGCTGCCGATGCACTAGCTAAACTGAAAAAACGAGGATTGCTCTAAATACTCAATTCCAAAAATAATTGATGTTTTGATTGACTTGATGACTTTAGCGATCGCATTGATTTTGAGCTTTGAGAATAGGCGATCACCTCAAAAAATGCTTTACCATAAATCAATAGCTTTCAAGTTAGAACCCAATGAGTCAATTCCTAACCCTAGAACTTAGCGATACCGACTACGCCGAAATCAGACAACGTGCTGAACTTGCAGGCGTAACCATCACGGAATGGGCGATCGCATCCCTCAAAGTACATAAGCAACTAAACAAACCCAAATTACAAAACGAAGCTGAAAAACAAGCAGCACGTCAAAGGTTTCGCCGTCATGCTGGCGCAATCAATCTAGGATATGCAACAGGGGCAGATAATGAAAGCATTGATGCTGACCTTGCCAAAGCTTATGCTCATGAGCTTGGAGCGATCGCCTAGTGTTACTTCTCGATACATCAGGCTTACTCTGCTACATTCATACTAGCGAGCCACAACATCCGATTGCAGTCAAAGCGTTCGATGCGGCGCATACTTATCTAACCCATAGCTACGTTCTATCAGAGTTTGTCGCCCTCGCCCAAGTGCGAAACTTACCACGAATTGACGCTCTCACTTTTGTAACAGACTTATTAGAACATCCAGATATTGAAACAATATGGGTTGACGAAGAATTACATCAAGAAGCTGTCAATCTTCTATTAAATCGCATGGATAAAACCTATTCATTGTGTGATGCAGTGAGCTTCGTCTTGATGCGCCATCAAGGTATAACAGACGCTCTAACAACAGATCGCCATTTTGAACAGGAAGGTTTTGTAAGGTTGTTAACCACTTAATTTATGGACTTGAAGATTTTCGCGATCGCAATTAGTTTTTAGATGAGATAAAATGCGATCTATTTTCTAGCTTCCATATAAGCCCGTAACAAAGAATTAATCTGAGTTTGATAACCGCGTCCCTGAGACTTAAACCAATCTAAAACATCACTGTCAATCCGAAGCGTAATCTGTGCTTTATTTTTCGCAACAGGCAACCCACCACGTTTCACAATTGCCTTAGCAAACATCTCAGGTGTAACTTCTGGACAATCTGACAGATCTATATCTTCATCATTCATCGTCTCAAGCCTTTGCCAATCAGTCAAAGACTTCCTCGAAATAGATTTTTTGTTCATATCTAGTTGCCTTTCTTGCAGAAATAATACGGATAGAATCATTGCGATCGCTATGGACAATAGCAACAACTAAACTTTGTAATAAACCAAATGCGACAAAACGCTGCTCGCCATAATCATAGCGATTATCCTCAACTGTTAATGTATCTCCTTCAAACACGAAAGAAACATCTAGAAAATCAATTCCATGCTTACGAAGATTGGCAAGACGATTTGCTTCATCCCATTCAAACTCCATTGATGGTTTACATCAACATCAAGTTAATTGTAACAACAATTTGTAGTTACAACAAGTTACCAAATTGTTTTGATGACTTGTTGATTTTGGCGATCGCAATGTACAAGTAGTCATTTAGGTCTTGAGAAAATACACGATGATACAAAAAGCACAAATCGATTCATAATGAAAACTACTGTTTATAGCTAACAGAAAGCCATGCCAACTAAACGGATTTTGATTGTGGATGATGAAGAAAGCATTCAAACTGTTGTGCAGTTTGGTATTCAGATGGTCGCTGATTGGGAAGTATTAATTGCGAGTTCGGGTCCACAAGGGATTAAAACTGCATGTGACAAAAGTCCCGATGCTATTTTGCTAGATGTGATGATGCCAGACATAGATGGTATAGCCACATTTAAAGCACTTCAAGCCGATCCACAAACAGCTCAGATTCCAGTGATTTTCCTAACCGCCAAAGCCCAAACATCAGAGAGAAGGCAGTTTAATGATTTAGGGGTAAGTGGGGTAATTACAAAACCTTTTAATTCCCTCGATCTCCCCGATCAGATTATGAAAATGCTCGATTGGTAAAAGCTATGAAAATATTACTCGTAGAAGATGATGACGTATTAATTGCTGTCCTAACTAAAAATCTGACCGACAATCACTATATTGTAGACGTGGTCAAAGATGGGGAAATGGGTTGGACTTATGGCTCAACCTTTGAGTATGACCTAATTATGTTAGATATCGTTTTGCCAAAGCTAGACGGCATCAGCCTATGTCAACGCCTTCGTGCCGAAGGATATACCACACCAATTCTATTACTCACATCACAAACTGCCAGCACCGCCAAGGTCAGCGGATTAGATGCGGGGGCTGATGACTATGTGGTTAAACCTTTTGATATAGCTGAATTAATTGCAAGGATTAGAGCATTACTGCGGCGCAGTAATGCCAGTTCTTTTCCTCTACTAGTTTGGGGAGGTTTACTGCTAAATCCTAGTACCTGCGAAGTTTCTTACAACGATCATACCCTAACGCTTACAAATAAAGAATATGAGTTGTTGGAGCTGTTATTGCGCGATAGTCAACATTTACTCAGTGCTGACGAGATCCTCGATCGCTTATGGTCGTCCGATGAGTTTCCCTCCGAAGCGACAGTGCGATCGCATATTCGGCGATTGCGACACAAGTTAGTAGAGGCAGGTGCTCCATCAGATTTTATTGCGACTGTCCATGGACGAGGCTATTACCTCAAAGCGCCAGATAAGGTAGACGATGTCGTGATGCCAAGCCAAATTGAGTCTGCTAGCCGCAATTTACCTAAGTTAGCCCAACCAAAGTCTCAAGATAATCAACAGAAGCAGTATTTAGAATTCTTAAACCAAATTTGGATAGACACCAAGCCGAAAGGTCTTGAACAATTAGAAGTATTATTTGAAGCTGTCAGGAAATTAAAATCTGGCAAACTAGATCCACAATTACAAGCGCAGGCTCAACAGGTAGCTCACAAATTAGCGGGAACTTTGGGAACCCTTGGCTTAACGATCGCAATGCAATTAGCGCGTCAATTAGAAAATTTGCTCGCTAGCCAACCTTTACTAAAAAAACAACAGTTAGAAATTTTAGAAGCCTTGGTAACTTCTTTAGAAGAGTCAATTCAAAATACGCATCGAATTCAAAGTGCTTCCATCGCCGTGATCGCAGATATATCATCTTCAAGATTTGAGCTAGATCATTCTCAAATTGGAACTAAGGTGATGATTGTTGATGATGATGTCGATTGTTTGCGATCGATTCCTAAACTGTTGAAGCCATGGGGCTTTAAAGTAACGACTTTGGCAGATCCACAGGACTTTTGGACGGTGTTGCAATCTGTATTGCCTGATGTCTTGGTGTTGGACGTTAATATGCCTGAAATCAATGGATTTGAGCTCTGTCAATCTCTAAGGAGCAATCTCGACTGGCAGCGGTTACCAATTTTATTTCTGAGTGTAATGACAGATGTTAATACTCAAAATCTCGCTTTTAGTGTTGGCGCAGATGACTATCTATGCAAACCAATCGCGGGCATCGATCTAGCAAGTCGCATTCATAATCGACTACAACGAGTTAAAGCTTACCAAAACAGATAAATAGTTCGCAGAGCAAACCATTTATGGCTGTAAAAGCCCAATATTGGCAAAGCGGACTTCGCCAGTCTTTCCAATATTGGGCTTTTACAGCAATTTTCGATCAAATGAACCACAAGAAAGTTTTTAAAAGTGTTGCTAAGCAACACTTTTAAAAACTTTTAGGACTTACGCAAAAGAACGAGCCGTAGGGGCAATTCATGAATTGCCCCTACGGCAAAATAAGGCTTTCATGGCGTTTTTGCGTAAGTCCTAACTTTCTTGGTTTGGGTTTGAGCGCAAAGCGCTGTAATTGCACATATTTTGCACGAAAAATCAGTCATGGTCAGACAATAAATAAATACTTTTTTTAAATTCACATATATTGAGATAAAATCGCATGACTCAAGCCACACAAGCGTCGCTGCGAGAGCAACAGTATCCCCTCATTCACGATTTAGCTAATTGTATCGAATCTGTATGGCGGGAAAACTTAGAATTATCGCCCTATCAAGTTCCAGAAGATCTTGGCTATGTTGAGGGTGCTTTAGAAGGTGAGCGCCTAGTGATTGAAAATCACTGCTACAGCACACCTCAATTTCGGAAGTTGCATTTAGAGCTAGCTAGAGTTGGCAGTGGCTTAGATATTTTGCACTGTGTAATGTTTCCTAATCCTGAATATGGCATTCCCATCTTCGGAGCCGATTTAGTTGGTGGTCGTGGCAGTATTAGCGCCGCGATCGCAGATCTATCTCCTGTCCATCCTGAACGCGCATTACCTCGTAGCTACTACAACGCTTTGTCGAGTTTACCTGAGATGCATTTTGAGCAGACTCGTGAGCTACCACAGTGGGGCGATATTTTTTCCGATTTCTGTTTGTTTGTGCGCCCAATGGGAGAGAAAGAAGAGGCGAACTTCCTGCAACGAGTACGCGAATATCTGACTTTGCATTGTCAGCTAGCATTGGCAACAGAGCCGTTAACGACTTCTGTGGAAATCGATCAGATTTTGGCAGGTCAGCGCTATTACTGCGAGAAGCAACAGCAAAACGATAAAACTCGACGGGTTCTCGAAAAGTCTTTTGGCACAGAATGGACTGAGCGTTACATGACGACAATGTTGTTTGATTTCGCCGCCTAAATCTAGAGCATAGCAATCAATATTTTTGCAGCAAGTCTTAAAGGCTCTATTGCTAAAAGAACTCTTAGTCTGCTTCGACAAAAGAATCCTGCAATCTTTGCTTAATTGGACTTTCTGCACCTCACTAGGCGCAATCAGTGCCTTCATTCTTCAAATCAGAGATATCTGAATGTTGGCATAACGGTCTAGCTGAGACGCTATAGTCATGTGTGCATTTACAGATCCGAATCAGCATTTGAGATTAGCCAAAAATAGTTTGACTAAAGAAAAAACGGGTGCGTTACATTTCATTAACGCACCATACAAGATCTGTGATCGCTGCGTAATTCCTAAATACGATTGAATCGCTGAAACGCAGTGAAATGAATCATTTTCAGCGCCAGAAACTAAGA
>Ga0315907_10004402_pt1 | contig 15853 bp, 12 predicted proteins | sample LakEriMetagenome_3_FD_203525 | JGI IMG/M metagenome (GOLD analysis project Ga0315907, IMG submission 203525) | Freshwater fungal communities from buoy surface, Lake Erie, Ohio, United States - Buoy 12 MA123 | ecosystem: Environmental > Aquatic > Freshwater > Lake > Lake biofilm | place: USA... | reverse complement strand
AGCAATAGAATCGGTTCCTTTGATATTGATCAATCGAACACCTTGAGTCGCTCTTCCCATTACTCTTAAGTCAGAAACCATCATCCTGATAGTTAATCCTGATTTATTGATGATCATTAAATCATCGGCATCTGTAACATTGTTAATTGCAATTAAAGCTCCTGTTTTTTCAGTGATATTTAAAGTTTTAACTCCTTTACCTCCTCTATTGGTAATTCTGTAAACATCAATACCATCATCATCAACTAATTTTGTTCGTTTTCCATAACCATTTTCAGTTACAACTAATATTTGTGATTCGTTTACATCATCTTTATCAATAGTAACTATTCCGATAACTTCATCATTTTCATTAGCTAATGTAATACCTCTAACTCCAGAGGCGGTTCTACCCATAGGTCTCGTTTTTTCTTCTTCAAAACGAACTATTTTTCCAGATTTTCCTGCAATTAAAACTTGACTTGTACCATTAGTTAATTTTGCACCTAATAATTCATCGCCTTCTTTAATAGTTATTGCAGCCACACCATTTACACGAGGTTTAGAGTATTTTTCTAATGAAGTTTTCTTAACCTGTCCTTGTTTAGTAACCATTATTAAGTTGTGGCTTTTAATATACTCTTGATCTTTTAAATCTTGTGTACAAATAAAGGCTTTAACTTTATCGTCTGGTTCAATATTAATTAGGTTTTGAATTGCTCTTCCTTTGCTGGCTTTTGTACCTTCTGGAATTTCATACACTCGCATCCAATAACATTTCCCTTTTTGAGTGAAATACATTAAATACTGGTGATTTGTTGCAACAAATAAATGTTCTAAGAAATCTTGATCTCTTGTCCCTGCAGATTTTTGTCCAACTCCTCCTCTATTTTGCGTTTTATATTCAGATAATGAAGTACGTTTAATATAACCCGCATGTGAAATCGTAATTACTACACTTTCATCTGCAATTAAATCTTCGATACTTACATCTCCTCCTGAATACTCAATTTGCGAACGGCGCTCATCTCCATATTTTTCTCTTACTTCTGCTAATTCATCTTTGATTACCTGCATACGCATTTCTTTACTTGCTAATAATTCTTTCAAGTAAGTAATCAATTTCATTATTTCTTCATATTCTGCACGCAATTTATCTTGCTCAAGACCTGTTAATTGTCTTAATCGCATTTCAACAATAGCGCGCGCTTGAATTTCCGAAAGTTTGAAACGTTCAATTAAATTGGTTCTTGCTTCATCGCCATCTTTTGAAGCTCTAATGATTTTGATTACTTCATCAATATTATCAGATGCAATGATTAAACCTTCTAAAATATGTGCTCTTTCTTCAGCTTTTCTTAAATCATATTGGGCTCTACGAACCACAACATCATGACGATGTTCCACAAAATAATGAATCAAATCTTTTAAATTCAACATTTGAGGACGTCCTTTCACTAAGGCAATATTATTTACACTGAATGAAGACTGAAGTTGAGTGTATTTATAAAGTGTATTTAAAACGACATTAGGAACAGCATCACGTTTTAATTCATAAACAACACGCATTCCATTTCGATCCGATTCATCTCTAATGTTAGAAATACCTTCAATTTTTTTATCATTTACTAAATCGGCAGTATGTTTAATCATATTTGCCTTATTTACTTGATAAGGAATTTCAGTAACAATAATAGCTTCTCGCCCATTTACTTCTTCAAAACCTACTTTTGCACGCATAACAATACGCCCTCTTCCCGTTTTGAATGCTTCCCTTACACCTTCATAACCATATATAATACCTCCTGTTGGAAAATCAGGTGCTTTAATGTGTGTAATTAATTCATCAATATCAATATCATTATTATCAATATAAGCTAATGTTCCATTAATTACTTCAGTTAAATTATGCGGAGCCATATTAGTAGCCATACCCACAGCAATTCCTGATGCTCCATTGATCAATAAAGTAGGAATTTTAGTAGGCATTACGGTTGGTTCATGCAATGTATCGTCAAAGTTCAATTGGAAATCAACTGTTTCTTTGTCAATATCAGCTAACATTTCTTCCGAAATCTTCTTCATTCGAGCTTCGGTATAACGCATTGCTGCAGGACTATCACCATCAACAGACCCAAAGTTTCCTTGCCCGTCAACCATTAAATAACGTAAACTCCATTCTTGGGCCATACGCACCATTGCATCATATACTGAAGTATCACCATGGGGATGGTATTTACCTAAAACTTCTCCAACAATCCTTGCCGACTTTTTGTGGGCTCTGTTCGAAAGAACTCCTAATTCATACATTCCGTACAAAACTCTACGGTGTACTGGCTTTAAACCATCTCTAACATCAGGAAGTGCACGTGACACAATAACAGACATCGAATAATCGATGTACGCTGATTTCATTTCTTCCTCTATGTTAATAGGAATTAACTTTTCTCCTTCTGACATAAGTATTTATATTAAAATTATAATTAGTACTAAAACGTGCCAATATACAGCTTTTTCTACTTTTAAGAAGTGTTTTTACAGACTTATTTCGATATTTTATTAACAATTTTGTTTACAAATTGGTTATAAATCAACAGTAGTTTTCTTTTGTTTTTCATTTTTTTTTTGTCATTTAGCGATATTGTATAAAAGGTTAGGTATGGTTTTTGTTTTTACCCTATTGATTTTGTACATTTACTAATATTTATAGCTAGAATATGGACGATAATTTTTCACCAAGAGTTAAAGATGTAATTACTTATAGTAAAGAAGAAGCCTTGCGTTTAGGTCATGATTTCATTGGTACTGAGCATTTAATGTTGGGTATTCTTCGTGATGGAAACGGTACGGCTATCTCCATTTTAAATAATCTTGCAGTCGATTTTACACACCTAAGAAAAAAGGTAGAAATATTGAGTCCTGCCAATCCAAATGGCATTCAAAATATTGAAAAGAAAAATTTACATTTGACTAGACAAGCCGAACGAGCTTTAAAAACGACGTTCCTTGAAGCAAAATTATTTAACAGTTCCGAGATTAGTACCGCTCATTTATTGCTTTGTATTCTTAGAAATGAAAATGACCCTACCACCAAATTGCTTCACAAAATTAAAATTGATTACGAAACCGTTAAAGAACAATACACTGCCATGATGACAAACGAAGATGATTATTTAGAAAATTTACCAAAAGCAGAATCCTTTAACGAAGATTCAGGACAAGATGACAGTTTGAAAGATAATGGCTTCAATTCGCCATCATCTGGAAATAAAACGAATAAAAAATCGAAAACACCTGTTTTAGATAACTTTGGTCGCGATTTAACAGAAATGGCCGAAGAAGGTAAATTAGACCCCGTTGTTGGTCGTGAAAAAGAAATCGAACGTGTTTCGCAAATTTTAAGCCGAAGAAAAAAGAATAATCCTCTTTTAATTGGCGAACCTGGAGTAGGAAAATCGGCTATTGCTGAAGGATTAGCTTTACGAATCATTAAGAAAAAAGTATCTAGAAATTTATTCAATAAACGTGTGGTTACACTTGATTTAGCAAGCTTAGTAGCTGGCACAAAATATCGTGGCCAATTTGAAGAACGCATGAAAGCCGTGATGAACGAGCTTGAAAAAAACGACGATATCATTTTATTTATTGATGAAATTCACACCATTGTGGGTGCTGGTGGCGCAACGGGCTCATTAGACGCTTCTAACATGTTTAAACCAGCATTAGCTCGAGGCGAAATTCAATGTGTAGGTGCAACAACGCTAGACGAATACCGTCAATACATTGAGAAAGATGGCGCTTTAGAAAGACGTTTTCAAAAAGTAATTGTAGAACCAACAACAGTTGAGGAAACCATTACCATCTTAAATAATATTAAACCAAAATATGAAGATCATCATAACGTAATTTACACACCAGAAGCAATCGAAGCATGTGTAAAACTAACCAATCGTTATATGACTGACCGATTTCTTCCCGATAAAGCTATTGATGCACTTGACGAAGCAGGTTCTCGGGTTCATATTATCAATATTGACGTTCCTAAACAAATCTTAGAATTAGAAAAACAATTAGAAGAAGTTAGAGAGAACAAAAATACAGTAGTTAAAAAACAAAAATATGAAGAAGCTGCTAAACTTCGAGATGATGAAAAACGCATTGAAAAAGATTTAGCAATTGCTCAAGAACAGTGGGAAGAAGATTCTAAAAATAATAAAGTAACTGTAACCGAAGACAACGTTGCTGATGTGGTTTCAATGATGACAGGAATTCCTGTAAATCGTATTGCGCAGACTGAAAGTAATAAGTTAGCTCACCTACCCGAACTAATTAAAGGTAAGGTAATTGGGCAAGATGAAGCGGTACAAAAAATTGCAAAATCGATACAAAGAAACCGTGCTGGTTTGAAAGATCCAAACAAGCCAATTGGTTCCTTTATTTTCTTAGGTCAAACCGGTGTTGGTAAAACACAATTAGCAAAAGTGATTGCAAAAGAATTATTCGATTCGGAAGATGCTTTAATTCGAATCGATATGAGTGAATACATGGAAAAATTTGCAATTTCTAGATTAGTTGGAGCGCCTCCAGGTTATGTTGGATATGAAGAAGGAGGACAATTAACTGAAAAAGTGAGAAGAAAGCCTTATTGTGTTGTTCTTTTAGATGAAATTGAAAAAGCACACCCTGACGTGTTCAATATGATGTTACAGGTTTTAGATGATGGTCATTTAACCGATAGTTTAGGTCGAAAGATTGATTTTAGAAACACCATAATCATCATGACTTCAAACGTTGGTGCACGTCAATTAAAAGATTTTGGTACTGGAGTTGGATTTGGTACTGCAGCTAAAAATGCTCAAATTGAAGAACATTCAAAAGGCATCATCGAAAATGCATTAAAAAAAGCTTTTGCTCCTGAATTTTTAAACCGAATTGATGATGTAATTGTGTTTAATGCGCTAGAAAAACACGATATCGATAAAATTATTGATATTGAAATGGATAAATTATATGCTAGAGTAAAAGATTTAGGATATACTTTACAACTTTCTGAAAGTGCCAAAAATTACATTGCAGATAAAGGGTTTGACAAGCAATTTGGAGCAAGACCGCTTAAAAGAGCGATTCAAAAATATGTAGAAGATGCTCTAGCAGAAGAAATTATAACTTCTAAAATTCATGAAGGCGATCAAATTTTTATGGATTTGGATGAGGCAAATCAGGAATTGGTAATCGAAATAAAAAAATTAGAAGAACCAAGCGCATAGCTTGGTTTTTTTACAAATAAATATTAATTTATATTAAAAAAATATACTACTTTAGAATCCTAATTCACACGGTTAAACATGCTAGATAAAGTTATTGTAGGTAGCGAAGAATGGTGCTCCTTCCCTACGCTTGGAATTCCAACAATTAAAGCACGAGTAGATTCTGGAGCAAAAACTTCAGCTTTACACGCTATTAATATTGCTACTTTCGAAAAGAATAGTGAAAATTGGGTAAAATTTGACATCAATCCCATTCAAAATAATGCCAAAGCAGTAATACATTGCGAAGCGCCACTTATTGATAAACGCGTAGTTAAAAGTTCAAGTGGCTTCAGAGAGCAACGTTACGTTATAAAAACTAAGTTAGAAATTGGCGGAAAAACTTGGGAAATCGAAGTTACATTAACTAATAGAGATTCCATGGGTTTCCGAATGCTTTTGGGACGAGAAGCCATGTCTGGAAGAGTATTGGTAGATCCTGAGCAACGCTATTTATTGGGCCAACCCACAACAGAAAAATTAAAAGAATATTATTACGCATCTAACGAAACCAAAAAGGGATTAAAAATTGGTTTATTGGCTAGTAATCCAGAATTATACAGCAACAAACGAATCATGGAAGCTGGTGAACTAAGAGGTCATGAAATGCACTTCTTAAATTTGAAATACTGCTACATGAAACTCGATGCTACCAAACCCGAAATACATTATCGAGGTGGAAAAGTATTGAATGATTTTGATGCGATTATTCCACGTATACGTCCAAGTATGACCTATTATGGTTGTGCCTTAACCCGTCAATTTGAAGCCTTAAAAGTTTTTGCCCTAAATAATGCTTCAGCTATTACGCAATCTAGAGATAAATTATTTTCATTACAACTATTATTGAATAATGGAGTTGATATTCCTACTACGGGGTTTGCCAATTCGCCTTTAGATACAGACGATTTAATCAAAATGGTAGGTGGTTCTCCTTTAATCGTAAAATTATTAGAAGGAACTCAAGGAAAAGGTGTGGTTTTAGCCGAAACTAAAAAAGCTGCCGAATCGGTTATTAACGCCTTTAAAAGTTTGAATGCCAATATTCTTGTGCAAGAATTCATCAAAGAAGCTAATGGTAAAGATTTACGACTGTTTGTAGTAGACGGAAAAGTAGTGGCTGCTATGCAACGCGAAGCTTTACCTGGAGAATTTAGAGCGAATATCCATTTAGGTGGAACAGCATCTATTGTAAAAGTTACAGCCGATGAAAAAAGAATTGCCATCAAAGCTGCAAAAGCTATGAATTTAAAAGTAGCTGGTGTAGATATTATCCGATCATCAAAAGGGCCTTTATTATTAGAAGTAAATTCATCTCCTGGACTTGAAGGAATAGAAGGCGCTACTCAAAAAGATATTGCAGGCGAAATGATTAAGGCAATCGAAAAGAATTTTAAATGGAAATAAAAAATAATTATATATGAAAAAACAATATGCCCTTCCAATTTTATTTTTCACTTTAGGAATTGCCATTACTATTATAGGTGCGTTGTTCAAAATTATGCATTGGCCTGGCGCAACAATACTACTTGCAACAGGTCTTTTAGCAGAAGCTACAGCGCTAATTGTGTTGATTATTTCGATAGCAAAACGCTTAAAATAGATAGGGTTTACTCAAAATCGATTTGAAAACTATTTAAAAAAACGACTGATTTTTCAATGTCGTAATGTAAAATTCGATCTTCAGAGACAAAAGAAACTTCTTCTCTATAGGATTGTACAAAACGCTCTATAAATTCACTCGATAGTAAAGGTCTTCTAAACTCTAGTGCTTGCGAACCATTTAACAATTCAATTGCTAAAATGCGTTCAACATTTTCAACAATTCGCAACGTTTTAGTAGCTGCATTGGCGCCCATGCTCACGTGATCTTCTTGACCGTTAGATGAAACAATACTATCTATACTTGCCGGAGTTGCTAATTGTTTATTTTGGCTAGCAATACTAGCAGCAGTATATTGCGGAATCATAAATCCTGAATTTAAACCGGGGTCGTTTACTAAAAACGCAGGCAAACCTCTTAATCCTGAAATCAATTGATAGGTTCGTCGTTCTGAAATACTTCCTAATTCTGACAACGCAATTCCTAAAAAATCTAAGGCTAACGCTAAAGGTTGTCCGTGAAAATTACCTCCCGAAAGGATCAAATCTTCACCTACAAAAATATTGGGATTATCAGTAACCGAATTGATTTCCGTGCGAAAAACTTTCTTTACATAATCAATTGCATCTTTTGAAGCGCCATGCACTTGAGGAATACATCTAAACGAATACGGATCTTGTACATGTGCTTTAGATTGGGCGATAATTTCACTATCTTCTAAAAAATCTCGCATTCTTTCAGCGGTTTGAACCTGCCCTTTGTGCGGACGAACCAAATGAATTAAATCGGTAAAAGGTTCGATTCTTCCATCAAAACCTTCTAAAGATAGGGCGCCAATTACATCTGCAAAATAGGATATTTTTTCAGCTTTAATCAAGCAATACACCCCATAAGCACTCATAAATTGAGTTCCATTTAATAATGCCAATCCTTCTTTTGATTGTAAAACAATAGGTTCCCAACCAAATTTTTCCAAAACTTTTGCTGCAGGTTGTCTAAAACCATCTAAAAACACTTCACCTTCTCCTAGTAAGGGTAACGATAAATGCGCTAATGGAGCCAAATCGCCCGAAGCGCCTAACGAACCTTGCGTATAAATTACAGGAAAAATATCATTATTGTAAAAATCAATTAAGCGTTGCACGGTAACGAGTTGAACTCCCGAATGACCATAACTTAAGGATTGAATTTTAAGCAACAACATGATTTTCACAATTTCATGAGGAACTTCCTCGCCTGTTCCGCAAGCGTGTGATTTTACTAAATTTTCTTGAAGTTTTGATAAATTTTCATTCGAAATTTTTACATTACATAACGAACCAAAACCCGTGTTAATTCCGTAAATGGGTTCGGAATTTGATTTCATTTTATCATCTAAATACTTTCGGCATTTTTCAATGTTTACAATAGCTTCCTCTGATAATGCCAACTGTTTTCCTTGAAAAACAATCTCATTGATCATCTCAATTGATAATAAATCTGAACTTATATAATGTATGGTTTCCATCTGAATATTTTTGAAAGTTCAAAATTCCGCAAAGAATTGCTAAAATGCAAGATTTATCATCATTATTAACAAAAAATAAATAGTTCTCAAATTTTAAAGAAAAAGGCGATATATTTTTAAGAATTTTCAATAAATTAGCGCTCTCAAATAATACAACATCATCTCATGAAAAATACAGCTTTAACGCACATTCACGAAAATTTAGGAGCTAAAATGGTTCCTTTTGCAGGTTATAATATGCCCGTACAATATGAAGGAGTCAATGCAGAACACGAAATTGTTAGAAATGGCGTTGGCGTTTTTGACGTGTCGCACATGGGCGAATTTTTTTTAAAAGGAGAAAATACTTTAGCCTTAATTCAGAAAGTAACTTCAAATGACGCTTCAAAATTAGTTGATGGAAAAGCACAATATTCTTGCTTACCGAATAATGAGGGTGGCATTGTTGATGATTTAATTGTCTATAAAATTGCTGATAATCATTATTTATTGGTTGTAAATGCTTCTAATATTGATAAAGGTTGGAATTGGATTGCTTCGCATAATGATTTGGGTGTGGAAATGCACAATGCATCAGACGCTTATTCTCTATTAGCCATTCAAGGTCCAAAAGCCGCTGAAGCGATGCAATCTTTAACATCTATCGATTTAGCTAATATGGGTTATTATACGTTTCAAATTGGTGATTTCGCTGGAAAACAAGACGTAATTGTTTCGGCTACAGGATATACGGGTTCAGGTGGATTTGAAATTTATTTTAAAAACGAAGATGCCGAACACATTTGGAACAAAGTTTTTGAAGCAGGAGCACCTTTCAACATCAAGCCTATTGGTTTAGCGGCTCGCGATACCTTACGTTTAGAAATGGGATTTTGCTTATATGGCAACGATATTAACGATACTACTTCACCATTAGAAGCAGGTTTAGGATGGATTACTAAATTTGATAAAGAATTTACAAATTCAAAAAACCTAAAACAACAAAAAGAAGCAGGTGTTTCTAAAAAATTAGTTGGTTTTGAGATGGTAGAAAGAGGTATTCCTCGTCATGATTATGAAATATGTGATGCTAATGGAACTGTAGTTGGTATTGTAACTTCAGGAACACAATCGCCTTCCTTAGGAATCGCTATTGGAATGGGTTATGTGCCTACTGCCTTAGCAACACCAGATTCAGAAATTTATATTCGCATCAGAAATAAAGACATCAAAGCTAAAGTGGTTAAAATGCCCTTTTATAAGAAATAAAGACAAAAAAATATCCGCAAGTTGCGGATATTTTTTTTATTAGTCTGTTGGACCCTCCCAATTTGAAAAACCTCCCACTAAATTGAATACGTTTTCAAATCCGAGTTGTTGCATAACCCCACAAGCGTTGGCACTACGAACTCCCGCTGCACAATACACATAGAAATTCTTTGCTTTATCTAATTCTTCAACCCTATAAATAAAACCTTGACCCTCATAGATATCAATATTTAATGCTCCAGGAATTTTTCCACTTTCAAATTCATCTTCGGTGCGCACATCAATAATGACTCCGTATTCATCATTTAAAAACTGACTCCACCACTCTTTTTGTTCTAAATTCATTGCTTAAATTTTTATCAAAAATACTATAAAAAACGAAATTCAAAAATTTAATATAAAATTAACAAACATTTGTATATACAATTAAAAAATATACTACATTTGTACCTACAAATTTGAAGCATTCAAATGAGAATTGAAGAAATTATAAAAACATCGTTCCCAATGGCCGAAGAAAAAAAAGCATTACTTAATGTAATGTTTACTCAAAATGTCATTGCCGAAAAATTTAGTGAGCTATTAAAACCATTTGATTTATCGGCAGAACAATTTAATGTGTTGCGAATTTTAAGAGGTCAAAAAGGAAATCCGGTAAATATGTGCACCATTCAAGAGCGCATGATTGCCAAAACCAGTAATACTACCCGATTGGTTGATAAATTATTACTAAAAGGATTAGTACTCCGTGAAATTTGTCCTCAAAATAGGAGAAAAATGGAAATAACCATTACGCCAAAGGGGATGGAATTATTACAACAATTAGATCCATTAGTAGAAGGACATGAAAAAAAATTCGGAAATAATTTAACGGAGAAAGAATTAGCCCAATTGAATACTTTATTAGAAAAATTTAGAAATTAATATATACACTATGAACCACAATTTTATCGAAAACCAAAATTGGCGTTATGCCACAAAAAAATTTGATGCCACAAAAAAAATCGCACCAGCTGATTTAGAAATATTAAAAGAAGCCATTCGATTGAGTACTTCTTCATATGGTTTACAACTATATAAAGTATTTATTATTGAAAACCCTGCGGTTAGAGCACAATTACAGCCGGCTTCATGGGGTCAAAGTCAAATTGTTGATGCATCGCACCTTTTTGTCTTTGCAAATTATACAGATGTTCAAGAATCTCACATTGATCATTATGTAGAAAATATTGCACAAACCAGAGGAATTTCAATTGAAGCAGTAAAAGGTTATGGCGATTTTATGAAGAACAGCCTTATCGGTTTACCACAGGATAAAAAAGCGATTTGGACTTCAAAACAAACGTATTTAGCACTAGGAAATTTATTGAATGCTGCTGCTGAACTAAAAATTGATGTAACACCAATGGAAGGTTTTGAGCCTGCAAAATACAATGAAATTTTAGGGCTAAATGCATTAGGGCTAAATGCCTCACTTGTAGCTACGGTAGGTTATCGTCATGAAGAAGATGCTACGCAACATCTAGCAAAAGTTAGAAAATCAACAGAAGAATTATTTGAAACTATTTAATATTTAATTTAACACTTAAAAAACAATTACACATGAAAAATTTAAAATCAATTGCAGTAGCTTTAATAGCTTTCGTTTCTGTAACTTCATTTGCTCAAGTGAGTAAAAAAGTAGATGCTTCAAAAAGTACTATTAATTGGGTAGGGAAAAAAGTAACGGGTGAACATTCTGGAAACATCATGTTGAAAGAAGGTGCCTTAATTTTCAAAGGAAAAAAAGTTGTAGGTGGAAACTTCACCGTTGACATGACAACCATCAACACAACAGATTTAGAAGGAAAAGGAAAAGCAAGTTTAGACGGTCATTTAAAATCGGATGATTTCTTTGGAACTGAAAAATTCCCAACCGCTACTTTAGTAATCAAATCTATTGGTGAAAAATCAGCTAATGTATATTCAGTAACTGCAGATTTAACTATCAAAGGAAAAACAGAACCTGTAAAATTTGAATTAAACGTTGCTGGTAATTCTGCTACTGCAGCTTTAAAAGTAAACAGAACAAAATATGATATCAAATATGGTTCAGGAAGTTTCTTTTCTGATTTAGGTGATAAAACTATTTCTGATGATTTTGATTTAACGGTAAAATTAGCGTTCTAATACTACATTATAATTTAAAAAACGAGCCTTGAAGTATTTCAAGGCTTTTTTTATTGCATAAAAAAAGCTCCGAATTACTTCGAAGCTTTAAAATTGAAAGGGTGAAAGACGGGTCTCGAACCCGCGACCTTCGGAACCACAATCCGACGCTCTAACCAACTGAGCTACAATCACCATTTGTTTTGACAAACAAGGCAGAACCTCATTTGCGAGTGCAAATATAATGGTTTCCAACTATCCTGCAAAGGTTTTTTATTTTTTTTTATTTCAAATCACTTAATGAATTGATGGTCATATATCTTACTTTGAAAAGATAATAATTTACTTTTCTCCTACTTGAATTATTTCTTTTAACTTTTTTTCAAATAAATGATGTTGCTTTTAGATTTTATTTTATAAAAAATTTAAATATACAACCTATTATTTTAAATATATTAGGTTTTTTTTACTAAATATTTAAAAAAAATTATATTTATAAATTAAATATTTATTTTATGAAACAATTGATTTTCATTTTGTTAGTATCTTCATTGAGTTACGCACAATCAATTTCTAAACAAGTTATTGGAACTTCTGGTAAAACATTGTCTAATTCCAATCTTAAAGTATCATACACTGTTGGAGAACCTATAGTAGGCCTAATGACTGCTGGAGGCAATCAATTAGGCAATGGTTATTATCCAGCAATGGATTTGCAAGCCCTTAGTATAGATGACGCTACTTTAAATGTTGAAATTAAAATTTATCCCAACCCAACCTCACAATCTTTGTATGTATCCCATCCAGAATACAACTCATTTTCAATAGAGATTGTTGATATGAATGGAAAACAAATATATACTGGAACTATTGAAAAAGAAGTTCCTTTAGATGTTTCAAGTTATACCCAAGGTATGTACTTGATTACAATTGAATACAAAGAATCTAATAAAAAGAACACTTATAAAATTATTAAGAAATAATGAAAAAACTATACACCCTTTTAGCATTAGTACTTACACTAATTACTTTCGCCCAAGCCCCACAAGGCTTCAATTATCAAGCAACTGTTCGTAATAGCGCTGGCGCTTTAATTGTCAATCAAAATGTAAACTTTAAGTTCAATATTATGTTGAACTCAGTTACAAGTTTACCAGTTTTTAGCGAAACACATTTAGCTCCTACAGATGATCTTGGGCAAGTCAACTTAGTTATTGGGCAAGGTACTGCAACTGTTGGTACTTTTTCATCTATAAACTGGGGAAGTGGAAACTACTTTTTAGGAATTGAACTGAATACAGGTTCTGGTTATGTCGCGATGGGGACTACTCAGTTGTTAAGTGTGCCTTATGCTTTATATGCTAATAGTTCAGGAAATGCTCAAGCAGCTACACCCAACTTAGCTTCAGTTTTGGCGGTAAATAATGGTGCTAATAACTTGCAAATAAAAAATTTATCTAATCCAACGGATGCTCAAGATGCGGTAACAAAAAGTTATTTAGATAACATTTTGAACAATAATAATTCAATACCTTCAGGAATAAACAATGGTGACATGTTGTATTGGAATAATAACAATTGGTCATTAGTAAATCATGGAGCAAATGGACAAATTCTTACATTTTGTAATGGCGTACCTACTTGGACTACTAATGGAATTTGTCCACCACAAGTTGGAGATAATTACCAAGGTGGAATTATAATATATATAAATCAGCCTGGGGATATAGGTTATGTTCATGGACAAACACACGGTATCATTGCTTCAATTATTGATCAGACAATAAATTCTACTTCTTCCTATTATCCTGGAGAAACTGGCTGTATGTGGCAACCGGGTACTTATGATGCACAAGCACAAACAAGTCACTTTAATGTTACCAATTCTCGGGGTATAGCAGTAGGTACAGGTAGCCAGAATACAAATATGATATTAGCGGTGAGTCAACAAACTGGAATGCCATTCCCTGCCGCTACACTTGCTACTCAATACACTGCTGGTGGATATAATGATTGGATTCTTCCAAGTAAAGACGAATTAAGATTATTATATCAACATAGAAATACAATTGGAGGTTTTGCTAATGGTTGGTATTGGTCTTCTACAGAAATGAATGATGCTTATGCAGAGGCTTTAGATTTTAGTACCGGGAATTTTAGCGGCGGATATAAAGGACCCGGTGCTACCCCATATAAAGTTAGAGCTGTAAGATATTTTTAAATTCTTTTTATATGAAAAAACTATACACCCTTTTAGCATTAGTACTTACACTAATTACTTTCGCCCAAGCCCCACAGGGTTTCAATTATCAAGCAACTGTTCGTAATAGCGCTGGAGTTTTAATTGTCAATCAAAACGTAAACTTTAAGTTCAATATTATGTTGAATTCAGCCACTAGTTTGCCTGTTTTTAGCGAAACCCACATGGTGCCTACAGATGATGTAGGACAAGTAAACTTGATAATCGGTCAAGGAACAGCCACAACTGGAACTTTCTCAACCATAAACTGGGGAAGTGGAAATTACTTTTTAGGAATTGAACTGAATACAGGTTCAGGTTATGTTGCTATGGGAACCACACAATTACTTAGTGTTCCATATGCTTTGTATGCGAATAGTTCCGGGAATGCACAAGCCGCAACACCCAACTTAGCTTCAGTTTTGGCGGTAAATAATGTTGCTAATAACTTGCAAATAAAAAATTTAGCTAATCCAACGGATGTTCAAGATGCCGCTACAAAAGGATATATTGACTCACAAATAACAGCATTACAAGCGCAGATAACTGCATTACAAAACGCAAATGTAACACCATTACCCAACGTAACCATTGGAACTCAAATTTGGGCTAGCACTAACTTGGATGTGACAACCTATAGAGATGGAACTCCAATACCACAAGTAACCGACCCAACGCAATGGGGAAATTTAACTACAGGAGCATGGTGTTATTATAATAACGACTCAACAACAGGTGCTACTTATGGCAAAATTTATAACTGGTATGCAGTAGCTGGAATTCATGATAATGACCCCAATACACCGAATAAGATATTAGCACCAACAGGGTGGCATATACCAAGTGATTCTGAATGGAGTACATTAATTAATTATCTTGATCCAAATGCTAACGGTGGCTTAACAGTACCAAATGTGGCAGGAAGTGCAATGAAAGAAACAGGAACTACACATTGGTTTAGTCCCAATACTGGAGCTACAAATAGTAGTGGATTTACTGGTCTTCCAGGAGGTTATCGTTTCGTTGATGGCTCTTATGCAGGATTGGGTATCAATGGTTATTGGTGGAGTTCATCAGAAAACGGAGTAGGTGGAGCTTGGTATCGTAACTTAAATTTTGAATCTACTAATGCAACTAAAATTGGACAAGGCAAAGAACTTGGATATTCGGTACGTTGCATAAGAGATTAATAAATATATAGTATATTTTAATTTACTATTGATTATATTTATGGCAATTCAAATAAGCAATCAAGAGGTCTATCTACAATCGTTTGCTTTGTTGTGTTAGGAAAATTAAAAAAAGCAGCAAATAAGCTGCTTTTTTATTTCAAATCACTTAATGAATTGATGGTCATATTTTTATTTTCAAAATAGTTCCATCAAACATTTATTTTGATATTTTTAATTAACCCTTTAAAATCAATATCACTTATCATGTCTAAAAAAAATAAAATTTAAATAATCTACCATTTATTTTTAACAGTACGTATTAATATAAAGAATCAAATTAAAAAAAATTAAATTTAAACTATAATAAATAGTAATATTGACAATTTATTATTCATTTTATTGGCATTTATTTTATGTTATTGAAAATAATTTGAATTATAATAATTTTATATATTTACAAAAATAAAAGCTAATAAATATAATAATTCATGTTTCATCTAAAAGATTATTTTTCTTATTGAAAACAAGTATTACTTTAAAACATAAAAAAAACAGGGTGACCGAAAACTGTATAGAGTAGGTAAACAATTAAATCTAAAAAAAATGGCAGTACAAAAATCAGCTCAATCGAAAACTACAATGCTATTAATT
>Ga0315907_10004398_pt1 | contig 15858 bp, 13 predicted proteins | sample LakEriMetagenome_3_FD_203525 | JGI IMG/M metagenome (GOLD analysis project Ga0315907, IMG submission 203525) | Freshwater fungal communities from buoy surface, Lake Erie, Ohio, United States - Buoy 12 MA123 | ecosystem: Environmental > Aquatic > Freshwater > Lake > Lake biofilm | place: USA... | reverse complement strand
GGACATTACGGACTTGTTCGAACAGCTCTGGCGAGAGGATCGCCGGATGCTCGGCATCGTAAGCTTGCCCCTTGTGCACAATCTTGCCGATGTACTTTGCGTCGGTAAGGATGTTGTGGATCAGCCGACCCGTGTAGTGCTTGCCACCCATGGTTTTACCGGTCTTGGTCGAGAATACCTTGGACCGCAAGCCTTCGGCGTTGAGGGTCTCAGCGATCTTCAAGCAGGATTGCTGCTGGGTGGCCAACTTGAAGATTCGTTTGACCAACTTCGCTTCGGTTTCGTTGACCGCGTATCGACGATCGACGATATCGAATCCGAGTTTGGGCTGGCCACCGATGTACTTGCCCTGACGCGCTGTCAAAAGCTTTTTGTCTCGGATGCGTTCGCCGATAATCTCGCGTTCGAATTGGGCGAACGAAAGCAGGATGTTGAGAGTCAGCCGTCCCATTGATGTGGTCGTATTGAACTGCTGAGTCACTGAAACAAACGACACCTGGTACTCGTCGAACAAAGAGATTAGCCTTGAGAAATCCAGCAGAGAGCGACTGAGTCGGTCGACCTTGTAGACCACCACACAGTCGATCTTTCGAGCTTTGATATCCTCGATCAGGCTATTTATCGCAGGGCGATCCATGTTGCCACCCGAGAATCCGCCATCGTCGTATCGTGCGGGGACTAGCTTCCAACCCTCGTGGACCTGAGATTGAATGTACGCCTCCGCGGCAGAGCGCTGGGCATCGAGAGAGTTGAAATCTTGGTCTAACCCCTCTTCGTGGCTTTTCCGTGTGTAAATGGCACACCGGACTTTCTTCTTGTCGTTGATCACTTGTCGTCTCCCCTGCTTCCGCTTGACTGCAGACCAAAGAATCGACGACCGTTGCAGTGGCGACCTGTGATGGCCCGGGAGATTGACGAGAGGCTCCGGTACCGCTTGCCTTGGAACAGAAACCCATCCTCTTGGACGATCACTTCGTATCGCTGGCCATGCCAGTCACGAAGAAGCCTGGTCCCTAGTTGCAATGCAGCCTTTTCACGAACCGCCTTGCTCTCGGCTTTCTTGGGGTTCACGGCCCAGCCGGTTAGTGAATCGCGGGTATTCTTCGCAAAACCACCAAGACTCAGTTCCTGGAGTCGGTAAGCGAGTCGCCGTACCATGTACTGCTTGGACTGGTTCGCCGAATCGCCGCCGATAAGATCGCTCCACTTCTTTCGAATTTCGCTCATCGACATTCGCTGCAGTTCGTCGATTTGCCGCAAGATGCTCCGGCCGGTGTCGCCGGAGTGTTTTTGTTTATCAACCATCTGATCCTCCAAGAAAACGGGGGGGAAATCCAACAACAGTCACAGAGAGCCTGGTTTTGGAGGAAACCTCAAGGCTCGCTTGGGGAACTGCTAGGCTCTTTCTCGGAGACTTTTCCCGGTGGACATTTAGGGTCCTCCAAGCGTGCGATCCCCTGCGCCAAGATGCAGGCCAGTTCGCTGATTCGCTCATCGCGAGACATGTCGGTCGGATCGGTGTGGCTCGTCATGCGTAAACCCATTGAAAAGCTAGCAATCCCGATGCGGAGCTAGCCTGTGCTGTCCGCAGTGGGAAGTTTGTCCCTCTCTTTCTGACCTACCCGGTTACCCCCCACGATGACGAACGAAGAAGAAATTTTTCCCTTTTTTCTTGCTAGCAAATCCCAGGGGAAAGCACAGGTTCGAGATAGCGAACGTTGATCTAAGGCGACGTTGCCTGATTCCTTTTGCCCAATGAAAGAACTGGGGTTTTGCGTTTTTCCGGGGTCGAAGAAAGGCCCCCTACAAGCGTCAAAACAGTTCTCTTTGGGCGCATCTTGCCTAGCCGAAAAAGTCCGATAGCATGTTTTGCGTCAGCGGACGTTAACAGAAATAAGCGCTAATTCGACGAGGCAAGGAAATGACTGGGAAGAAACGCTCCTCCGGGCGACCACAAGTCCCCGAGATCACCGAGTCTCAAAAGCAAGCACTCAAGGAACTGGGTGACTTCATAGCATGCCACAAGTACCCACCGACCATGTCGGAACTTGGCGAGCGCCTTGGGGTGGCAGCTCCAAGCGCCTACCAATTGGTCCTGCAGCTAGAACGCAAAGGCTATGTCTCCCGTGAATCACGAAAAGCGCGAAGCCTATCGATTGTGCGACAGGTGGAAGACACCCCCGAGAAACTCGTGCCGGTACCCTTGCTTGGCATCGTGGCTGCAGGTCCTGCGCTGCTTGCCGAGGAGAACCACCTTGGGGATATCTTGGTCGACCAGAGCATCGCCGGACGTGGGCGTTGCTTCGCCTTGCGAATATCTGGCGAGAGCATGAAGGGTGCCGGCATGAATGATGGGGACGTCATTATCGTCCGCCAACAGGCCGTGGCCCAAAGCGGGGAGATCGTCGTGGCAATGCTCGACGACGAAGCCACCGTTAAGAGACTGTGGATCGATGGCGATCGGATCGAATTGCGGGCCGAGAACCGCAAGTACAAGCCGATCGAAATCACCGCAGAAAGAGAATTCCGTATCGTTGGTAAAGTGTTGGCAATCAGAGGTAAATCCCAGGAGTAAGCGCGAAAATGACCCGCCCGTTTGCAATTCATACCGTTCTACGGATGGTTCCAAACCATCTACTTAAAGAACTTCTAGATCAGGAAGGCCATGGGGAGTTTGATCCCAAATGGGAAGCTCTAACGAGACCAACGGACATCGTCCAGCCACTGATTGCCTACATGGATGAACTTCCAAAGTCCAAGTTCGACGCTCTGGAATGCGCCCTGCACAACGTGTCGGACTTAGCATCGGAGGAAGGGCTAAACGCGCTATTTGAAGCTGCCCAGTTTTGTGGAATTGATGATTTGGCATCAAGCATCCCCGATGTTTTATGCACGTGGGGGCGAACGATGTGGGTGTGGCTTAACCACAGAAGCGTCTTTGAAAAAGCGCAAATCATCTACCAGATTGATCACATGTCTTGGTGGCGCAAACGCAATGACCTCCCTCAAAACACCCCTGATGTTTCCCCGGCGGCCACCGACCGACTTGCTCGTGAGATATCGACTCTACTTCGTACCCAGGGACGAGGTAGAAACTGCACCGTCGAGCGGATCGAAAGAGGAAGCATCCATTATTTCTTTGCTTACCCGGACGACTTTGTCCAGGCTGTGCAAATCCACAATGAGGAAAGCGTTTTGACGGTGACCCCGTTTCGAAAGACCCTCCAAATTGTTTTTGCTTACAACCAGGAAGATGGCTCGCTGGAGCTTTACGCCAGAAGCTTGCCAAAGAAGTTCAAGGAAGAGCTCGAACGACTATTCGCCAGTGTGATCCTTCATTGGGGACTGAGCGAATTCGATCCAGATGCAGCCTACGAACTCAATCACCTGAAGGATCCAAGTTTTGTGCTCCGGACAGATCCTGCGGATCGAGTTACGGTTCGCATCAAAAGGTTGGGATTCTCTCACGAAGGTACAGACCGGCAAATTATCGTCCAGGTCGACGAAGACAAGACGGACGACGATATCCACAAGGCAATCAAGGAATGCCTTAATTTCAGCGAGCATCCGCTGGCCAATTGGGACGTAACGCTCGTGACCCTGTGCTTTGAGTTTCACGCGATCGATGGTCGAAAGCCAGGTCGCCAGACAATCGAGGTGCGGTATCCACGATCTTGCAATCTACGAAACATGAGGGCTGATAGGGTGGAGATAATTCAGAAGTACTTGAAGCGATGGAAGATCGATCTTGCAAAACAAATTGAGTCAGCTATTTGCGCAGTGGGAGCATGATCCGCCGATCATCTCCGGCACGCATGCTAAAGGTAAACTGAAAGACGTATTCTCGATCGGACAGTCATTGGGACTTCTGATCGAAGAGCCATCGGCCAGCTCGATCGATTGCCCAGATTGCAGTCGTCGATGTCGTGTCGATTACCTTCGAGACGCTTCGAGTACTCAGCAGGCATTCATACATTGTCGCGATTGCGGCTTGTCCAGGATCTCTGGCGAAATGCTGCAAAGATGGTCGATTCAGACCGAGCGAGTTCTTGCGTCAGTCTTTGCCGGCGTAACGCTATCGCTGGCAGCCAAGGTAGCCCCTTTTGTTTGGCATGTGGGAAAAGCGACTTGGGCTGGACGCTCACGTCAGATTTGGTTTGCAAGGGGATTTCGACGCGAGGGGTGCCAAGCGGCGGTTGGTCTTCTTCGAGCCAATAGCAAAGCGGTCGTGTTTACACCAACAGACCTGGGGGCCGAGCTTTGGCACGAAGCGGCCGGCAATCTTGTGATCCCACTGGAATTGGTCACCTCCCTAGATAGCGGAACATTGATGTTGGACATCGAAGATATCCAGGCACGCATCGAAGATGCAATCGCCTTGGACATTGGTAAGAGAGCGCCGACCATAACAAAGCGATCTCAAAGGGCAGCAAACATCGAGTCACTAACCAGTGTAGTGATCGAGTTTCTAAGATCCGCCCGAGACTATGCGTTCGACACCAAGGAGAAAAATGGCGTTGCTCAGTTACTGCCAAGACCTGCCATAAGTCACTTATGCAAGCAGGCCGGAATCAAGCCCCACGATTTTTCGAGATGCATTGACGATGAATCTGCAAGAGAGTTGAAGGTCTACTGGGGGATGACGGACAGTCTCGAGCAGATCATGAGTTTTAGGAAGAAAGCTGGTAGAAGAAAGAAGCCTACCATAACTAGCTCGGCAGGGTTACCTGCTGGTTAGCGAGGATAATTTTGCCAAGGCGGCTGGGGCGACGAAGGTGATGGTGGAGGGGTGAGCGACTGGTTGGTATGGCGAGGGCGAGACGACGGGTAGCCATACCCGATTTTTACACGGAATTGGGTTTCAGCCGATGATTCGTCTTTTGAGTAAATCAAATTCTTCGTCGGAAAGCGCACCTTGTGCCTGCAAATGGGCCAATCGCGAGAGTTCCTCCGAAATGCTCGGCTGGGACGACGTGGTTGATTGCGGCGGTTTATGCAAATACTCAATCTCCCATTGAATGAATCCTTTAATTTGATTGACGAGCGAGTTATTGTGCAAACCACTAAACACAAACGAATTTTCGTCTTTGGTCGCCGCGAATAAACCACCAGTGCTTTCATTACCGCCTGGAATTGTAAACTGCAGAAAACCATTGAACATTGCTCCAGCCTCCTTGATCTGTATAGCAACTATGGAACGATACGGGATTTCCTTCGTGCCTTTAAGCCCTTTGTTTACAAAACCAAGCAAACCCATCGGTGCGATCGACAGTCTGTCTTTATAAACTTTGAGGATGTCTTGTACGCCTACCATTTGAAAGTAGATTTTTTCGCGACTTTCAGGCACGACCGGAGCAGTGGACTGCGACGGTTCACTCACGCATTCCGACACAGGGTCGATAATCGCGATTGAATCGATCCGGCTTTTAGTTTTGCATTTTGGGCAAATCACAGATCTACCCGCCAGTTCATCGGCAACCGTTTTCGTGAAGCCGCAAGTGGGGCAAACAAAGTTAAGCATAGGAAGATATGTAGTGGATGAATTTTTTATGATGATCTATTTAAACCATGTAGTCCGCATCCGTGCAGTCCACGCTGAAGACTGCATTATTGCAAAACCTAATAGCATCAGGTGTTTGCGAGCCAATCAATCATTTGATTTGGTGAGTCTCCAACAAGAGCGTCGTTGTGTTGTGCGACATTCAAGGCAAACCCAATTACCGTTATTCATGTTATCACGATCCGTTGGACTTTCAATCATTCTGGAAGTTATCATGGTAGCGGCCAGCCATAGATCATACCTTCGATACTTATTCTTTCGGCATTACCCTGGCTTATCTCATAATCTCTCGCAGCGGCAGCATGCGACTGAGAAGCGTTAAAGCCCTTGTCTTGGTAACGCACGATTTGAAGAAAAATTTGCTTCTTCAACGTGAGTGGTAGATTAACGCGATCTTGATCGGGAATTGAGCCCATAGGGTTTCCTGCTTCGACGAACAGGTTCGGAGGAGCACGTAATTCAGCTCTACTCCAATCGCCACCTGGAGCCCAGGTCGCTTTGCCAGCGGTAAACATACCGTCGGTGTCTGACTCAGGCAGGAAAAAGAATATCTTGATGGCATTTATCTTTTGCTGAGAAGTAGCTAGCTGGATAATTTTAGCGGAAATTGCTGTCAGCTCTTCTTGAGTGACTTCTCGAGCGACGCGCACACGTAGTGCTTTTCGAACAGCCCCCGGATAGCTGTGATCAGATACTTTGACGACCGAGTACTGCGGAAGCGAACCGGCAGGATTCCGATTTTGATTTGTCGACGTCGTGTCGACTGTAGCATCTTCTCCGTAATCCTTCCGAGCAATGCTCAACTTGCATTTGCTCCAATCGTTAGAAATCTGGAACTTCGCTGTTGCATCGCCTAAATCGATTTCCTCAAGATCCTTGCTGGATGAATTGGCTGTATTTTGCATTGCCGTGCTGAACCATTCAGCACCACCCTGCCAAGTAGGAAGAGCGTTCTTGATCAAGGTCTCGCAGATCGACTTGTTTCGAGTAAGGTCTGACGGTGAGTTATTTCGGATCTCAAAAACCACTGAGACGCTTCCAATATCTTTTGGATCACCAGCAACCTCCAGGCTAGCTTTCTTATCGGACGTCTGTCCTGATCTTCGGGAGCTTCCGCGAATCGTGCTGCCTGGCTCCACTCGTGGAAAGTACTCTCCAAGACCAGCTAGTATCTCAGAGTCGGATCGACCAAGACCAAATGAAAACGGAGGTAGTGAAACGGTTGATTTGTTTTGTAGACCGTCAGCTGGGGCCGAAGCGTTCGCACGGCCGCGGATGGAATTCAAGAAGTCGATATCAGCAGCTGACAGATTAGTGATCTTTATTCGGTGCTCTTTGCCATCGGTATCACGAAGCCGGACGAATTCACCTTCGTCCAAAACGAGTTCGGCATTCAGCTGTTTTCCGTTGCGTCCGGTCCAACTACGTGTCTCTGCGTGGGAAATGGAAGGTGCAGACGCAAGAAGCAAAATTACCGCTAGAAGCGGCGAGTAGATTCGGGCCATGATTCTCTCCATGGACCGAATTTTAGCAAAACTTGCATTCGGTCGCTCCCGCTTTCTTGCAGTTTGATCGATTTGCTGCAACTGCAAGAAAGAATTTTCGTTTCGCAAACCATTACCAGGAAACAACTTACGAAAAGCCAGGAATTTCCTAATCCGATTTGCTGCAATTCCACCGGTGGTTGGTGCTGTGCGTCAGACACGGCAAGAACGCTAACCGCAGTTAGGGAATGCTTTCATGCAGAATCGTCGCTTTTCGAAGAAACCCGCTTCTTTCACCCCGTCCGACCTGAGCTTGCCTGAGACCACGGATCCAGGCCATTTTGATCCGAGCAAAGACCGTTTCATCCGAGGGATCATCAAACGCAAAGTCGGCCAGCTGGTGGGTCGCGCAGGATTCACCCTGCAAGACCGCGAATCGCTCGAGCACGACCTTTTGGCCAGAGTGTTCGACAGTCTCTCGAAGTTCGACCCGGAAGTCGGGCATCGCAACAAATTCGTCACGGCAGTCGTCGAGCGGTATGTGGCGAACATCCTGCGCGACAAGACAGCAGACAAACGTGACCACTGTCGCATCAGGTCACTGAACGTAACGATCGATGTAGGTGAGGAAGGGCCCACCGAGCTTTCTGAATTGATCGGCGAGGCTGATCGACCTAGACTCGGATATCATGATTCTCTATGTCGAGTTTGACGTCACGGACCGTCCATGGAGAGGACAGGCCAGAAATGTGCTGGTACAGTTCTACGTCTTGCATTGGTCTTCCTTTCCCAACAGATTCCACCATTACCCACTCAAAACCCGGATGGACCATATTCAAGAAGACACGAATTCTCATCCGAGTAAGACCTAAATCCAAGCGACTTGAATACATATCGCGACTTATGGTTTGCGGCATCAGTATGTATACGCGTTGGTTGCAAGGCCTCGACAAGTTTTAGCACAAGGACATGGGAAATGCCTATGTCAAAGATTTGGCCTTCAATGTCGATCGAACTTTTTACTCCACTTGAACGTCGCGATTTAAACTCTACGTCAATCGTCTCAATCTTCACTGAACCGGATTGCGCCGCTTCTGCCATTCCAAAGGCTACAATATCACCGTTTCGCTGAACGACAACAACGGTGGAACCTTCACCTTTCTCGATTGCACGCAAGAACGACGGGAGTTGATCGTCGTATTTGAAAATTGAACCACTAGGAAGTTTGATACGAAACACGTCACGCTTAACATCTTCGAACTTCAATGAATTGCGAACGATGAATTTCTTTGTTTGAGAGATAAATTCAGAAATCGCTTGTTGTTTATTCTTTAACTCGTCGAAGCGGAACTCGCTCGAGGGTTTTCCTATCAACGTTTGACCAAACATCTCGCTCATTACCGTCTCCATTTAACTGAGAATCACTGAGGCTTGTTTTGTTTGTTGCTGGTACCGTGTTCGTCGATACATCCGCACGCCTTCGGCTCTACATGATACATTTTTTCAGCTTAGAGCCTATCCGGAAACGCCCAAATTAGCTACGTGAAATAGGCGCAAGCCAACTGGAAGCAAGCAAGGTGATTCTGCAACTTCTTTTCCCAGCGAATGAGTATCCCTCGGAATCGATTGAGCCAACCATGAGTGCATTCGACTACCCAGCGTCTGGCCTTCTTTCGGAAACTTCTTTTGGATTCTTTGGATTCATCTCTCCGCGATTTGATGTGAATGATGTAGCCATATACAGTTTCGAGTACTTGTTGCCGAACGGTTTGGAAATCAAAGCCTTTGTCTAGCGCGATTTGCTGCGTCTTGCAATCCTCGATTCTCGGCAATCGCTCCCAAGCGTCGTCGATCGTCGATTCCAGAAGTCGAATGTCGTGCACATTGGCACCCGCGATAGACAATCCAAGACGCAGCTGCGAGCTTTGGATTGTCAGAACGTGAAGGCCAGCAGGTGTTCAGGTTAGTTGTGGCATCATTTGGAAACCTGTTAACACACGAGTTCGAACCAGCATTTCCAAAACGGGACCGAACGGGTCTCGAACCCCGTAAGTCCATTCTTTACAGCGCTTTACGATTTCGAGGCAAAGAGAGTATTGTTACGAAGAGGGTTGCGATCGGGGAGCTTTCGTCAGAGTTCGAACTTTGGCGACCGAAAGAGTTAACGCTCGGCATCGAGAGATCGATGGTCGAGCGTTTTTCGTTTCTAGGCAAGAAACCACAAGGATTTGCGAGTTTTTCAAGCTCGGGTCCTATAACTCACTGCGATCTCTGTTCGAAGAGAGATTTCTGGAGTGCGAGTGCAACCTTCAAGGTTGCGCTCGAGAGTGCGAAAAATCGGGCTCGAACTCTCTGTGTTCGAGGAGCGTCAGAATTAACACACAGTTTTTGTTTGGAGCCCGAAAGGTACAACGCAAACACTTCAGGTTTTTTCGAGCGTTTCAATCCTTGCTTGCTTCATGTGAATAATCGGAAATCGAAGGATTTGGCGATGCCGGACGACATTAGCGATCCGATCCTCGCGATCTCATTTGATGACTGCACTGTAGCAGGGAGCTTTGTATAGAAATCAAACGTGTTCCAATTCATTTTTGACAGGCCAAGTATTTCCTCAGCCAGTAGTCTAAGCTCGGAGCTACCGGCATGCCTCCTTATCACCAACGGAGCCGGAATTCGCCGTTTCCCTTGATAGTATCGCTGCCCTCGATTTGCTGCTGATGTAACTCCATGCACCCAGAGCAAAGCGGTGAAATCGTCCAGACGCACAACGCTTCCTCGTCGAACTGGGTAGTTGTCTTCCTTCATGTTGCCCATTGAATCTACGTGCGATGCGATATAGCGGAGCGACTCGTCAATCACTACTTCGAGCATATCGATCTGTGAGATGCCACTTAACCCCTCCCTAAGTCCGAATTGCTCCTCGGGCGTGAATCTAGTTCGCTTGTGGATCACCACCCGCGTTGGAAGTTTGGAGCGAGATTCGAAAAACTGTTCCCTGACTTGTTCGCCAATCCGTCGCGCATCTTCTCGTGAGAGAAACGAATTACGACCATAGAATATGGGGTTCTCGATTTGGCTTAATCGATACTGAAGCCCCTCACCGCGCGAACTGTAGATGTGGCTGCAACCCATCACCACATGCTTGCCGCGTTCGCGTGTGCTATCGACGCTCGTCCCCAAGCCGACAAACGCAGTGTCGCGATCCAGGCCATCAAGCACCCAAGGTGTCCGCATTGCCTTGACATAAAATGCCAGGGAAAGCCACCACCAGACCCGACACTGGAGCGAATCCGTTAACGTACTCTGGTCGAGAAACTGCGTCCCGATGCCACGCTGAACACTGCTCGCTTTCACAAAGTCGTGGACATCGAACTTTTCCGATTCGGTCGAATAGCCACGTAGTTTCGCCCAACGCTCAGGGAAGAAGATCAGAATTACATTAGGGGCATGCGATGCCTGTAGGCCGTCGATACAACGGATTATGTTGCGAGCCACTTCAAGCGTCATCGATCGCTCGTCGCTGCCAGTCGGCTCTGGGCAGATCGACCATCCATGGGAGTTCGGCTCAGCGACTACGAGATCGACACCAAATGCTCGGCTAAACCCTGGGTATTCCGGCAGATAGTCGGACTCAGACCTCCCTGGGGAGATGCTCATTGAGGCACTTTGCAAATAGCTCTGCAACTGCCTTGACTCCGCTTTAGGACAAACAATCCCCAGTCGAATATCCGAACTAAGTTGCTGCTTCGTAAGCGAAAAATCAAACGGTCGATTTGTTAATATGCCTCGCACCGGATGGGCGTCGCGACTAGTGCCATTGCCTGCTCGATTCGAGAACATCAACGTGGGTTCATTAATCTCTATGCCCCGCTGTTTGAGAAATACTCGAAGGCGAGGTTGCACCTGAATTCTGGGTGCATCGCGCCCACCATACATTTCGGCGAAAACAGGAACCTTGCGAATCAGGTATCGAAAGCATGAAGCTGAGTCAGGCGGATACTCATACTTCTTTTGAGCTACTTCGCTTGATAAAAGCGACTGCCGCCAGAAGTTCACTGCGTCGTTGAATTCCTTGTTGTGCTGGTATCCTAAAACACGCAGTTTAATAGGATTCGCGATCTCTTTCGGGGCGACATCATCTGAAAGGGTAAACACTTTGACTGAGGGCTTGAGAACCAGATATGCTCTGCCTTCGATTTGTCTAAGCGAAACAAACACGGATTCGCAGACGTTATAGGACGTGCCTTGGGCATGCTCACGCTTTGCACTATGTGGTGCCCATATTTCTTTCGTTCCATCCGTCTGAAACTGTGTGCCAGCGACCATACTGCGTAGTAGCGCCATTCGCAAAAGCGAAGTAATTGCCCCATCCTCATCTCGGAGGTAGTTGCCATAAAGCGGAGTGCGTTTTGGACGATCTTTTACGTTGTCGCCAAAGCATGAAGTGATTTCATCTACCGTGCCGAAGGCCAGAATTTGTCCCTTGAACGGAACAGCGACAATGTTTTTGCCCGCTGTTTGATCGCGAACCCACTGCCAGACTCTTTCCGTCGGCATCTCTTTCAGCTCGACAGTGATTACTTCTGAAGGGCACTCGATTTCAAAAGCGTTGCTTTTCAAGACGGCGCAAGGGTGATCGCCGTCGATCTGGAATGGGGCCCGACTCGCCGATGTACCGCCGGCATTCTCTGCAATCAGCCTAGATACATGCTCTCGTCCGTCGGGATCCAAGCAATGAAGGGCCAGCCGAGCCATTAGGTCATCGAATCCGTGTGTCGGAACGATATAGGCGGCACGCCCGTGGGTGCGTGCATGCCGTATTAGTTCAGTGACCTCTGAAGCTACGTTGTTCGTGTCCTGCACGCACCAGTAAAGAGTGCCTAATCCGTTTCGACCGAAACTCTCTTTGAAAGCGCGCATCACTGATACGTCACGGCCACTGTATCCACAAACAATCGTAGGCGTATTAGTTAACTCTCGGACGAGAGCTTCTTCTAGTTCGTGCTCCTGGTTCTGTAATTCCTGCTGCGTGTTCTTCAATGCGTCGTAGCGATAGTCCCCGTGAAGTGAGACGATTAACACTTCACCTAAGCTTGCAGGCCTTACAATGCGGTGCTTCGAGTCAATTCCAACCTCTACAGGCGTGAGCTGGCACTCCCCAACTGCTCGACTTGCGAGCTGGTCAAAATTCGTGGTCCATACGGAGCGGATCAGTCCTTGCTTAGCGAGAAAACCGATGATGCGGTATCCGATATGGGGATTAGCACGACGCACTTTCTCCTGAAAGAATGCGCGGCGACTGTCCGGGATCGGAAAGCAAGATTCGATGAAGACGCTGTATTCGTCGGAGTCGCCACTTTCAGGATACAGGCCTTGCCTATCGAGCCATCGCTGAATTCGGGCCTGAACGCTTGCAAGAGTCAGTTCGGAAAATTGCGATTCGAGCCCAATATTGTTCGTGAGAAAGATGCTTCGCTTCCAGTCCCAAATGCACATCTGGGCTGAGGGCATTCCCGACGAAATTGACGCGCCTGCGCCTAGAAATAGCGCATGCGGAGTAAGGCGAGCGGCTCCAATCGCCCGAACAAAGGCATCAAGTGGAAGGATGGAATCGGGCATCAAGCGTCCTCCCCGACAACATGCACCGCCCGCATGGCCTCAGCAGCATTTTGCGATAACATTGCATTCAATTGACGCGGGGCAATATTCGCCGCCTTGAGACTCGCTACAGCTTTAGTGCGCCAATTGAGATTACCTACCCCCGGAAACGTTCGTCTGAGGTCCCGTAATGTCCGAAGGGCCTCCTGCGCCCAAACGCAAAATTGATCTCGGGACCAATAACGCACTTTACGCAACGTGGGCATCGCACCTTTCGACGCTTTCGTGCATGGCGTGATCAGGATAGGGATAATTTCGATGTTCTCCGCTAACGCTTGGTTCTCGCGAAGCCAGTCTGGATGTGAGGCCGCTTGCCTCGCTTTCCTCACAGGAAACACAGTTTCACTGTTGGCTTCTGCATGGTCTTCGAACACGAAAACGATGTCATCTGCGATCCACCAGGGATCAGGCGCGGCTTCGTCCGTTGAATTGCCCGCTATGAATCCGAGCATCTTGCCCAATCGCTCGTGACCGCCTTCGAAGGCAATACCGTCATCCGTTTGCAGGATTGCGTCAAGGATTGCTCGCTCTTCGGCGTCGTACTTTCGATCGTGGATTGTTCCGAGTTCATCAAAGATGATTTCAATTCGCTCGACTAATGCGGTTACTCCAGCATTTTCATCCAGAGCAACTGCCTGTGTCGTCGACGAACTGGCGTGGCTGAGCCCTACGAGCCATCGCAACACCGGCGCGGCAGCTTGGGCCTTTCTGAAGTATTCCTTAACTAAGTTTTCGTCTGGCAGTTGGCCTGATTTAAATGCAAGCCAGGCAGCTGAACCGGCGAGATACAACCACAATGCACGGTAACCACGAAGTTCAGTATGATTGAGCTTTCCAAGCACTGTCCGACAATGTTGCATGGCGGAAGAATAATCTGCATTCCAGATCGCGTACTGGTACTCAAGTTCCGCAGGTACTGCGTTAGCTAAGTCTTCCGTTACTCCGAGCGTGCGTTGGGTAAGCCCAGCACGAAGTCCTAGGATCGTTTGGTCAGCCGCTTCCCACTCGGAATCTTGCTTCAAAAAGTGGTCCAGATTGTGAAGCATTTCGTCAGCGGAGCAGTCTCGCGACTGTTCGATACCAAACTCAAGCTCTGCTTGAATTTCCGGGTGGAAGAATTCCCGATTTTGCTTTTTGAAGAGATAGTTATTTAGATTCTCGCCAAGAATCACGATTGCAGCATAGTCGTTTGGAGACCGAGTACACCGGCCAAACCCCTGCACAAGTCTGGTGAGAATCCGGTCATCGAGCAGCAATTGAGCTGTGACGCGCTGAACAAAAAACCGTTCTTGCAGATTCACACCACCCGGTAGGCCGTCAGCCAGTAACAATCGGCAATCCTCGTCGATGAGATCGATCCCGTCGTATCGATTGGCGATTACTGCAACAGCGTTCTCGGTTTCGACGAAAGGCTGCTTTGAAGCCTCAAGCTGCGAAGCGTCAAACACCGTGCAAGTCGCGTCAGATTCGATCTGCTTGGTGGCCATTTGAGCCGATAAGTCGTCGGGTACAAGGTACAGCGCTCTTCCGGATTTCTTGATTGCCTGGCTGGTGAGTGACGCCGCTTCAAGATCATCAAGTGATCGTTTTGGGAAAATGAAGAACCTGCGTCCAATTCCTTGTTTGTCCCAGCCAACCGGAACGGGGATCTTATGGATCGGATAGCGCCCGGTAATTCGCTCCAAATCTCCTCCTGATCCCAGCGTGGCTGACATGTAAAGTCGCTGGCGTGCTTCAGCAAAAGACACATGGTTGTTTGATGGGGGGATCAATGGGCGAATCAAGACCGCCTGTCGCGAGACATACAAGTGACACGCATGAAGCGAGTCTCTGAGAATACTCCAGGGGTATCGCAGATTCGTGTTCTGGGTATGCTCATCGAGCAGTGCCACAAGTTCAGGAACCAATAACTGAAATGCCGGAGTTGGAAGTTTCTCCACCCACTTTGTACCTTCAGCGTCACCATCACCAGGTGCTAGCCGGCAACGATCTGCGTGTGGCAAAACAGACATCAATAAGCCAACCAGCGCCGAGAAGGCTGCTTCATGTGTCGAATCCGAGCGATTAACTTGGAGCGACCAATACTTCGCGACGTAGTTTTCCGCTGAGTGAGCATCGTCCAGAATGATCACATTAGGGTCGGAGAAAAACGGATTCGTATTGAACAAGCTGCTGTAAGTGGTTACCGCCACGGCTTCATTGTTTTGCCAATCAGCCGCTTTCTTTGGGTCGTAGTTAATGCGTTTTCCAGTGAATGCGTGGAGATCGATGCCGTATTTCTGTGTTGCTTGTTCCGCGACCTGATTAACTAATTGGCGGGTCGGACATAGGTAGACCACGCGTTCGCCATACGTTCGTCGTCGCCATTCGGCTATCAGGAGTCCGACGAGCGTCTTTCCGCTTCCGGTTGGAAGTTGCAGCGCAATGTCCGCATGCTGGGAGTGGACTGCCATGTAACTACGCAAAAGGTCAGCCTGGTGCGACAAGAGGCCTGGCACCGTGCGTTTGCGAAGGTCGCGAAACAATGATTCTGGATCATCCGGTAAAGGAGCATTTTTAGGGGGCAATCGGAATGCCAACACAGAATCCTGTTTTAAGAGAAATGTGGTACGGTAATGGTCACGATAAAAGACCGGAAGTCGATCGCGTTATATTTGCAATGGTTAGGCGATAGGAGCAAACCTTGGCTCGAATTAGTTTCCTTGCCAATCTTCGTACCCTAATCCGTCATTTCGAACTCCCACCAGCTATTCGTTCAGACAGATGCAGGTGTTGCGGTTGCAGATATTGGTCACCGACTTCCCATTATAGCGGCCAAGTCCATTGAGTGCGAATTGCTCTCGACTTTTCCCCCACCTTTTTTGTCTGCCCCAGCACCGCTAACGGAAATCGCGTAACCCAGCGTTAGTACATTCTGCGCTCTTGTTTCCGAGAACTCGGGGGGCAGCAAGTGGTCCCCTCCGAGTCGAGCAATTTTTCGGTTGGCGCGGCTCGAACCGCCTATTAGCCTTCCTAATTCATCGCCGAAACATAGCAAGGTTGCGAGTCTAGGACGCCGCCTCCATAAACTTGGTCACCGCAACGTGACCATTCCGCTCAAGACCCGCTGGTTCACACCAGCGGGTCTTTGCGTTTCTACCCAATAAATCTAGGGGT
>Ga0315907_10004397_pt1 | contig 15858 bp, 15 predicted proteins | sample LakEriMetagenome_3_FD_203525 | JGI IMG/M metagenome (GOLD analysis project Ga0315907, IMG submission 203525) | Freshwater fungal communities from buoy surface, Lake Erie, Ohio, United States - Buoy 12 MA123 | ecosystem: Environmental > Aquatic > Freshwater > Lake > Lake biofilm | place: USA... | reverse complement strand
CCCGAGCGCATTCCCTACATGGCGCTGGATCTGGACCCCGACCGCGTGCGCCAGGCCGCCGCCGCCGGCCAGAGCGTGGTGTTCGGCGACGCCGCACGGCTGCAGAGCCTGATGGCCGCCGGCCTGGCGCGCGCCAGCGCGGTGGTGATCAGTTACCACGACACGCCCTCGGCGCTGAAGATCCTGCACCAAGTGCGCGAGCACGCGCCCAAGGTGCCGGTGATCGTGCGCACGGTGGACGACACCGACATGGACCGCCTGCGCGCGGCCGGCGCCACCGAGGTGGTGCCCGAGGCCATCGAGGGCTCGCTGATGCTGGCCGGCCACGCCCTGGCGCTGGTGGGCGTGCCCATGGCGCGCGTCATCCGCATCACGCGTGACGCCCGCGATGCCCGCTACCGCTTGCTGCGCGGCTATTTCCACGGGGCCGACGACGACACGGCGGACACCCTGGAACAGGACCGCCTGCTCAGCGTCACGCTGCCGGCGGCCGCGGCCAGCCAGGGCGAGCGCCTGGGCCACCTGGCGCTGCACGCCGTGGGCGTTCAGGTGGTGTCGGTGCGCCAGGCGGGCGGCGCCGTCATCGAACCCAGCGACGAACTGCTGCTGGCCCCGGGCGACACCCTGGTGCTGTCCGGCCCGCCCGAAGCGCTCTCCCTGGCCGAAGCCAAGCTGCTGCAGGGGTGACCCGCGCGGCTTGCAGCACGGCTTGCAGCGCGGGTCGGCGCAGGGCCCGGAGAGCTCCTCAGCGAAAGCCCGCCACCGGGTGGGGCAGGTAAGGGGCCTCCAGCTCGGCCGCGTCCTCGTCGGACAACTTCAGCGACAGCGCGGCGGCGGCCTCGTCCAGCTGCTCCAGCTTGGTGGCGCCGATGATGGGCGCGCTCACTCCGGGCTTGCGCAGCACCCAGGCCAGGGCCACGCGGGCCATGGGCACCGCCAGGCGCTGCGCCACGCGCTGCACCGCCTCCACCACCAGGCGGTCGGCTTCCTGGGTGGCGTTGTAGAGGGTCTTGCCGTAGGCGTCGGTCTCGGTGCGGGCCGTGTGCGTGTCCCAGGGGCGTGTCAGCCGGCCGCGGGCCATCGGGCTCCACGGGATCAGGCCCACGCCCTGGTCGGCGCACAGCGGCAGCATCTCGCGCTCCTCCTCGCGGTACAGCAGGTTCAGGTGGTTCTGCATGGAAACAAAGGGCGTCCAGCCGTGCGTGCGCGCCACCTCCTGCGCCTTGGCGAACTGCCAGGCGAACATCGACGAGGCCCCCAGGTAGAGCGCCTTGCCCGCGCGCACGACGTCGTGCAGGGCCTGCATCGTCTCTTCGATGGGGGTGTGGTCGTCCCAGCGGTGGATCTGGTAGAGGTCGACGAAGTCGGTGCCCAGGCGCTTCAGGCTGGCGTCGATCTCGGCCAGGATGGCCTTGCGCGACAGGCCTGCGCCATGCGGCCCCGGGCGCATGCGGCCGTGCACCTTGGTGGCGATCACCACCTCGTCGCGCCGGGCGAAGTCCAGCAGGGCGCGGCCCACGATCTCCTCGCTGGTGCCGTCGGAGTAGACGTTGGCGGTGTCGAAGAAATGGATGCCCAGGTCCAGCGCGCGGCGGATGAACGGGCGGCTGGCTGCCTCCGGCAGCGACCACGGGTGCGTGCCGCGCTCGGGCACGCCGTAGCTCATGCAGCCCAGGCACAGGCGCGAGATCTCCAGGCCGGTGCGGCCCAGGCGGGTGGAGGGGACGGTGGAAGGCGTCGACATGGATGGGCAGCGGCAGGAAGTAGGGGATGGCCTGCATGGTAGTGCCGCAGGGTGGTGCCGCAAGGTCGTGCCGCAGGGAGGCCGGGTCAGGGCCCATTGGGAGGGGCGGGGTTCAAAATCGGGCCCTGGCCGGCGCCCTGCTGCGCCGCCGATCTGGAGACCCGCCGTGACCCGCAGTGCCAACCCATCCCCGGTCGAGACCATCCGCGCTCACATACGCACCGTGCCCGACTGGCCGGCCCCGGGCGTGCAGTTCCGCGACATCACGCCACTGCTGTCCACACCGCGCGTCTTCCGGGTGCTGATCGACGAGTTCGTGCACCGCTACTTCGATGTCAGGCCCGACGCCATCGCCGGGCTGGACGCGCGCGGCTTCATCATCGGCTCTGTGGTGGCCTACGAGCTGAACATCGGCTTCGTGCCCATCCGCAAGAAGGGCAAGCTGCCCTTCACCACGGTGCAGGAATCCTACGAGCTGGAGTACGGCAGCGCCACCGTCGAGATGCACACCGACGCCGTCAAGCCCGGCGACCGCGTAGTGCTGATCGACGACCTGATCGCCACCGGCGGCACGATGATGGCCGGGCGGCGGCTGCTGGAGCGCCTGGGGGCCACGGTGATCGAGGGCGCCGCCATCGTGGACCTGCCCGAGCTGGGCGGCTCGGCCCGGCTGCGCGACAGCGGCCTGTCGCTGTTCACGCTGGTGGACTTCGAGGGTCACTGAACGAAGGTCACTGAGCGCGCGACGCGCGCGCCAGGTTCCACGCCGCCAGCAGCGGCACCAGGGCCACCGCCACGAAGCCCCAGCCCCAGCCGGCACCGGCCCGGACGGACTCGCCGAACAACAACGGGCCCGCCATGCCGCCGCCAAAGGTGAAGAACTGCGTGGCCCCGGAGATGCGCGGCAGGTCTTCACGCGGCACGCGCTGCGCCAGCGCAGCGAAGAACACGCCGTTCCAGCCCATGGCCGTGGCGGCGCAGGCCAGGGCCACCGCCGCCACGACCGCCAGCGGGGCGTCACGCCAGCCGAGCGCTACGGCACCCAAGGCCACGCAGCTCAGCGCCATGGTCAGGCCCAGGCCCACCAGCACGCGCCAAGGGGCGAACCAGCGGTCGCCCACCACGCCGAAGGCGATACGCGCCACCGCGCTGGCCACCTGCGACACCGCCAGGAGCCCGGCTGCGGCCGCGAGTGACCAGCCCAGGCCCAGGTTCAGCAGCGCCACCAGAAAGGTCACGAACACCTGCTGCGTGGTGGCGAAGGCCAGCGAAGCCAGGCTCATGGCGCGCAGGCCTGGGTGGCGCCACACCGTCACCAGCAGCCGCAGCGAGCCATCGGGCGGGGGCGGCATGCGCGGCGGCTCCAGCCGCTTCACGCTGGGCTGCACGGCCAGCGCCGTGAGCACGCAGGCCACGCCCAAGGCCACGGCGGTGGCGCGCCAGCCGATGGTCACCAGGCCCAGCGGCATGAGCAGCCCCGCCAAGGCCACGCCAATGGGCACCCCCGTCTGCTTGGTGGAGAAGAACAGCCCCCGCGCCGTGGTGGGCACGTGGTGGTTCAGCACCGCCGCCGCCGCCGGGTTCACCAGGCCGTAGCCCACGCCGATCAGCGCCGCAGCCGGCAGCAGCGTGGCCACCGGGCCCAGGCCGGCCAGCACCGTCCCGGCGGCGCAGGACAGCAAGGCCCACTGCGTCAGGCGCAGCGCGCCCACGGCTGCCACCCCATGCCCGCTGCGCAGACCCGACACCATGGCCAGCAGGTAGCCCACCCCGGCGTAGAGCCCGATGCGCTCGGGCGCCACCCCGAGCGTGGGTGCCACCGCCGGCGCAAGCACCGATGCCGAGACCAGAGCCATCGTCACCAGGACCTGCACGGCCAAGGTGGCGGACAGGGCGAGCCAGGGGTGGGATGGGGTCATCAAGGAGATCGCTGGGGGGCGCTGGATCGCTGCCAGGGGCGGTGCGGCAGGCCCTGGCTGGTGCGCAGTGTCTGATGCGCAATGTCTGGTGCGCAGTGTCGTTCTTTCAGACGCGTGCCGTCGGGCCGCCAGGCATCGGTGAAGGGCTCACAGGGCCTCAGTCCGCCGCCGGGTCCGCCACGGGTGCCGCACCCGGGCCCAGCCGGGCAGGCAGCGCCAGCAGTTCCTCCAGGCCCATGGCGCGGGAGTAGAGCCAGCCCTGCGCGCGCTGGCAACCCAGGTCCAGCAGCTGCTGGTGCTGGTCGGCGCTTTCCACGCCCTCTGCCCCGATGTCCAGCTCGAGGACCCGGGCCAGCTGGATCATGCCGGACACCACCCGCAGGCCCTCGGACGCCCCCATGGCCGAGATGAGCGTGGCGTCGATCTTGACGCGCTGGCCCTGCAGCCCCGCCAGGCGCGACACCGAGGATGTGTCGCTGCCGAAGTCGTCCATGACGAGCCGCACGCCCAGGCCCTGCAGGGTCTTGATCTCCTGCGGCAACTGCTGGGCGGCGATGTGCATGTCCGCCTCCGCCAGCTCGACGTGGATCGGCAGCCTGGGGGCTTGTCCGGGTTCGGCAACGCCGGCCAGCGTGTCCAGCACCCGGCGGCTGCGCAGGGCCTGGGGACGCGTGTTCACGCTCACCTGCGCCCCAGGAAAACGCGCCTCGATCCGGGCCCGGTCTGCGTGGACGGTGGACAGCACATGCATGGTCAGCCGCTCCATCAGGTGCGACTCCTCCGCCACCGGAATGAACTCGCTGGGGCGCACGTCCCCCAGCTCGTCGTCGGCCCAGCGCGCCAGCGCCTCGAAGCCCAGGATGGAACCGTGCCGCAGATCCACCTCAGGCTGGTAGTGCAGCGTGATGGCCCCACTGTCGATGGCCCGGGCCAGGCGCGTCTGGATCAGGCGGTCGCGCTGCAGCTTTCGGCCCAGCCCCTCGTCGTACCAGCCCACCGCGGCGCGGCCGGCCTGCTTGATGCGGTTCAGGGCTCCATCGGCACAGATGAGCAGCTCCTGCATGGCGGTGGCGTCCTCGGGGAAGCGCGCCACCCCGGCGCTGACGCTCACAGGAATCGAGCCGATCTCCGCCTGCACCCGGAACGTGCTCAGCCCGCTGGCCAGCGCCTCGCGCACGGCGGCCGGGGTCTGCCCGGCACCGATCTCCACCAAGGCGACGAACTCGTCGCCCGAGCGGCGGCACAGCAGATGGCGGGCGGGCAGCCGCGCGCGCAGGTGCTCGGCCAGACCGATGATGACGGTGTCGCCGACATCATGGCCGTGGCTGTCGTTCACCCACTTCAGGTGGTCCATGTCGAAGAAGACCACGAGAAACGGCCGCTGCAAGGCATCGGGCGCCTCCAGCCGCGCCTGCAGGGTCTCGCTCAGGCTGCGGAAGTTGGGCAGCCCGGTGAGGCTGTCGTGGTAGGCCAGGAAGCGCAGCTTGTCCTCGGCGGCCTTGATCGGGCTGATGTCGGAGATGACGGCCACCGTGCGACGGCCTGCTGCGGCGTCGTCCTCCAGGCGCGACACCGCCACGCGCGTGGGGATGCGACGCCCGTCGCGCGCGAGGAAGGTGGTCTCGCCGCGCCAGATGTCCCCGGCCGCCAGCGCGCGGCGGATGTCGCCCGAGACACGGTCTGTCTCCGCGCCCTGGTACAGCAGGCCCGCGGGCTGGCCCAGCAGCTCCTGCCGCGTGAAGCCGGTCATGAGCTCCAGCGCCGGGTTCACGTCGGCAATGTGGCCCTGGCCATCGGTGATCAGGATGGCCTCGGCCGAGGTGTTGAAGACGCGGGCCGAGGCGCGCAGCGCTTCGGTGTCCTGCTGCTGCTGGCGCAGCATGCGGTCCAGGGCCTGGAACACGGCGGAAATCTCGTCGTTGACCGGGTGGTGCTGCACGGCCACGGCCCGGCCTGCCACGATGTCCGTGCAGTAGGCCACCAGCTCCTCCAGACGGCGGGCAGTGCCTGCGGCAAAGCCCTGCGCCCAGCCCTTGAGCTGCGCCACCAGCCACAACCCGAGCAAGCCCGTGAGCGCGGCCAAGCCCAGCGTGAGCCAGAGCACGGACCACACGCTGCGGCTGACCAGGAGCCCCAGTTCCACTCGCAGGGGGTCCTGGCCAGCACGCAAAAACTGGCTGGCACGCAACAGCCCTGCGGCTGAGGCCCGCTCGGCGCCGGGCTGGGCCACTGCGGCCAGCGAGACCGCCAGGCCCTTGCGAATCGGCAGCCCCTGCAACGCTGCATCGGGGTCGAACTCCGCCAGGATGAAGCCCGCGGGCGAAGAGGTCTGCGGCGACAAGACGGGCATCACCAGCACCAGCACGCGGGGCTGGCCCTGCGCCTGCCCCTGTGCCTGCACCAGGCCGTACTGCGCCTGCCCCAGCTGCACGGCCTGCTGCACCGGCGCACTGGCCAGCACCTGGGCATCGGCCTGTGCAGCGGTGCCCAGGAAGAGGCGCCCGCGGTAGTCCAGCACGGTGATGGGGCTGCCTCCACCAGCGTTGAACCGGGCCAGAAGAGGCCGCAGGTAGCTGTCGCGGCCATAGCTGTCGGTCAGGCCGGTCCACAACAGCGGCGAGCCCGCCAGGGACTGCAACTGGCGGACCACGTTGTCCACGTCCGCCCTCAGCTTGGTGGCCACCAGTTCGCTTTCCTGGTTCAGCCGTACCACCGCGTCGTAGCCGCCCACCCCCACCGCCAGTAATCCGAGCAGGCCCACCGCCACCACCACCCAGGTACGGATGATGCCGGTGAGCTCGGCAACGATGCGCCCGCGAAGCGTCTGCCCGACCGGAGGTTCCTGCAAGGCCATGCGGGCCATCTGCCGGCTACTTCAGCGGGGTCAAGGCGCCGGAGCGTTCGATCTTCACGAACAGCACCTGCTGGGGCCCCAGCGCATCGTGGCGCTCGGGCGTGAAGGCCGGCGCGTAGCGGCGCACCGCCCCTTCGAAGGGCGGCAGCTTCTCCAGCGCCACACGCACATCGTCACCCTTGGTTGAGCGCGCCTGCTCCACGGCCATCGCCAGCAGGTGCGTCATGTCGTACGCATGGGCCGAGCCCACCGGGCTGGGGATCAACTCTGGCGACGCATGGCCGCCCTCCTTCATCAGCCAGGCGGCCAGCTGGCGGGCCCGGGGACGGGTGTTGCCCACGAAGGTGAAGGTCTGGATGACCTGCAGGTCCACCTTCTCCAGCGCATCGCCGGCCAGCTCGTGCATCAAGCCGCCCGTCACCCCCCAGTGGGACACGACAGGCAGCCGATCACCCGGGGGCAGCGCCGCCATCTCGCGCACGATGAGCGCGGCCTCGGCCTCGTTGGCCACGAGGATCATCACCTGCGCCCCGCCGCTGCGGCACGCAGCGACCGTCTCACCGAAGGCCTTGTCGCCCCAGTTGTACCAGCGCGTGGCGACCACCGTCAGCCCCAGGCGTCCGGCGCGGGAGCTGATGATGTTGTGGCCGGAGCGGCCCCAGGAGGTGTTGGGCAACACCGCGCAGGCCCGCTGGGCCTTGTGGACCGTGACTGCCCGCTGCAGCATCGCTTCCACGCCCCAGCTGTCCTTGAGCGACAGGCGGAAGGTGTAGGAGGGCACATGCCCGTTGTCCGTGATCGGGTCAGCCGAGCCCCACACGCTGATCAGTGGCACTTTCATGCGCTGCGCCTCAGGCAGCGTCTCGACGATGACGGGGCTGAACTTCCCCCCCAGCACCGCCACCACGCCCGGCTTGGCCGCCAGGTCCAGATAGTTGTCGCGGGCCCGGGCCGACACGCCCTGGTTGTCGGTGGTCAGCAGCTTCAGTGGCCGCCCGCCCAGCACCCCGCCGCGGGCGTTGATCTCTTCCATCGCCGCCTGGATGCCGCGCTCGATGGCCTTGGGCGCCGTGTTGGTCTTGACGCCGTAGGCGCCATCGAAGGCGATGTACACCGGCTCGGCCGCCCAGGAGGAGGACACGGGGGCGACCCACGCACCCATCCATCCCACCCATGCCAGCAGGCCCGCCACCACACGGCGCCGCAGCCTGGCCCCCCCACCCTCACCGTCGGTCACATCCGTCACGCGGTCTCCCTTGCGTCTTTTGCGGGATGTTAAGGCCGGCCCGCGCATCCGGATGTATGCCAGAGCGTTTGCCCGGATGTCAACAGGAATCCTCGACAGCCGAGGGCAGGCGCTGCAGGACAGCGGCCGGCCTTGCGTGCTCAGGGCGCGTGCGTGGGGCGCGCCCCGAAGATGGCCGTGCCCACGCGCACCATCGTCGAGCCTTCGGCCACCGCAGCCTCCAGGTCGTCGCTCATGCCCATGGACAAGGTGTCCAGCGCCAGACCGCGCTGGTTCAGTTCCTGCTGCATCAGACGCAGGGCACGGTGGGGGGCCTGCTGCGCCTGCAGGCCTTGAGCCGGCTCGGGGATGGACATCAGCCCGCGCAGGCGCAGCCTCGGCAGGGCTGTCACCGCGGCGGCGACCTGCGCCACCTCCTGCGGCAACAGGCCACTCTTGCTGGCTTCGCCGCTGATGTTGACCTGCAGGCAGACGTTCAGCGGAGGCAACTGGGCCGGGCGCTGGTCCGACAGACGTTGTGCGATCTTCAACCGGTCCACCGAGTGCACCCAGTCGAAGGCTTCGGCCACGACCCGGGTCTTGTTGCTTTGCAGCGGGCCGATCAGGTGCCATTCGATAGCGCCGCGCAGGCCCGCCAGCGCCGCCATCTTGTCCAGCGCCTCCTGCACGTAGTTCTCACCGAAGGCCTGCTGGCCCGCCTGCTGCGCCTGACGCACGGCCTGCGCCGGCTGCAGCTTGCTCACGGCCAGCAGGCCGACGCTGGCAGGGTCGCGCCCGGCCGCCTGGCAGGCCTGCTGGATGCGCTGGCGCACACCGGCCAGGCGCTGTTCAAGCGTGGTCATAATGGATTGGTCGTCTGAAGCAACTGTCTGTCGCAATTTGCCTTGCGGCCCGTTGTACCGGGCCCTTGCGACCGCAGGATAAACCGTCGTCCATGGACATCACCCAGCTGCTGGCTTTCGCGGTCAAGAACAAGGCCTCCGACCTGCACCTGTCTGCAGGCCTGCCGCCCATGATCCGGGTCAACGGTGATGTGCGTCGTATCAATGTCGAGGCGCTGGACCACAAGCAGGTGCACGACATGGTGTACGACATCATGAACGACTCCCAGCGCAAGCACTATGAAGAAACGCTGGAGTGTGATTTCAGCTTCGAGATCCAGGGCCTGTCGCGCTTTCGCGTCAACGCCTTCAACCAGCATCGTGGCGCCGGCGCCGTATTCCGCACCATCCCCAGCAAGATCCTGACGCTGGAGCAGCTCAACGCGCCCAAGATCTTTGCCGAGTTGGCCCTCAAGCCGCGCGGTCTGATCCTGGTCACCGGGCCCACGGGCTCGGGCAAGAGCACCACGCTGGCGGCGATGATCAACCACCTGAACGAGACCGAGTACGGCCACGTCCTGACCGTGGAAGACCCCATCGAGTTCGTGCACGAGAGCAAAAAGTGCCTGGTGAACCAGCGCGAGGTGGGCCCCCACACACTGAGCTTCAACAACGCCCTGCGCGCGGCGCTGCGTGAAGACCCGGACGCCATCCTGGTGGGCGAACTGCGCGACCTGGAAACCATCCGCCTGGCCATCACCGCGGCCGAGACCGGCCACCTGGTGCTGGGCACGCTGCACACCAGCTCGGCGGCCAAGACCATGGACCGGATGATCGATGTCTTCCCGGCCGCCGAGAAGGACATGGTGCGCGCCATGATCTCGGAGAGCCTGGTGGGCATCATTTCGCAGACGCTGTGCAAGCTCAAGGACGGCTCGGGCCGGGTGGCGGCGCACGAGATCCTGCTGGGCACCCCAGCGGTGCGCAACCTGATCCGCGAGAACAAGGTGGCCCAGATGTACTCGGCCATCCAGACCAGCCAGGGCGTGGGCATGCAGACCCTGGACCAGAACCTCACCGACCTGGTGCGGCGCAACCTCATCAGCACGGCCGAAGCGCGCTCCAAGGCGAAGATACCGGAGAACTTCCCCGGCTGAGGCGCTGCTTGCACTGCCTGCCTGGTTCCGTCTTCGTTCCCACCGTCGTCCCCGCCTTCGCCCCCATCTCGCCCCACGCCATGGAAGTCGACCAGGCCTCGAAATTCGTCACCGACCTGCTGCAGCTGATGCTCGCGCGCAAGGGTTCGGACCTGTTCCTCACGGCCGATTTCCCCCCCGCCATCAAGCAAGACGGCAAGGTGGTCAAGCTCAGCCCGCAGGCACTCACGCCAGCCCACACGGTGCAACTGGCCCGGGCCGTGATGAGCGACCGCCAAGCCGCCGACTTCGAGCGGACCAAGGAATGCAACTTCTCCATCTCGCCCGCGGGGCTGGGGAGGTTCCGGGTCAATGCCTTCGTGCAGCAGGGCCGTGTCGGCCTGGTGCTGCGCGTGATTCCCACGCAGATCCCCACCGTCGACGGCATGGGCCTGCCCCCCATCCTCAAGGACGTGGTGATGTCGCGGCGCGGCCTGGTGGTGCTGGCCGGCGGCACGGGCTCGGGCAAGACCACCACGATGGCGGCGATGGTGGACTGGCGCAACGAGAACGCCCAGGACCACATCGTCACCGTGGAAGACCCGATCGAGTTCGTCCACCACCACAAGAACTGCATCGTCACGCAGCGTGAGGTGGGCCTGGACACGGAAGGCTGGGCGGTGGCGCTGAAGAACTCGCTGCGCCAGGCGCCCGACGTCATACTGATGGGCGAGATCCGCGACCGCGAGACCATGGACCAGGCCATCGCGTTGTCGGAGACCGGGCACCTGTGCCTGGCCACGCTGCACGCCAACAACGCCAACCAGGCGCTGGACCGCATCGTCAACTTCTTCCCCGAGGAGCGTCGTCCGCAGTTGCTGATGGACCTGTCGCTGAACGTGCGGGCCATCGTGTCCCAGCGCCTGCTGGCGCGCGAAAGCGGCCAGGGCCGGGTGGCCGCGGTCGAGATCCTGCTGAACTCGCCGCTCATCACCGACCTCATCTTCAAGGGCGAGGTGGCCGAGGTCAAGGAAGTGATGAAGCGCTCGCGCGAGATCGGCATGCAGACCTTCGACCAGGCCTTGTTCGACCTGTACGAGGCCAATGCCATCAGCTACGAGGACGCCGTGCGCAATGCCGACTCCGTCAACGACCTGCGACTGCAGATCAAGCTGAACGGCAAGCGCAGCAGCCAGCCCAACCTGACACGCGGCACCGAGCACCTGAAGGTGATGAAAGACACGGACTACCAAGCCCTGCAGGGCGGTGGCGCCGGCAAGACCTACCGACTTTGAGTGGAGAACAACCTTGAGCACCAAAACCTACGACCCCGTCGCCCCGCAACGCGTGGCCTTCCTCGGCCTGGGCGTGATGGGCTACCCCATGGCGGGGCACCTCGCGCGCGCCGGACACCAGGTGACGGTGTACAACCGCACAGCCGCCAAGGCCGCCGCCTGGGTGGCCGAGTACGGCGGCTCCAGCGCTGCCACCCCGGCGCAGGCGGCGCAGGGTGCCGGCATCGTGTTTGCCTGCGTGGGCAATGACGACGACCTGCGTTCGGTCACGGTGGGCGAGCAGGGTGCCTTTGCCGGCATGCAGCCCGGCGCGCTGTTCGTGGACCACACCACGGCCTCGGCCTCGGGGGCGCGCGAACTCTATGCAACGGCCCAGGCGCGCGGCCTGCACTTCGTGGACGCCCCCGTCTCAGGGGGCCAGGCAGGCGCGGTGAACGGCGCGCTCACGGTGATGTGCGGCGGCGACGAGGCGGCCTTCAACGCCATGAAGCCCGTGGCCATGGCCTACTCGAAGGCAGTCACCTTGGTGGGAGCGTCGGGGGCCGGTCAACTGGCCAAGATGGTCAACCAGACGGCCATCGCCGGGCTGGTGCAGGGCTTGTCGGAGGCGATCGCCTTCGGCCTGCGCGCCGGGCTGGACATGAAGCTGGTGCTGGACGTCATCGGCAAGGGCGCAGCCCAAAGCTGGCAGATGGACAACCGCGGCAAGACCATGGTGGACGGCAAGTTCGACTTCGGTTTTGCCGTGGACTGGATGCGCAAGGACCTGGGGCTGGTGCTGGAAGAGGCCCGGCGCAACGGCGCCAAGTTGCCGGTGACCGCGCTGGTGGACCAGTTCTACGCCGACGTGCAGACGGCCGGCGGCCAGCGTTGGGACACCTCGAGCCTGATCACGCGTCTGAAGTGAGGGCGTGAAGCCCAGCGGCCTGCCGGGTTACTTCCTGGGCTGCTGGCCCGAACTGTTCAGCAGTTCAGCGAGTTGGGCATCGGTCAGGATCTCGAAGACCCGCACCACCTTCTGCACCCCGGGCACGCTGCGCGCCACCGCCACGGCGCGGGTGGCCTCGCGCTCGGTCACGCGGCCCATGAGGTGCACCACGCCGCGCTCGGTGGTCACCTTGATGGTGTTGACCTGCAGGTCCTTCGCATCGATGAAGCCGGCCTTCACGCGGGCTGACAGCACGGCGTCGTTGGAGCGTGCGGTCAAGGTGGTCTTGCCCATCACGGCGAGTTCGTTGACCACCGAGCGCACGCCTTCAATGCGGCCGATGGCCTGCTCCACCGCGCCTCGAGCGGCGGCATCCGGCACCTCGCCAGTGAGTAACACGATGCGGTTGTAGCTGGTCACGTTCACATGGGCCTGCTCACCCGCGAGTTCTCGCACGCGGGCGGCACCCTTGAGTTCGATGGCCTGGTCTTCCACCTGCGTGCCGGCGGTACGGCGGTCCACGCTGGCCAGGGCGCCACCCACCATGGCGCTCCCCACGAGCACCGGAGCGCAGGCGGGCAGCACGCTGGCCGCCGCCAGCGCCAGCAGAGCCGCGCGCGCGGCGCGGGCGCCGCGGGACAGGGGAAAGTCGTTCGTGTTCATGATCAGGAGTCCAGTTCACCCATGAGTTGAAGGTCCACGGCGTCGCACAAGGCGTGCAGCACCACCAGCTGTGCCTCGGCCACGCGGGCCGGGCGGTCATGCGGCACGGTCAGCAAGACGTCGGTGTCGGTGAGCAGACCGCGCCACTCGCCGGCCTCGGGGCCGGTCAGGGCCACCACCGTCATGTCCAGCGCGCGGGCCGCCGCAGCAGCCTCACGCAGGCGCTGGCCATCGGCTCCGGCGTCCAGCACCAACAGCAGGTCTCCCGGCTGCCCCAGGGCGCGCACCTGCTGCGCCAGGCTCTGCAGGCTGTCATCGCGCAGGGCCAGGGCGGCCAGCGGCGGGCGGTCCCGCTCAAAGCGCCCGGTCAAGGTGGCGGCCAGCACGGGCGCCAGGCCGGCACCCACATCGCTGCCGGCCACCAGCACCTTGCCGCCACTGGTGACGCACACCGCGAGCGCCTGGACGGCGTCCGCCACGGGCCGGGACAACCCTTGAGCCGCCTGGCTGAGCAGGTCGGCGGCCTCGAAGAATTGCTGCTGGATACGCTGCTCAAGCATGGACATTCATCATATGACACGGGTGTGCGCCAAAAGTTCCCCGTGCGCTGCGGCGCCACGTGCTCGGCACTTCACCGCGCATCGAAAGCCGCCTTCAGCCATTGCAGGTGTTCACCGTCCAGGGCCACCACGTCGAAGCGGCAGGGCGGCACGGCCGCCTGGTGCATCAGCCAGTGCTGAGCGGCGTACACGATGCGCCGTTGCTTGACCCCGCCCACGCTGGCGGCCGCGCCGCCGAAGGCCCCCACGCTGCGCGCTGCGCCCGGCCCGCCCGCAGGCGCCGCCCTCGAGCGCACCTCCACGAACACGATGGTGCCGTCGGGCTCGCGCATGATCAGGTCGATCTCGCCAGCCCGCGCTCCAGGCCCGCGGGCCACCCGATAATTGCGTTGCACCAAGCGCAGGCCGGCGTGCTGCAGGTGCTGCAGTGCCAGCGTCTCCGCCAGGTTCCCGGCCTCGCCGGGGCTGCCCACACCACCCCATCTCTTGACCATCGACGCCCCCACCCTGCTGCACGCGGCCGCCCTGGCCGCGGGTGCGCAGCAGTATCCGGCAGGCGCCCTGTACGTGGTGGCCACCCCCATCGGCAACCTGGCCGACCTGAGCCTGCGCGCGCTGCATGTGCTGGCCCTGGCCGACACCGTCGCCTGCGAGGACACCCGCCACACCGGTGCCCTGCTGCGCCACCTGGGACTGGACAAGCCGCTGCTGGCGCTGCACGAGCACAACGAAAGCACCGCCGCCGCGCGCGTCATCGGCCTGCTGGCCGAGGGCCGGCGCGTGGTCTATGTCAGCGACGCCGGCACCCCGGCCGTCTCCGACCCCGGCGCGGCGCTGGTCGCGGCCGTGCGCCAGGCCGGCCTGCGCAGCGTGCCCATTCCCGGTGCCAGCAGCGCGCTGGCCGCAGTCAGCGTGGCCGGTGATGCCACGGCCTCGGGCTTTCGCTTCGTCGGCTTTCTGCCGGCCAAGGGCGGTGAGCGCCGCGCCGCCGTGCAGGCCGTGGCGGCCTGCCTGGACCAGCAGGTGCTGTTCGAGGCACCCCACCGCATCGAAGCCCTCCTGACCGTGTTGGCCGAGCAGCTGGGCCGGCGCGCGGTGACGCTCTGCCGCGAACTCACCAAGCAGTTCGAGACCGTGGTAACGCTGCCCGCTGCCGAACTGCCCGCCTGGCTGGCGGCCGACCCGAACCGCGGCCGTGGCGAGTTCGTCCTGGTGGTGCACAGCCTGGCCCCTGTGACGCCCGCGGACGATGCCTTGCCCGACGACACGCTCAAGGTGCTGCAGGTGCTGCTGGCCGAGTTGCCCGTGAAGCAGGCCGTGGGGCTGGCCGCCACCCTCACGGGGCAAGCGCGCAATGCGCTTTATGAAGCGGCATTGAAGCTGCGCGACGGTCGGTCCGCAGGCTGAGCGCGTCTTGCCCGGCGTCTGCTCCTTCAGCGCCAGCACAAGCTGGCGCGGCGCGGGGTGACAGCGGCAGGACAGCGGCACTCAACACCCGGGCTTCATGGGTGTCAAGTTCAGGCGTGTGGCGGGTGCGCTGCGCCCCGGGCCAAGAATCTGGCACTGCAGCGCGCACCGTGTCAGCGGGGATGGGTCGCGACACTGCGGAGATAAGACAGGATCACCGCCTTGGCCTCTGCCTGTCGCGCGGCGTCATGGCCTGCCCAGGGCAGCAGGGCGTCACCCAACTCAATGAGCGCCTCCAGCACCAGGGCGCGACGCCCCTCGGTGAGGCCAACGCCCGCGTCATCCAGTGTCTCGCCCAGCAATCCCGCGATGCGCACGTCGGCCAGCGCCTCGGTGTCCTGGATGGCGGTGCTTCGTGAAAGGGCCTGCCGGATCTCGATGTAGGCCGGATGGGCGGCATAGCAGGCCGCAAGGCGCGGAACGAGCAAGTCGACCAGGCCCGAAAGATCGCGCGGAGGCGGCGTGGCCCGGAAGTCGTCGCGGCATCGGGCGGCGACAGCCACGAACTCGGCCGCCTGTCGTGCGTGCAGGGTCGTGACCAGTGCCTCCTTCGACGCAAAGTACTGATACAGCGAGCCCTGCGCCGTGCCGGTACGTCGCGCGATCGCACCGAAGGCGGCGCCATCCACACCACGTTCGGCAATGAGGTCGGCCGCCGCCGCCAGCAGCGACTCGAAGCGTGCCCGACCCCGGGCCTGCTTCGGCCAGCCGATGCGCAGGTCTTTCGCCGCATCTGCTTCTCCTGCATTTCTCTGTTCTGCCATCTGAACCCTTGATTTACGACAATACTGTCGTATATTTATACGACTCTATTGTCGCAATCTTCAGGTCCACTATGAACACGCCCCTCTCAAGACGACGGCTTCTTGGCGGGGCGGCGTTGCTGTGGTCTTGCCCGGCCCTCGTTCGGGGCGAGACTGCAAACGACGCCGATGTCGTCGTCGTTGGCGCCGGCGCAGCGGGCCTGGCAGCGGCGGCCTGGCTCGGGGCGGCGGGGCGCCGAGTGGTCGTGCTGGAGGCACGCAGCCGGATTGGCGGGCGCACCTACACCGAGACCGCCACCCTGGGACTGCCCTTCGACTGGGGCGCGCACTGGCTGCTAACTGTCATGAGCCCTGAGGCGCACCCTGGATGATGGAAGACACTGTGGGTGTGCGGGTCGGCAAGGGTAGAGGTCGGTCAAACCTTTGATGGCACTGGACCGCGATCGCTAACTTGACCCGCT
>Ga0315907_10004396_pt1 | contig 15865 bp, 16 predicted proteins | sample LakEriMetagenome_3_FD_203525 | JGI IMG/M metagenome (GOLD analysis project Ga0315907, IMG submission 203525) | Freshwater fungal communities from buoy surface, Lake Erie, Ohio, United States - Buoy 12 MA123 | ecosystem: Environmental > Aquatic > Freshwater > Lake > Lake biofilm | place: USA... | reverse complement strand
GACAGACATGTAAGTGGCCCAAGAAAGGATCACGGAGATAATGACCGAAGATGCAGTTAATTTTATCTCACTTCTTTTTTTTGCCATATTTCCTGTGATTTTATGAAAAAGCAGTAAGATGCTTTTCGATTATTTTTGGCAAAAATTTAAATTATTTTTAATATTTCTTTAATTAGTTTAGCTACATTTTATTTAATTCTTATCAACTATCTAGAATCTCAATTGATAGGCCTCCATATTTTTAACTGTCTAAAATGGAATTGATTTAGGGCAGATTGGCGTCTCCATGGTTCAAATCTAGTCTTTCGATCATGGAAAACAAGGAAGAGTTGAAACAAACTCCCCACCATTTACTGACTTTCTTCTTACTGCTGGCGACTCTCTTACTGATCAGAACTTGCACTGACCAAGTAAGTAGCCAAAGTCTTGGTTATGGCCAGTTCAAAAAAGAATTGGGCTTAGGGAATATAAAAAATGTCACCATCATTGGAGAGGAGATGAAGGGTGAATTTAAAAATGCCGTTGATGGGAAGACTAAATTTTCAACCACTATAGTGGCGCCAGAAATAGCGACTCTCTTGGATCAATACCAAGTTCCCTATGAAAGTTTTGGAACTCCACAATCTTGGATTCATATAGCTAGCTTTATTCTTCCCTTATTACTTTTTGGAGTTTTTTGGTATTCGATTATTCGCCGGGGCATTAAAAATTTAAGTGGAAGCTCGGGCTTCATGTCGATTGGAAAAAATAAAGCAAAAATTTATGTCGAGAATGATACGAAATTGACCTTTAAGGATGTAGCTGGAGCAGATGAAGCTTTAGAAGAACTGAAAGAAGTTATTAATTTCCTCAAGAATGCTCAGAAAGTGAAAGCTTTAGGAGGCAAAATGCCTAAAGGAGTTTTACTTGTGGGTGCTCCAGGAACAGGTAAAACACTCATAGCCAAGGCCCTCGCAGGAGAGGCTGGAGTTCCCTTCTTTTCAACTAATGGTGCGGAGTTTGTTGAAATGTTTGTGGGAGTAGGGGCTGCGAGGGTGAGAGATTTATTTGAGCAGGCAAAAAAATCAGCTCCCTGTATTATTTTTATAGATGAACTCGATGCTCTCGGAAAAACCAGACAGGTCTCCCCTCTAGGAGGCAACGATGAGAAAGAGCAAACTCTCAATCAACTCCTGGTAGAGATGGATGGGTTTGATACAACTGGTGGAGTTATTATTCTAGCCGCTACTAATAGACCAGAACTTATTGATCCTGCTCTCCTCAGGGCCGGACGATTTGATCGTCAGGTTGTGGTTGATAAACCAGATAAGAAAGGACGAGAGGATATATTAAGAATACATGTAAGAAATGTTAAAATTGAACCCAATCTCAATTTAGAGGCAATCTCAGGACTCACAGCTGGTTTCTCAGGAGCAGATCTCGCCAACCTCGTCAATGAAGCGGCCCTGATTGCAACGAGAGAAGATGCCCACGAAGTCAAACTCCAACACTTTACACTCGCTTTAGAAAGGATAGTGGCAGGTCTTGAGAAAAAAAGACGTCTCCTAAATCCGAAAGAAAAAAAAATTGTTGCTGTTCATGAAATGGGTCACGCTCTTGTGGGCCATGCCTTCGCTCTTGAAGAAAAAATTCATAAAGTGTCCATTATTCCACATGGAATTGGCAGCATGGGCCATACGATTCAAAGACCGCTCGAGGACCGCTATATAATGACCAAAGAAGAGATAAAAAATAAACTCATTGTTCTCATGGCTGGTCGGGCAGCAGAGAGTCTCATTTTTCAACATCTCTCAACTGGGGCAGCAGATGATCTCTTGAAAGCAACTCATTTGGCACGAGACATGGTGACGAAGTATGGAATGGAACAAGAACTTGGTCACGTAACCTACGATGAAAGCCTCTCTTCCTTTTTGGATATTCCAAGTTCCCATCAACGCTCATTTTATTCAAATGAAACGGCCAGAGAGATAGATGAAGCCATCAAAAAAATGATTTGGCATGCCTACCATCAGGCTTACCTTTACTTAAAAGAGAATCAATTGATTTTGGAGGAGAGCTCTCAAAAACTTATTGAGAAAGAAACTCTATCTGGTGAAGAACTAGAATCAATCTTTAAGCTCACAGATTCTAAAGAAGTTGATTCAATAGAGCATATTGCAAGAGCATAATAGTTTTCGCATCTTGAATTTCACCTCTTTTCATCATGCCTAAAGCTTGATCAAAAAGTAATTCCATCACTTCTATATATTCATTCTCATCAGGATGACCACCACCGGATTCAACTTTTAATGAATCATCATAAGGAGCGACGAAAAAATGGATCTTTTCTGTCACTGCACCTGGAGACATGTAGGCTTCAAAAACTTTCTGAGGAGATAAAATACTATAGCCAGTTTCCTCCAGGGTTTCTCTTTTAATATTTTCCTCAGGAGATTCATTCTTTTCAACTGAACCTGCACAGGTTTCTATGAGTTGTCCTGTGGGGTGGCCATTTAAGTATGTCGGAAGTCGAAATTGACGAGTTAGTATGACTGTTTTTTTAATTGAATTATAGAGGAGGATTGTCGCTCCATCTCCACGATCTAAAACTTCACGTTTTTGAACTTTCCAATTTCCATTTGCAATATCTATTTCGCAAGTCACTTGCTTATAGGTGTACCAATCATCAGAAAGAATTTTTACGTCCTTTATTTTTATTTTTTCACTCATAGGTCTCTTATTTCACCGTAATATAAATATAAGGTTTATTAATTTTCAATGTTTCATTTTCTTGTTTTTTAAGTTCATCAAAAACTTTCGTTGTTAAATCAATAAAACCAAATTTTATTTCTGAAACTTTGATCGTTATTTTTTTTGTAGGTGTATCATACTTTGCAGTTCCACTAGCAGATACAGTCCCAGAGATCTGTGCTTTAACATCGGCCGAGAGTTGGAACTTTCCACTATTGATCTTGAGATCGACGTTCTTGATCGAAAGGGAAGTCGCCTTCATTTGAGAGCTCGAGTTTAAAGCTTCGATTAAAGCATAATCAATTCCTTTTTGTGGAAAAGAAGAAAATCCCGAAACTTTAAAGCTCATTCTTTGAATACATCCACTTAGAACTTCATCTAGAAATTGACTAGAAAAGCCTAAGCGGTCACAAGAAAGATTCATATTCTTTAGAGTCAATTCCTCGTTTGTTGAGACAAACTGCCCCTGTGAAAGTCCAAGACTTACAGACTGTCCAAGATTTAAATTAAGAGTATTCAAGTTGATGGTCTCTGCTTCTTGAATGAATGCTGGGGCATTTTTAAATTCAAGTTCCTGATTCTCGCTTCCTTCGAACTTTAATTTAAAAACATCAGCAAATTTTTCAACTTGAATCTTTTGCTCACCCTCTTTTTGATTTTGGTATGAAAAGCTTTCTGCTACCCCTTCACCAAGGGGTGCCGTGTAGGAGAAATTAAAATTTTTTATTTCAACTTGTTTGACTTGGGCGAACCCGAGACTCGAGGCAAAAATAAAAGTAAGTAAAAACTTCATAGTACCACCTTGTAAAAATCTTTTGACCGCTATCGGTTTTGGTATTCAAGGAGGTGAATAAGTGAATCTAGTTTTGATCAAGGAGGAAAATTCTGCTTCCCTGGCCCAAGATTGATCATGCCTGTCAGGATTAATCTTGAATTTTCTTAGATTATTAATTTTTTCTTAATCATTTAAGTTCATGAAAATCCGATAAGAGTCTCAAGGAGAGATATGGCAAAGTTTTTTGGAAAATTGCTCATCATTGACACTAATTTTAAATTTGTAGAAAGCATAAAAGAAGAAGGACAACTTCTTAGTGACTATCCTTGTCTCTTTGCTAAAACGCTTCAAGATGGAATTGTTTTTCTTAAGCAGAATACTTTAAATATTAGGGTTGTATTTATCTCAAATAAAATTGGAACAACCCAGGGAACCGAAGAATTTAGTAAACTTAAAGAAGTGGCCCCAAATACCCCGCTTATTCTCCTGCTACACAATCCGGAAAGAGTCCCTCGCGAGGTAGAAGAAAATAACCCTGGATACGTAAACATCCTTAGAGGTCCTAAAAAGTTTTCAGTTCTTGCTGAACAGATTGATGAGATGTTTACCTCCAAGGAGACTTGGACGGATATTGAAGCGACAAAAGAAGCTAAAGAGGTAGAGCTACAGCTCGTAGATGATGGTTATTTTCCAATTCCTCTCGATGATTTTATTATGTCGGATAAATCATTTTTTAATGTCTTTATTAAGCTTGGTCCGTCCAAATTTATTAAAATTCTTAATTCAGGTGATGCTTTCCAGGATGGACTTGTTAAAACCTATTCACAAAAAGGAATTTTACATTTCTACATACCTAAAGAGGAGCATAAAAAATATATTCGTCTTTGTGAGGAAATAACCAAAAAAGACATGCGAAATGACAAAGCTGAAACGAAACAAAAACTTCGTAATGTTATTAATTTTGGGGCCAATATTGCTCAAAGTCTTTCAAGAACAGGGATTTCTCAAGAGAACCTTGATATCGCCAATACATTTCTCAATCAAAGTGTTGGGCTCATGAAAAACATGAAAATGAAAAGTGAGTCTCTCAAACGCTTTATAGACACCATTGAATCTCGTGAGCATACTGCAACGGTATCATTTATCGCTGGCATGATTGCCAATGAGGTGGGAATAGAATCTCTTAAAGCGATTAAAATAGTTGGAACAGCTGCCCTTCTCCATGACATCGGACTCTATGAATCTCATCCAGATTTTAAAGAAGAAGAGCCAGAGAAATGGAGTGATGAAGAAAAAAAAATATTTGCTCAACACCAACAAAAAGGTGGAGAAATATTAAGAAAATGCGGAGGGTTTGATGCTGTTATTTATCAGGCCGTAGAAAACCATCACATGCGCAGACGAGGTCCTGACCCAGCTTATCGATCTAATAATTTAAATATGGTCACCGAGATTGTAGGTGCCGCTGATGAACTCTATAATGTCGTGATCTCTCATCATGCTGATGATGCCACTATTCAGCAATTCATGAAAAAGAATTTAAAAAATTTTTCGCAAGAGATCGAGCGCGCCGTGGTTAAAATCCTTCAGAAGAAAGCAGCCGCTTAATGCCTTGATCCTTAAGACATCTTAAGTGTTCGACTCTTTTTATTCATGTTAAATCCTCTCCAAGAAAACCGCTCTAGAGGCGGAATAATTTTAAGGAGTCATTCATGGGTAAAAAAATTTATGTCGGCAATCTTCCTTTCACTTCAACTAGCGATACCTTGCTAGAAATTTTTTCTCCCTTTGGAAAAATTTCATCCTCAAAAATAGTTTTGGATCGTGACTCAGGACGCAGCAAAGGATTTGGTTTCGTTGAAATGATGAACGACTCTGAGGCCCAGAGCGCTATTTCTGAGCTTCATGGAAGTCAGTACGGCGGCAGATCTCTAACTGTAAATGAAGCGCGTCCTCAAGCAGCAAAGGTTCAAAATCATATGTAATAACAACAGGTTAGAGGACAAGAAGGGGAATTTAATTTATTGTGTCGCTTTTGGACTATTTTGATGCTAAATATGGGGCATTAACGTCGTTTCAGAGAGTCCCGAGTAAAGTTACTCCATGTCCTCTAGACGCTACTCAAGCCTCGGAGGTTTTATGGGTAAGAAAATTTATGTCGGTAATCTACCATTCTCAGCAACAAATGAATCATTATCAGAGATGTTCGCATCTTTTGGTAAAGTTGATTCTTCAAAAATCGTAACTGATAGAGACACTGGTCGCTCTAAAGGTTTCGGCTTTGTTGAAATGTCTGATGCTTCTGAAGCTGATGCTGCTATTGAAAAACTTAACGGTGCAGATTTCGGTGGACGTTCTCTCACTGTTAATGAAGCTCGTCCTATGGAGCCACGTACTGGTGGTTTCGGTGGTGGCCGTGGTGGCGATCGCGGTGGAGACCGTGGTGGACGCGGTGGTTTCGGTGGTGGCCGTGGTGGCGATCGCGGTGGAGACCGTGGTGGAAACCGTTGGTAATCAATTGATTTGAAGACAACTAAGGCCCTCGCAAGAGGGCTTTTTTTTTTGCCTAAAATATTGAAATTACTAAAATTAGTCTTTTTTAGGCCCTAGGCAAATATTCATTTATTTCCAGACTATTTTGTAAGTACCTTGAATTGTGCTATATTTTAATAAGTAGAGCTAAATAGATAGCTCGTATTAATGAATAGTCGCTCGGTAGTGTTCTGGTCCCCTGGCCCCGATCCTCTGAAAGCGCGTCCCTGGCCTTAAGGAGGTTTTTATGGGTAAAAAAATTTACGTTGGTAACTTACCTTTCTCAGCAACTAGCGAATCATTGAACGAATTATTCGCAAAATTCGGAACAGTTGACTCAGCTAAAATTGTCACAGACAGAGACACTGGTCGCTCTAAAGGTTTTGGCTTTGTTGAAATGTCGACAGATGACCAAGCTGCTGCTGCTATTGATAAATTAAATGGTTCAGATATGGGTGGCCGTAATCTTGTTGTGAATGAAGCTCGTCCTATGGAGCCTCGTACTGGTGGTTTCGGTGGTGGACGTGGTGGCGATCGCGGTGGAGACCGTGGTGGACGCGGTGGTTTCGGTGGTGGCCGTGGTGGTGATCGCGGTGGAGACCGTGGTGGAAACCGTTGGTAATCTTAATTTCATAAAATGAAAATATGGGCCCTCGCAAGAGGGCCTTTTTTATTTCCCTTTCTCTTATTATTGATGTTCTAATAGGCCCATGATTGGCCAAAAGCTTCTTAAAAATGATTTTCAATGGGTGGATGTTCAAGAACCAGATGGTAAAGATTTTGAACGTCTCAACCAAGAATTCTCTATCCCCTATCTTTTAGTTCAAGACTGTTTAAGACCGGAGCATTTACCGAAATACGAAAAAAGTGATGAAGGTCACTTCCTCATGATGAGAAGCTTTGATTTGGAATCTCAGCCACATCATACCACTGTCCAGGAGTTAACTCGCAAAATTGCTCTTTTCTTTACTGAAGATCGACTTATAACGATTCACCGAGTAGAACTTGAATATCTGAATCGCGTGAGTGACAAGGCCAATAGAAGTGACTATCCACAAACTCTGCCTCAACTTATCCACCAAGTATGCTTATCAGTCATCAAAACCTATGAAGCCTCTGTTTTTAAACTACAAGATCTTTACGATGATTTTGAGAAGGAAATTTTGGCCAGAAAGAATGAACATCTTTCAACGACAAGAATTTATCAATTTCGTCGTAAACTATTTGTCCTGAAACGTCTCACCAAACAAACTAATGATGTGCTTTATCAATCCAAGGATTTTTGGCGAAATGACCAATCCATGTTGCAGGATTTAAGAGAAAATTTGGATCAGCTTTATTTTCAATTGGATAATATTTCATCGAACTTTGATCACTTATTTGAGCTTCATATCGCTCTTAATGATCAACGGGCCAACGATGTGATGAAAATTTTAACCATTTTCTCTACCATTCTTCTTCCCCTTAACTTTATAGCATCTTTCTATGGGATGAATTTTACCCATCTTCCAGGTCTCCATTCAAAATGGGCTATTTTCTTTGTCATTTTTGGGATGGGACTTATCACCATCGTGGCATTTTGGTATTTCAAGAGGAAAGGATGGTTTAAAACCGCCAGAGAATAAGGAGTTTCCATGAATTATCTTTTATTTTTTTTATTACTCATAACGACAGGATTCACTCAAACGATGAATAGCCTAGGTCATAAAGATAAGATTATTTATTTTTTTGAAAATCTTACTAAAGATAAACTTCATCTTGTAACTGAATTCTACCATCCTCAAGTGAAGTTTATTGATCCAGTCGGAACACTCGATTCCGCAGATAAAATCAAACGCTACTATGAAGGAATGTATAAAAATGTAAATAGAATCAATTTTGATTTTTCAGAGTTTCATGAATCCGGGAAAACTGTCATTGCTGTTTGGACCATGACCTTAGAGACTGACAAGCTCAACTCAGGTGACCCCATCAAAGTCGATGGAAACTCTGTCATCACTTTTGATGATGAAGGAAAAGCTATTTATCACCGAGATTATTTTGATATGGGAGCTTTTGTCTATGAACACATTCCCATGGTAGGTTTTATTGTAAAAAAAATAAAAAATAGGATGAAGTCCGAGTGACTCCAAAATTAGATAAACTCTCCAAACTTGTCATGCCTTTTTATCCCTCTGGAGATCCCGCCCATGACTGGCCTCATGTCTTAAGAGTTATTCAGAATTGTAAACTTCTCGCTGTGGGCGAGAATGTTACGCTCGAATGTCTTCTCGCAGCGGCTTACTGTCATGACATTGTTAATTTGCCTAAAAATCATCCGGACCGCTCTCTTGCCTCAAAGATGAGTGCGGAGAGAGCATCAGTTTTATTAAGAGAGTCGCATTTTACAGAAAAAGAAATTAATCACATCCAAGAAATTATTACCGAACATAGCTACTCAGCTGGTCATCAAGCTTCTCATCTTGAAGCGGCCATTCTTCAAGATGCTGACCGACTCGATGCCTTAGGGGCGATTGGAATCCTGAGATGCGCTTCAGTGAACACCCAAATGAAGACTGCTTTTTATAATATTCATGATCCACTGGCCTTAGATCGAGAATTAAATGATAAAGAATTTATGTTGGATCATTACTTTGTTAAACTGCTTAAACTTCCTGAAAAAATGAACACCTCTAAGGCCAAAGAAGAAGCTCTCCTGAGGGCGAACTACATGAAGGATTTTATCCAAAAGCTGAAAGAGGAGATTTAGTTCCATGTGGATCATTCAATCTAATTATAGCTCTGATCACTTCTATCAGGACCTCGAGAAAGAATTATGTTCACTGATTCAAGGTGAAAAAAATCTTTATGCGAATCTTGCTAATATTTCTTCATGGGTTTATCACACCATTCCAGATATGAACTGGTGCGGGTTCTATCTTTGGTCCGAGACTGACAAAGAACTTGTCCTTGGCCCGTTTCAAGGTAAACCGGCCTGTATCCGGATAAAACCAGAGAGAGGAGTTTGTGGAAGTGCTTATTCAACATCCAAGACTCAACTCGTTGATGATGTTCATCTCTTTCCAGGTCACATAAGTTGCGACTCTGTATCTCGATCAGAACTTGTGATTCCCCTGATAAAAAATAATAAAGTAGTAGGGGTACTGGATCTAGACTCTCCTCATGTGAGTCGTTTCAAAAAAAGAGATGCTGAAAATCTGGAAAAAATCTTTAATAAAATTTCAGAAATTATTTTTTAAGCGGCCTCAATAAAAGTTTCTTCATTTCTCATAATGACTGAATCTTCTTTTTTAAAGAATTGATAATAGAGAAAAATGGCCAGAGCATAAAAGAAGGCCGCCATGAAAAATGTCGGACCAAATGAATACTTTTCTATGAGTATTCCTCCGAGTCTTGTACTTGATGTATAAACCATATGATAAAAGAAAAGTATGGTAGCCGAGGCAAAAACACATTCCTGCTCTCTAACATGCTCCATTTCAAACATAGATGTTATAGGCCCGGACATATTCATGAGCATTCCTCTCAGAAAAAACGAACTTACAACTAAAATAACATTCCCTGTGAGACCCATGGTCAGCATAAAAGGAATTGAGAGTGTTGCCGTTAAAAGGATGAAACGCAAATGAGTTGTTCTCTTCACTAAAACAGGGGTCATAAACAAACCCATGAATATAAAGAACTGAAGTAAGGCGTAGGAAATTCCAATCATTTTCGTGGAGAGATCAAATTTATCCTTAAGATAAATATTCATAAATGGAACAACCAGTCCCCCACCAAAGGCAAAACACAACTTGGGAATAATTAGCTTTCCTAGGATTCCCCAATCTTTTTCTTTTAGGTTTTGTAAAAAACTTCTTTTTAAGTGAGGGCGAGAAACTTTTTTAATCCTCAAAAAAATGAGATTTGAACAAAAGATGATTGAGACAGCAATAAAAATGGATGAACGAAAAAGTGCAAGCGCGTCCCAATCAGGATAAAACGAGCGAATAATCTCTGGAAGATATCCCCCAAGTAGGTACCCCACTAAATGAGCTGCCATGTTCAGAGCGGAGTTAAGACTAAAAAGATAAACCCTGACATCAGGTGAAGAATTTCTTAAATAAAATGGCGACACTGAAATATTAAAAAGCGCCTGAAACATGCTTGCGCCTAATCCCAGGGCATATAGCGAAGATTCCCCAGTTACCAGCATTTGTGAGCCATAAAGGATGGAGGAAAAAAATAATCCTACAACCACAAGATGTTTCACAAAAAACTTATCTATAAAAAATGCTGCTGGTAGGGCCATGAGAGAAATTCCCAAACTGGTCGTAGAGATCAGACCCCCAATAGAAGATTCACCAAAGCCAAGCTCTTTAAGGTAGAGATTGAAAAGCAAACTATAAATCGAGAGGCCAACTCCTTGAAAAGCATTACCAATCAAGAAGAGTTTTACGTTAGGTGAGAGTTTGCGAAAATGTGTACGGTAGGCACGAACCATGAAGCCTATTATAACTCATCATTTCATTCTAAAAAATGGAGAAAAAAATGATTTTTTTCATGAATTCATTAACTGATTTGGTTTGTGAGCTTGTTATGACTTGGCTAAGATACTGAGGTTATAATAAGGGGAATCTTCAATGAAACTGACTCTTTTGCTCGGCTTATTTTTTATTCAAACTGCTTTGGCTGACTTTGTTTACATGAAAGAGGATCAGCAGGGTAAATATGTCATGCTAAAAAATGACAAGCTCTCTGAAACTCAAGTCATAAGTGATCTTGCTTCAAAAAATTGGGCGCTTTATCCTGATATTACACCGGATGGGGAAGAACTTGTTTATGTTGAAGGCCCCCATCAGCAAGACCTAGCTCTAACTTATAAAAATATTGCTAAAAATATTGTTCAAAAATTTCACCCCCAAACTAAGGGAATGGTTTTACATCCTAAGTTTTCTAAAAATGGAAAATTGATTTTCTATTCAGCACCAGGGCCTCAGGGAAAAAACACCATTTATTTTTTTGATCGTGCAGCTGAAGTGGCAAGACAAGGTGATGGACTTGCTGACTTTTCACTTGAAAGTGCTACCCCTATTGACTCGACTGAGGAATCATATTTTCCACGTCCTTCCTCTGATGGAAATTTTCTTGTTTACCAAAGAAATACTGGTTCAAAAAAAGAAATTATTCTATTGAACCGCTTAGATGGGACAAAAAAAGTCCTGGCCGAAGGTATGTCACCTGCTCTCTCTTTTGATGAGCGCTGGATTGCTTTTACCTCAAAAAAATCTGGAAGCTGGAATATCTACGTTACTGATAAAACTTCAGGCATTACTTTTGAAGCCACGAATGATCAAAAAGATGAAATGGCCCCTACATTTCTTCCAGATAATACTCTTGCCTTTGCCTCCAACAAATCAGGCCATTTCCGTTTATATAAAGTTAATAAAGGAGAATGGACGAGCCTTACAGCGGACTCATCCGAGGCTGATTTAGATCTTTATTCTCCTCAATTTTCAGGTGAAACATCTATTCATCAAGGGACTCTTCCTTCTTTTCTTGGAAATGCTCGTTCTTCTTTTGGAACTGTTTCACATGAAGGAAAGATTTATATGGCCGGTGGTCATCAAGGGGCCGAACACACCTATCCTGAGGAGTCCTTTAGCGATCAATTTGTCGTTTACGACACTTTAACTCAAACATGGAAAGAGCTTGCCCCAAGACCGGCCAAGGCCCATGGTTATCAAATAGCGGCCCATGGTCATTATATTTATGCTTTTGGAGGATTTGCGTTTTCTAAAATGCATAAACCAAAATGGAAATCATTAGACCAAATTGACCGCTACGATATTACGTCCAATAAATGGGAAACTATTGGAAAACTTCTTTCTCCGCGCTCATCTAATGTGGCCGTGAAAATTAATGAGATGGTCTATTTAGTTGGGGGCTGGAATTCAACTCCTAAATTTGAAAATGATCTCGATGGTATTTTCTTAGAAAGCATTGAAGTTTTTGATCTAAAGAAAGAGAAAATTGAACTTGCGAGCTTTAAAATACCTCAACCAGTTCGTCGGGCCTTGACGGGAATAGAGCATGAAGGAAAAATTCTACTCGTAGGTGGGCTTGGCCAGGGAGCTTCACATTTTGAGCTTCTTAATAATGTGACGTCCATTGATCCCATAAGTGGTTTTTCACGAGAACTCTCTCCTCTACCTTTCCCAACCTTTGCTCCAGCCGCTGAGATCATTAATAATCAACTTTTTGTTTTTGGTGGCATGTTTAAATTTTCTGAAATGGACTACGATTATGTCTCCCATATTTATCGCCAAGATATGCTTACAGGACTTTGGGACCATACGGGCCGCTGCCTCAAAGAAACCAAGGGATTCTCACAAGTCTTTAAAATTAATGAAAAGACTTTAGGCATATTAGGTGGCCACCACTATAATCTTGGCCAGGATATGCCGGTTAAAACCTTTGAAACTTTTAGACCCTAAATAAGCGTTTAAGCCCCTCTCCGGAGGGGCTTTTTTTTTGCCTAAGTTATTTTTACAGACCTTTCCCTGGCCCATCCAGAACCATGGTAGAACATTTCCGCACTTACTTGAATAAGGAATGAACCATGAAAATAAAAGGTCTATTGCTCACACTTTCTTGTTTGTCTTTTTCGGCCATGGCCCATGAAAATGGAAAAATTAAAATTTATGACGCCAAGTTCGTTCCTCAAATTATAAATCTTTTTAAGCCTGGACATTTAGTACTTGAAGATGGTGAAAGAAAAGCACTCATCATTCCAAAAACCGCTAAAATTTTAAATGAAAACCTAGAGAAGGTCAGAGATTTCTACGCTGAGGAACTCAATCATAAAAGCTGGGACAATAAGGGTGCTGAAATCCAAGCCTCGGTGAATGTTAATAAATTTACAATTTATGATATTTTAGGAAATCGAGAAAATGCTGCTTGGGCGAAGAATCGTTTCATTTTCGGGGCCGGAAGTAAAAAAGGTTTGGATAATTTTGAAAAGGCCCTCGATGTAGTAGGACATGAGTTTACACATGCTGTGATTCAATCGACTTCAAACCTAAAATATGAAGGACAGTCTGGGGCCCTCAATGAACATCTTGCAGATGTTTTTGGTTCAATCGTTAACCAAGTTCACAACAATCCGAAAAATCCTTATTTGATTGGTTCTACTGTGCTGTATGGTGAATATGCTCAAAGAGCAAAGGCCCTCAGAGATATGATGGATCCTTATAAAGGTCTTTCTCCTCAGCCGGCCCATATGAGAGACCTGAAACATGAATATTTTAAAAAATTTGCTGAGAATTGTGTTCCGACTTCAGACAATGATAACTGTGGTGTGCATATCTTAAGTGGTATTCCCAACCGTATGGCAGCACTCGTGATGTCTGTGATCGGGCCTGAGGAATCGGCTAAACTTTTTTATCAGGTCATGACAAAAAGACTTAAAGAGAACTCCAAATTCTCAGACTATAGCATTGCTCTTCTTGAAGAATGTAAGAACTTGAGCTCGGATACATGTTCTGTTGTGAGTGAAGCTCTTAAGGCCGTGGGCCTAAATTAGACTCCGGACTTTCCATAATTAGGAAGAACTCGGGCAGAAGGATCTGCCACATTACAGTTGCTCCATTCTTTATTCGGCATCCAAAAATCTTTAATCAATTTTCCTTGCCCCTTAAAATGTTTCTCAAAGATATCTCGATAGAGCAGAGATTCCTTCGTAAAGGGAGTGCCATGAGGATATTTTTCACTTGCTTTTTTCAGCGCATCTTCAGAGTAAAGACCTTCTGCATATTCCTTGAGATAATCCACCATCGAGTGACCGACAGCATCTGAAAAGGCTGCCTTTTCACGCCATAAAATAGAATCAGGAAGTAAGTTCGTTCCTTCAAAGGCCTTGCGTAAAATCCATTTCCCCATTCCCGTGGTATTCATTTTTAATTCGGGATGGATCTCCATCACTGAGCGGACAAAATCTAAATCACCAAAGGGAACTCGTGCTTCAAGAGAATTTGCAGCGATAGAACGGTCTGCTCGAAGCACATCATACATATAAAGCTCATCGACACGTTTTTTGGCTTCTTGCTGGAAGGCTTCTGGGGTGGGAGCAAAATCCGTATACTTATAACCAAAAAGCTCATCAGAGATTTCTCCCGTGAGAACCACTTTGATATTGGTTTTCTCTCGAATATATTTACAAACAAGATACATCCCGATGGAAGCTCTTACCGTTGTAATATCCCAAGTCTCAAGGTGCCAAATAAGTTTATCCAATACACCCAGAGTTTGTTCTTTATTAAAATACACTTCATGATGATTTGATTTAATATATTCAGCAACGGTGCGAGCATAATAAATATCGATGGGGTTATGATCTAGGCCTACAGAAAATGTCGTTATTGGTTTTTTTAGGATGTCATTGGCAATTGCACAGACAAGACTTGAATCAAGTCCACCAGAAAGAAGAAAACCTACGGGGACATCCGCCACGAGTCTCTTTCTTACGCCTTCAATGAGTTTCTCTCTAATATCTTTTAAGTGTTGATTAAGATCTTTAGGTGAATGATGAATCACCGTCGTGAGATCGATATAAGGTTTAAAATTCTCTCCATCATAGAATTGGCCTGGTGGAAAAGCTTCCACTTTTTGACAAAAGGGAGTTAGAATTTTTGCCTCAGAAGCAAACATCATCTTCCCGTCAGCTGTTTTTCCCCAAAAGAGAGGGCGTATTCCAATCGGATCTCGACCTGCTAGTAACTTCTTTTTTTCCTGGTCCCAAATAACCAGAGCAAATTCAGCATCAAGCTGCTGACAAAGTCGCTCTATCCCTAATTCCTTATACATCGGAACAAGGACCTCACAATCAGAATGAGACTTAAACTGATGAGAATTCTCGTAGATTTTTTTTAGCTTTTCGTAATTATAAATTTCTCCATTACACTCGATGACGTGTCCAGTCTGATCATCTACAAAAGGCTGGTGACCTTTTTGGGTAGGATCCATTATGGCCAGACGATGGAATCCAAAAGTTGCATGTCCCCCATCGATTTTTAAAATCTCAGAATCATCCGGGCCTCGATGCCCAAGCTTGGAAAAAACTTCATCAAAATTTTTAAGTTGAGTAACATCACCAAGAAAAGCAAAAAGTCCGCACATAATGATCCTAAGCCTAGGGAGAAATTCCCAAGAAAAGCCTAAGATATTTTAACTTGAAAAGAGCGATGGACTTCAGCAGGGGCCAAATTTGCCTACCTAGGTCCCAGAAATTTTAAACTTTATCAGATCATCTTGGGCCAGACGGCGGGCCTCTGCTCGGGCAAGGTCAAGGTAAGCCGGTCGATCAGCTTTTTTAACCACTTTAATCATTTTCCCAACATACTCTTGAGTCCAAACGTTTATCACTCTTACCGTGACAACATAGTTGTTACTAGCGGCTTCATAGGCATATTCTTCAAGGGCCACAAATTGGCCGGCCTTAGAGACCCCTAACGTTTCAATTCGGTTATGCTCCCGAGCAAAAGCTTGGGTTAAAGATGTGAAGGCCAGAATTAAAACAAAAAGTATTTTAGTCATCATGGGCACCTCGTAGCTTTAATTGAGCAAAGCTCAGGCCATTAATTGATTGAATTTTCAGTCTGTTAGAGGTTTTAGGGTGTCAATTGTCCCTAGAGTGACTAAATCCTAGGCATGGCCCTTCAATTTTTGGCCCGACCCTGATAGCTTCAGGATTCATTTAAATCCCCAAGGAAGTTTTATGCATTCATTTGAGAGCCATATACGAAATGTTCCAGATTTTCCAAAGCCTGGCATTCTTTTTAAAGATATTAC
>Ga0315907_10004394_pt1 | contig 15873 bp, 24 predicted proteins | sample LakEriMetagenome_3_FD_203525 | JGI IMG/M metagenome (GOLD analysis project Ga0315907, IMG submission 203525) | Freshwater fungal communities from buoy surface, Lake Erie, Ohio, United States - Buoy 12 MA123 | ecosystem: Environmental > Aquatic > Freshwater > Lake > Lake biofilm | place: USA... | reverse complement strand
TGGTGGTTCCTCTATCATTGACTGCGGAAATGTTCTAGGCTAAGGAGCTTTAATGGCTGTTCGTGTTCAATTTAGACGTGACACTGCTTCGGCATGGACTGGCGCTAACCCAATTCTTGCACAAGGTGAAGTAGGTTATGAGTACGATACCGGTAAGTTTAAAGTCGGTAACGGAACTCAAGCATGGAACTCACTTCCATATTCTTCTGGTACTACTGGCCCAACCGGTCCTGCCAATACTTTAACAATTGGCTCTGTAACTAGCGGTGCTGGTGCAGGCGCATCTATTACTGGAACTTCCCCAGCTCAAACTTTAAATTTAGTTTTACCTATTGGACCTACCGGACCTACTGGTCCTACTGGTCCGACAGGACCTACTGGTCCAACAGGACCAACTGGTGCTGATAGCACAGTCACTGGTCCCACAGGAGCAACTGGTCCTAACAGTGTAGTTGCTGCAACTTCCCCAATTACTTATGACTCTGGTACGCAGACTGTTGGTATTAATCAAACATTAATCTCAATTGCTAATACACAGGTTACTGGGCTGGGCACAGCATCAACTAAGAACATTCCTAGTTCTGGGGATGCTTCTAACTCTGAGGTTGTATATGGAACAGATACTCGCCTAACAAACACACGAACACCTACCGATTCTTCTGTTACCGCGGCAAAGCTTGCCACAGATGCTGTAGAAACTCTTAAGATTAAAGACGGAAACGTAACCAATGTAAAGCTTGCAAACTCTGGCCTAACCCTTGGTTCTACCGCCCTTACTTTGGGCCAAACAACTACTACAGTTGCTGGTTTAACTCTTACGTCTCCAACCATCTCTAGCATTACCAATACTGGAACCTTAACTCTTCCTACAGCTACAACCAATATTCTAGGTATGAATTTGGCAACAACCAAGGGGGATATCCTTGCGGCTACAGCCTCAAATACCTTTGCTCGTTTTGGAACAGGTACAGACGGATACGTTCTATCTTCAAATTCAGCAGCAGCAAGCGGTCTTTCTTGGATTGATCCGTACGGCAGCCTTGCAAACATCCTTAATCAAACTACTTCTATCGTAGACGTTACCCCACGTGTAGGAAACTACAGTGCATCTCTAACAAGCGGAAACGTTTACTTTACCTTCTTTACCCCTGGTTGGACTACAACAGTTAACTCAATCAGCGTAGCTTCTGCAGGAACACTAACTTCAGGAACTTCTTTAATTCGTTTTGGTTTGTATACCTTTAACGAATCTACGGGAGAGGCAACTCTTGTAGCTAGAACCGGCTCTTCTACATCCATCTTTGCCTCAGCTAATACTTTAGCAACTCTTTTGTTTAACACACTTGGGGGGTACCCAAGCACCTACACCTTGATTTCCGGAACTCGATATGCTCTAGGAGTCATCGTAGTTGCCTCTACCCCAGGAACTGTATACACGGCTTTTGACTCCCCACCAGGAATTATCTCTAGCCTTGCACCACGTCTAACAGGTGTTGTAGGTAGCCAAACAGACCTACCTGCGTCAGCAACAGTAACAACTTCAAGTACAATTGGTGTATGGGGAAGGTTTAAGACCACATGAGCGACGTAAGAATAAGCCTTGGAGTAGATGACTCAGGGGCAGAGACATTTGAAATCAAAGACGATAAAGGGAATCTAATCGGTTACGAAACCGTATATCCATCTGAATAAATCGGAGCATTATGAGGGTAGCTGTTTACACAATAGCTTTAAATGAAGAGCAGTTTGTAAAGGACTGGTATGAATCAGCAAAGGAAGCAGACTATCTCCTTATTGCTGATACTGGCTCTAGCGATGACACCATTGCTCTTGGTAGGTCTCTTGGCATAAACGTAGTCAGCATCTCTGTTAAACCTTGGAGATTTGACGACGCTAGAAACGCATCTCTTGCATTAATCCCAAATGATATTGATTACTGCATCGCCCTAGATATGGATGAACAGCTGCAACCTGGGTGGCGTAAAGAACTAGAAAAAGCTTTTAAAAAGAAAGCAACACGACCACGCTATAAGTACACGTGGAACTGGAACGAAGACGGTTCTCCAGGATTACAGTACGGGGGGGACAAGATCCACTCCAGACACGGCTATAGGTGGAAACACCCAGTCCATGAAGTTATGGTTACGGACCGCATCGATGAGGTACAGGAGTGGGTTAACTTAGAGATCCACCATCACGCAGACAACACTAAGCCTAGGTCTCAGTACATGCCGCTACTAGCTCAGTCTGTAAAAGAAGATCCTTGGGACGACCGAAATGCTTTCTACTATGCTAGAGAGCTTTATTTCTACGGCCAACACAAACAATCAGAAGAAGAGTTTAAACGCCATCTGTCTCTACCTCGGGCGGTTTGGCCACCTGAAAGAGCAGCGTCTATGCGCTATATAGCCAAGATGCAAACAGATGGGCAGCTGAGAGAAGAATGGTTACTCAAAGCTCATAAAGAGTCTCCTGATCGTAGAGAGGCTCTAGTGGATCTGGCTAGCTACTACTATGAACAAGGATCATGGACAGCTTGCTATCAGGCTGCAGAAAAGGCCTTAGATATAAAGGATAAGCCTTTAGAGTACCTATGTGAAGAGTTTGCTTGGGGATACCTTCCCTGGGATTTGGCAGCCATAGCCCACTACAATCTAGGAAACTTTGAGAAAGCCCTGAATTATGGAGCCAAAGCTGTAGAATTGAATCCAAACGACCCGCGTCTTGTTAGTAACTTAGCGTTTTATTCGAAGGAGAGCCTAGATGGCCACAACATATAAGATTCTCGCTCAAAATGCCCCAGCGGCCACTACACCTACCCTTCTTTATGGACCAGTTGGTACTGGAATCTCAACCGTGGTATCTACTATCGCAGTGTGCAACCGCGGTGCTAATGCACTCACCTACCGCATCTCTTTGCGTCAAGGTGGAGATGCAGAGAACGCAAAGCAGTACTTAGTCTATGACGCATCGCTTCCTGGCAACAGCACTGCTACATATACCCTTGGAGTTACGCTAGCAGCTGCCGACGCTGTATATGTGTATACCTCTGCTGCAAATGCTACCTTCCAGGCATTTGGTTCGGAGATCTCTGCATAATGGCCGTTCAACTAAATGGTCAAGACGTTGGCCCAATTAAATTTACAGATAGCCGACCTGGCAAAACTATCCACGTAGGTCTGGCGTCTCCACTCAACCCAGTTGATGGGGATGTCTGGATAGACTCCGATGCCCTTAATAATGCGGGCAAGAACTTAATCCAAACAATAAATTTATCTTCGGGATCTACCGTTACCTGTAACGTGAGCTCTGAGTACAAAGACACAGAGATCCTAATTAGAGGTCTAAACACTAGCGTCGACTCCAGCTTACTTGTAAGAGTTAATGGAGACATTACTACTAACTACCTTGATGCGCTAAATGCTGGGGGTGCCCTATCAAACGCTCTCTTTGTTGTTGACAGTATTAATTCAGGCTCTACAAACGGCTTTATTAAAATCAACGTTTTTGACACTACCAACACTACTACTTATAAGCTTAGTAAAATAGAGGGAAGCTATGTGAGCAGTGTTACTAACCTGCCTAGATTTCTTTCAAACTCAAGCTCATATTTACTTACAAGCTTAGTAAGTTCAATTACATTAACTTTAACTGCAGGAACATTTGCAGGCGGAACAGTTCTAGTGTATGGAGTAAACTAATGGGATTAAGACGGTGGAATAAAGATACTTTATCTTGGGAGTCATTTGGTACTCCTCAAGTAAACCCAGCCTCTATTGGAGCTGCCGCAGCGCTACACGCTACACAGCATTTAGTAGGTGGAGTTGACGCAATTACCCCTACTGGTATTGGCGCTGTTGCCGCCTCATCAGGCGTTGTAACTTCTGCCCCAACTAACTCAACAGTTGTTAGAAATATAACTGTGTCCACCTCAACCCCATCAGGGGGAAGCGATGGAGACGTCTGGCTGAAGTATAGCTAAACCATGGCCACGTACATCAAGGTTGGTGGTACTTGGCGAACTGTTTCGGGAGATACCGATGCAGTTTGCGGGTATGTAAAAGTAGATGGTACTTGGAGATCAGTAACTAACTCTTACGTAAAAGTAGACGGTACTTGGAGAGCAGTATGTGCCCCTACGCCTACGCCTACGCCTACTCCTACTCCTACGCCAACGCCAACTCCGGTTCCAGACCCACCCCAAGATTCTTCTGTTTCTAGTTTAAATCCACAAAGTGGTGCAGCAGCTGGCGGGTACACAGTAACTCTTAATGGATCGTTTCCATCTAACCTTACTAACATTAGTATTAATGGAACAAATATCGGCAGCTATAGCCGCGTAAGTAGTACTCAGTACAGCTTTACTATGCCTGCTGGAACTGCCGGAACAACCGTACAAGTTCAAGCCTTTAATGGTCGAGTGCCTTTAATGAGCTCACTCACCTTTACCTATAACTCTGAGGGTGGGGCAGTCAACCAATGTGTTAACGGCAACTTCTGTAGCTCGATTATCTATTCAGATGGCGGAAGTGTTGTTGTAAACGCTACTAATGGAACATTTAATGGTTCTTTACAAACTGAAGCTTGCGGTAATGGTGGTACTCGTACAAAAGCGTATACCTGCGTTACCCCAGCATATTGTCCAAATATCTCTGTAGGTGCGGGTCAATGTACCGGTGAAACAACTAATCCAAACTGTGGAATTATGCCAAACGTAATTGGCCTTACAGAAAGTGCCGCATCTAATGCAATTACTTCTAGAGGAATAGCTTACGAGTTCACCTACTATACTTCTGTTGGGGCAACTGCTGAAAATAATAACACGGTGAAGTTTCAAGAACCTGCAGCTGGAACAAACGTTGGTTCTTGTAACTATAGCTATAATGCTAGTTTAACTTTGTATGAGTACACTGCGCCTCCACCACCTACGTGTAACTGTACTCCGTTAAGTAGTACCGCGTCTACCCAATCAGTCTCTACGTCTGTATGTCCGTCAGGATCTCAAAATACAACTATTAATACTTATAATCAATGCTGCGTGACTAACGGCACAGTATCTTCTACTACAGTAACTGTTGCTGGATCTTGCGTAGCACAATCAGTTACCTGTTCTGGAGCAGCTTGCTCAGAAGCTGTTTGCCAAACTTGTAGCTCAACTCAAAGCTTTACCAGTACCCGCAGCGTATCGACCTCTATTTGTGCCTCTGGAACAATGAACACATATGTTTGCTACACCCCGGGCAGCTGTGCAAATATCATAACCGATACTGGATGCGTACCTGCTGCTCAAAACTGTACCCCCGTGTATTCTTATCGTGAGTATAGAAGCTCTTGTGGAGCAACCGTAGACATTTACGTAGTGCCAAGCGGATGTCCTAATGCGGGAGCAGAATCCTTTACTTGCCCAACACCAACATGTACTACAAGTAGCCCTTGCAATATTGCAAATTGTTGTCCTTATGGTTCTGGATCAGAGTCTTGCGGCAACGGAGGAACTAGAACGTATTGCATTACTCCTTCAGGGTGCCCTAACACATACGGGCCTTGCCTAGGAGAAGGATCTACCCCAACTCCTACACCTACACCAACGCCTACACCAACGCCTACACCTACACCTACTCCGACACCTACTCCGACACCGACACCAACTCCTACAGGACCTTGCCCATCTGGAGGGGAACCTTTCTACGGAACTCAATGTACGGCTTTGGATGTCTTTACTAACTTCCTTTGTTCTGGAGGAGAGGGCTGTGGTTTTGGAAGCGGAGCGTCGTGTTTCCTAGGTTGCTTTGGATAAGGTAGGATATTAGACATGTTAAATAAAGCTGACATTACGTACTCTAAAGAAAGTGTAGGTAGGGTAGGGATGGCTATAGCCATTGGTATAGATGGTGAAGTATTAGTCACACTGCCAACCTATGTAGACTTTTATGAGTTTCTTTTAGAGAATAAAGAAGTTGTATGTGCTACCGAAGACTGCAGTACAGTAAGTTTTATAAAAAATGGGGAAGTTATCGAGACGCTGGTTACTAACTCTTTAATGGGATCAGTTTTGTCTAGCAATCCAGACATACTGGAGCTAGGAAGGCAAAATCCCGATAACTCTATGCCTGAAATTACGGAAGAACTCAGATTTAGAGGGTATGTGGTTCCTGGCTGGGGGTACGGCCCAGAAGGTTTTATTGCGCCTGAAGGTTGGGTAATGCCTCCTCAACGAACTGCAGAGGAAGAAGAACGAGCTAAAGAAGTTCTAAAACTTAGAGAGGGATAAACAGAATGTCTGATGAAAACTTAACTCCGTGGCAAAAATATAAGAAAAATCTTGGAGAAACTCGTCCGTGGGATCTTTTAAAAGCTGACAATAAAACAACAGACGAGATCGCTGCTGAACGATATGAGATCTGCAAAGCCTGTCCAGAATTGGTTAAGCTAACTAAACAATGCAAGAAGTGCGGTTGCTTTATGAATCTAAAAGTAAAGCTAGCTTTTGCAGAGTGCCCTATAGGTAAGTGGGCTCAAACTACGGTATTGGAGTAAACGTGTCCGAAGAGTTTCCAGTAGTTATCAAAGAACCCTTTGTTGTTGAAAGCATCCTTCCAGAAGAAGAGTTAAAAAATCTTCAAAAGCACGCTATGAACCTGTGGGCTACCAAACCTACCTACGACCATGGTTTTGGTCGTCATCAGTGGTTTGGAGAGCCAGAGTTAACCCGCATTCACCACATGCTTACAGAGATCGCTAGAGAGTACTTTGAAAGCCCTACCCTCCAGCCTTCGTGGTGCTTGATGAGTACCTATGAGGGCAAGGAAGCAAAGCTGTGGAAGCATAAGGACGATAACGCCTGTACGTATCACATTGACCTGTGCGTATTTCAAAAAGAGCCTTGGGACATCCTGGTTGAAGATAAGTCCTATACGCTGATGGAAAATGACGCCCTATTTATGTACGGAAACGACCAAGAACACTGGAGAAATGAGTTTCCAAGCCCAGAGACTAACCTGGTGTGCAATGCGTTTTTCTTCTTCTGCGAGCCTGATCATTGGTACTTTACAGAGGGCCCTAACTACTTATACACCCATATTAGGGCAGGCAAGTAATCGACTAGGAAGTAAACTGTCAGTATGCGTGGAGAACAGGTAATCGGTAGATTCAACATCAACCATGAGCGTAGCTCTATCATTTCTGGCACTACAAAAGAAGTTGTTAGAACTGTAGGTTACGACATTGAGTGGTGGCTATACCGTCCTGACCTAACCTTTGTAGACCCTATTTATGATGTGGGATCCTCAGGGGCAAATGGAGGCCGTCACTGGCATGGCCCACACCACATTATGGTTATTAATGCGACCCTCACTCAGGGCGTTACCGTTCAAAATGACCGCGGTTTCTATAACACAGATATTCTTAGCATCACCATTAACATGGACGTTATCGATGGCTCTTCTCTGTCAGGCGGAGAATCTCTCCCTATTCCTGAATTGAAGTACTTGCCGTCTAACCCAGACGCCTACATGCGTGACCGCATTGTGTTTAAGAATCAAGTATTTACTCCAAAGAGAATTCTTCCTAAGGGAATTATTACTGACGACTATACCTTGTTTGATATTGATTGCTATCAGGTTAACCCTGAAGAGTTGGTCAATGATCCTCAGTTCCAACAGTTTGCTAACTACTCACCATTTAATGACAAAGATCATTATGCTAACGAAGGGATACCAGGATAATGGCTTTAGTTCATGAGTCTTTTACGGTTAATACCACACCAACGTTGATAGTTGAAATACCGGAAGGGAATCCAGCTACAGAAGTTAAACTAGTTAATAACGAAAACCATTCAATTTTTGTGGGAGATTCTTCTGTAGCGGTGTCTGGAGCTGATAAAGGATTGCCAGTAGTTAAGGACAGCATTTACATAATTACTCTAAATGCTGAAGATAAACTATACGCGATAGCGGCTACTACAAGTCCCGCGTATGCACTTACTGTTCTATATTCAAAGGTGGTATAAAATGGCTAAATTTACAGCTGGTGGAGTAAAGCACACCATAAAAAAGACTAAAAAGGGCGATGTTGTCGTAGACCACCCTAAGAGCGCTAAGGCTGGAAAAAACGATAAGATTAACCTAACCAAGAAAGCCGGAGCTAAAACAGTAAAGGCTGGGGAACGAGCTACCCGTGCTTGGCATAGAAAAAACCCTCATGAGGGAGGCAAGTAATGGCTAAGAATCCTTGCTGGGACGGCTATGTCCAAGTAGGTATGAAAACTCAAAACGGTAAAAAGGTGCCAAACTGCGTACCTGAAGGTAAAGGAAAAGACAAAGTCGCTAAGCCTAAGAAAGGTAAAAAATAATGTGTAAATCGTGCGGATGTGGCTGTTCAAAGCCAGGTTGCAAAGGTGCTTGCAAGAAGACTACAAAGAAGACTGCAAAGAAGATGTCCCCAAAGCAAAAGAAGCTTGATGTAGATAAAGATGGCAAGCTAGAGGGATCCGACTTCGCTGCCCTACGAAAGAAGAAGAAATAATGTGCGCTACCTGTGGCTGCATGAAGCCAAAAGACAAGCACGGCATGAAGACTCTAGCCGCTGCCAATAAGAAATACGCTAAAAAGTCTGACTCAAAGGGTAAGGCTAAGAAGGTATCGTCTGTACGAAAGAAGGGCATGTAATGGCTGGCAAAGACGATTGGAAACAGACTTCAGGAAAAGCACAGCGTAAAAAAGACGCTGATGCGTATATGAATCCTCCAAAGAACGTATCTAAAGCAGAGGACAAGAAGAGATTTAAGACTCCTAAAGGGTCTATCGCGTCAGGTAACGGCCCTAAAAGGACGCATTTAGATGCTAGAAGTAAAAAACAACTGAAGGCTAGAACTAAGGAACAATGATGAAGCGCAGGCCGTATAACGAAAAGAACGACGCTAAGCAGGACGCCAAGACTAAAAAAGGTATGAGCGCTGCTGAAAAGAAAGAGTTTGAAAAAATGGATAAGGCTCATGGCAAGAAAAACAAGCCAGAGTCCCAAACAGCTGACCGTAAGATTGATGAGAAGCTAAAGAAGAAGGCTATTAAAAAGGTTGAAAAACGCCACGAAGCCAAGGAAGGCAAGAAGGGCGAAAAAGCTGAGGACAAGCGAGAGAAAAAGTCTAAAAAGAAGTAACGACTTAGGCCCCGAAAGGGGCCTTTTTCGTTTATTCTTTGAATAACGCCGGGGGTGCCCCCGGAACCCTGCATGTCTCCCGTTGGAGGTTTCTAATGATTTACCTACTCGATAGGATGGCTCGAGCCGAAACTGAGGCTGATAAAGAGCAATTCGTCCGCGGTGTTTTAGGTCTAGACAAATTCCACGCTGGTTCAATGGTAACTGGTTGGATTGCAGGAAGTCTAATCTCTAAAGCAATCGTGGGCCGTAAATGAGATTATCCGAGAGACTTAGAAACTCCATCAATGAAGGCGCCCGCCTAGATTCTGCGGCAACTACAAAGGCCCTACACGACTGGTGCCTTAGTTATGGCTGGCCTGCAGAGGTCGTCAATAACCTATCCGTAATCAATGATGGTGGAACCTATACTATTTACTATCCACCGTACCTAACATCTAAGATCAATGATCTTGAGTATGGTACCCAAACCTCAGCCCCTCAATATGTTCTACGAGGATTCTTAGAACAGATTAATGACGCTGCCTACGCAAAGGGTATTTTGGGGGCGATGTTCTAATGCCATTTATTCTTAATGAAGATAAAGCTCTAAAGCTAATGCTTACAGGAGTAACCGTATCTGACAGCGGTAATCCAGCTCGTCCAGTAGGTGTATGGTTTGGTCAACCAGATCTAGAAATCCGTGCACAGTCATACCCATATATGACCATAGATTTCCTAGGTTATAACGAAGACTTTGCTAGAGCTCATCGCGGTGAGATTCAAATGCCGTACTTCCCTGAAGGAGCAAACACCTCAGAACAGTACGTAACAGAGTTTCCGATTCCAGTCTACCTTGACTATCAGATCACAACTTGGGCACGTCAGCCAAGACATGATCGACAGATTATGGCAGAGATGGCAACCGGACAACGCATACCTCTACGGTATGGGTTACTAGTAGTCCCAGAAGATAATACGGTTCGCCGTATGGATTTTTTGGGTTTTGCAAAAAAAGATACAACAGACGAGAACGGAAAGCGTCTATTCTCTAATGCTTACACCATTAGAGTAAGCGCTGAAATCTTGCCTGTTGTTCTTTCTGAAATTGTCCCTGTGACAGAAACCAACGTCTCGCTCAATAGCCAGCCTACTGAATTCACCACAATATCTTCATAATACGGCACCCCTAAGAAAACCAACTAACCCTAAGGAGTAAAACAGATGGCTACATATAGCCGGCCAGGAGTCTTCATTAATGAAGTCGCCCTGCCTCAAACAATTGAATCTGCAAACAACGGTGCGTCGCGTGGCGCATTTGTTGGTAAGTTTGCAAAGGGTCCAACGGCTTCACCAGTACTTGTAACAAGCTGGTATGACTTCGTTAAGACCTTTGGTGGACTGTCAGATTCATTCCCAGCAACTTGGGCTCTCTATGCCTTTTTCGCTAATGGCGGACGTCAGGTATACGTAAAGCGTGTTGTGGGTACCAGCGCAGCTGCAGCAAGCGTCACTCTTCGTGATCGTGCAGCAACCCCAGTATCTACGCTTACCTTAACTGCATCTAATCCAGGTGCTTGGGGTAACAGCCTAAAGGCAGAAGTAACTTCTGCATCTACTACAACTTTCAACTTAATCATTTCTGATGCAAGTGGAGTAGTAGAACAACATACTGACCTAAGCATGTCTACAACAAGCTCACGTTACGTAGTTTCTTACGTTAACTCAAGCTCAAGTTTTGTAACAGTAACTAACCTAAACTCTTCTACAGCTGCCCCAGGTAACCAACCAGAAGTAGCTGGACAAAAAGACTTTACAAGCGGTGCAGACGGAGCTACGCCTACCCGTACAAACTATCAAACTGCTTTGGCTACATTTGATCCTATTAATAGCCCACTTCTAATTAACAACCCAGATGCAGCATATACATTTGCATCAGGTGGAACTACAGGTGATCGTGCAGCTGCAGTTCTTCTACAGGCAGACGTAGCAGGTTATGCTGAAGCTCGTGGAGATGCTTTTGCGATTGTTGATCCTCCAGCCGGCCTAACAGCTGCTGAAGCAATCACATACGCAGCTGATGTTAAGGCAGGTTTTGCTGCCTCTGGAGACGGTGGAAACACTGCAACTTACTTCCCATGGGTAGTAGTTCCAGATCAGCTAAGCGCAGCAAGTTCAGCAACACGCATCCTTCCTCCTGGCCCAGCAGCTATGGGTAAGTTCCTAGATACAGACGCTACTCGCGGAGTGTTTAAGACCCCAGCTGGTTTTGGTACTCGAGTTTCAAATGCTGTGGCTCTAGAGCGTTCTTTAACCAACACAGAACTAGATTCTCTAAACGTTGCAGCAGCCCCAGTAAACGCTATCCGTAACGTTCCTGGTGCAGGAATTGTTATCATGGGCGGTCGTACCATGAATAACACCCCAGGTGAGCGTTACATCAACGTTCGCCGTTCAATGATTTTCTTAAAGAAAGAACTTACTGATCGCAGTGCGTTTGCAGTCTTTGAGAATAATAGCGAACGTCTCTGGAACCAGATTCGTACGTCTTTGGGTAACTTCCTTCGTGACTACTGGTCACAAGGTGGTCTACGCGGTACCTCCCCAGCACAGGCATTCTATGTTAAGTGCGATGCTTCAAATAACACGCCACAGCAAATTCTTAGTGGTCGCGTTAATATTGAAATTGGTGTGGCCGTAGAGTACCCAGCAGAGTTCATTGTGATCAGCATTGGGCAGATCACCGGAAGCGCTTCGGCGTAAGGAGATAACAAAAAATGGCTAATGCATTTACTAACGTATTGTCTACGTTAGCAACGGATCCAGTCCGTAACTTCCGGTTTCTGGTAGAGTTCCTACCTCCTACCGGAGGCGTTACCCCTAATTGGTCTTTTGATGCCAAGATGGGATTCACTTCTGTTTCAGGTCTAACTGTTGCAACAGAAGCTATTCAGTACCGTGAAGGTGGTTACAACACAACTGTTCACCAGCTTCCTGGTCAAACTTCATTCAGCCCGGTTACATTTAGCCGTGGTGTGATGCTAGAAAACTCACAAAACTATAAGTGGATGCGTCGTCTGTTCTCAGTAATTAGCTCAGGCGCAACTGCTGGTGTTGGTGCAGACTTCCGTTGCGATATCGATATTAAGGTTCTCAGCCATCCAAATGCTGCTGGCCTTACTGTTGGCTCTGCAACAAATGCTACTAAAGCAGGAGAGGCAGCAGACCCACACGTAGCTCTACGTTTCCGCATTTACAACGCATGGATTACTAACCTCTCATACAGCAACTTGGATGCCGGCGGCAACAGCCTCATGGTTGAAGAAATGACTGTAGTTCATGAAGGTTGGGATGCTACATACGCAACTGACTACACTGCATCAGCAGCTGTATTCAATAACGGCGCTATTCAAGGCTCAGAGAACACAAATCAGTAACTAACAGAAGGTATATAAAATGACTACACAGACTCTAAATGCCGCAGAAAATCCGGCATTGGCAAACAAGATCGCTCAAGAAATTACTAAAGTTCAGGTCGAGGAGACGGTGGGATCGGTACCTACTATTACGATCCCATCGCTCCCCGACACAAACATCGAGTTGCCTGGCGGGTTTTACGACCCACTAGACGACCAGTTAGTTACTACTGCAGAGGTTAGAGAACTAACCGGTGGAGATGAAGAAGCTATTGTTAAGATCTCTGAACCAGGAAAAGCTCTAATGACCATTCTGGAGAAAGCTACGGTATCTCTAGGTGGCAAACCAGCAGATAAAGAAACACTAAGTATGCTTTTAGCTGGAGATCGTGAGGCACTACTTCTAGCAATTAGACGAGTTACTTTCGGTAATGAAGTTGAACTAGAGGCTGTTTGCAGTCGTTGCCCAGAGTTACAAACCTTTGTAGTAGATCTTGAAAAAGACGTAGAGGTTAAGTCTTTGGATGACAGAATCAATGACCGTAGATTTACACTTGACCTAAAAGTAGGTAAAGTAAAAGTGGCTCTCCCTACAGGAGATACACAAAACAAGCTTGTCAATGCTTCTAATAAGAACACTGCCGAGCTAGACACACTGCTATTAAGCAACTGTGTATTAGAGATTAACGATGTCCCAGTATTGGGTCAAGCTCAAATTCGTAACCTTGGTATAAAAGATCGTAGAACTATCTTAGAAGAGATTGCAAAACGCAATCCTGGTCCATTGCTTAGTGAAGTAAAGAAGGCCTGTAAAACGTGTGGCCAGGAGGTAGAACTGCCATTAACACTGGCAGACTTGTTTCGTTCATGAGACAAGCTACCAAATGCTCATCGACTCTTATGATGTTCTAGCTCAGTTTTATCCGGGCTGGTCATTAACAGAGTTACGAAATTTGTCGGTAAGAGAACGATTAGTTTTCATATCTAAAGCAGCTGCAAGACCTAAGGTGGTGACATAGAAGTGGCAGAACGCGATCCCAAGGGAAACATTGGGCTAGACTCTTTCGCCCAAGAGGGCAAGAAAGCTATTGAGGGTATCAATGGCGCTATGGAAAAGGGTCTAGAAACTGCTGTCAAAAAAGCTACCCAGCTAGAAAAACTTTACGACCGAATATATAAGACCGTAGATAAGACTGTAAAAGCTCAAGAAGGAAAGTCTTCTAGCAGCCTTGGTCTAGCCTCTATGGGTCCAGGTGCACAATCTTTAATGAATGGCACTTATGGCGGCGGAGGTATGGGCCGTGGCCAGATGCTTGGTCTTGCTGCAGTAGGTTTGGGTGCCGCTGGTATGGGCATTATGCCAAGCACTATGACAGCTGTTACGCAACGCTTAGCTGCAGAACAAATTGCTATGTACTCTCGTGGCGCTGGCGGTGCTCGTGGAGTGATTACTAACGCCAACAGCATGGTTGGTCGTGGAAACATGACCAGTGCTATGGGTCCAACTATGGCCATAGGCCAGATTCTTTCTCAGGGTGGTTACGGAACTAACTCCCTAAGTACTAAGAACATTATGGGTCAGCTTGGCGGTATGAGCGCTGCTTCTGGAATGGCTAACGAGGGAGCAGCTGGAGCGTACGCAAGTCAAAACAGCATGGTATTGCTTCGTCTTGGTGTGCGTCTTAGAGATGCTCAAGGCAACCTAAGGCAACCAAATGAGGTTGTAAACGACATCTACAATCGTCTATACCGGGGTAATGATCCTAAAAACCCTGAAGCAATGTTTTCTCCAAACAGCATTGATTACCAAACTATTATGGCTGCTGCTGGCGGAGACCCTGCAACATTCCAGCTGTACACAAGCATGCTTATGCTTAGGTTTAAAAATAGAAAGCCTTTAACAGCAAGTCAGATGAAAAATGCCGGCGGTGTTCTAAACACTATGGGCATAAAAGGAAGCGTACAGGGCAATAACTTTAATTTTCAAAGCTCTCAAAATAGACTGCTACAAGCTACGGAACAAGGTTCGGTAGCTGGCTATAACGCATCTCTAACTATGGCCGCAGGCGTTAACAATGGTATGGCTGCATTTGGCGAACTTCTGCCACCAGTAGTTCAAGGACTTGCTGCGTTAAAGGGCGTACTAGAAACTCTACCTATGGCTGGAGGTGCTGGAGCAACTATGTCCGGTGCCGCAGGCGGTATTGCACAAATGTTAATGATGCGTGCAGCACTTGGTGGGGGGGCTGGAAAAGCAGCTGCAGGAGCCGCAGCAGCGGGTAAAGGCGCAAGCGCCCTAGGAAAGGGAGTACCTATTCTAGGAGCGGCTATAAGCGGCTACCAAGGCTATAAATCAGGACGAGGCAGTGAAAAATTTAACCTAAGTTCCGTACTTGCATCCGCAGCATTATCTGGTGGTGCTGGAGCTATGTTTGGTGGTTTGCCTGGAGCTGTGATTGGTGCCCTTATAGGTGGCGGCTCAAACGCTGCAGGTCAGCTATTTGGTATGAATCAAGGTGGCGGACAAACAGGTCAAGCTAGCGGAGCTCAGGCTAACCCTGCTAATGCTGCAGTAATAAACCCAGGTCAAGGATATAGAGTATCTTCTGATTACGGAACTCGTAAGGACCCTAACGGAACCGCTAAGCAACACCACGGCGGTATTGATTACGCCATGCCTGTAGGAACTCCAGTATTGGCAGCAGCTGACGGAATCGTAGACACAGTAACTACGCAAGGTGGGGGTCAAAGAAGTTTTGGACTGTACGTAGTACTAAAGCACGATGGCTTCTTTACATATTACGCACACCTTAGTAAAGCACTTGTAAAGGTAGGAGACGTTGTTCGTCAGGGACAACAAATTGCTCTGTCCGGAGGTGCTAAAGGAGCACCTGGATCGGGATCATCTACTGGACCACACCTTCATTTTGAAGTAAGAAAAGACAAGGGATCTAAGAGTGAAGATCCTAAGGGTTGGTTTGGAAAAGTAAAGTCTAGTATATCTAACCTATTTAAAAGCAAATCTGACGCCTACAAAGATTTTGATTGGTCTTCTCCTAGCGGCTTAGATAGTGGATCTAGAAAAGACATTATGGGCGGTAGTCGATTAGCACAGTTAATTGCTCAAAAGGGACCGCTAAGTTATAACGACATCTCCGATGGAGATATGTTGGCTTGGGCAAAAGCACACAGCACATCTGGCGTAAGCGATTTCTTAGAATCAGCCAAAGGCAATTCTGTAATGGATGCCGCATCAGGCGATGCCGGAGGTATGGCTTTTGGTTCACGTAAAGGTTTGTTAACTGCACTTCATAAGCAAGGT
>Ga0315907_10004390_pt1 | contig 15880 bp, 15 predicted proteins | sample LakEriMetagenome_3_FD_203525 | JGI IMG/M metagenome (GOLD analysis project Ga0315907, IMG submission 203525) | Freshwater fungal communities from buoy surface, Lake Erie, Ohio, United States - Buoy 12 MA123 | ecosystem: Environmental > Aquatic > Freshwater > Lake > Lake biofilm | place: USA... | reverse complement strand
TTATTGTTTCGAGTGCTGTTGATGGGAGTGGGAATTTATTTTTGAGTGGTAGCTTAGATAATACGAATGTGTATGTATTAAAACTAACTCCATTGGGTGTTGTTGACTCTACGTTTGGGCTTAATGGCATTTTTAATTACACGTTTAACGGGCGAGTTAAAGGAATGAAATTGATGGCTAACGGGAACATTCTATTACCAGGATCAAATAGCAATAGCATGTTTGGAATCGGGTGCGCACTAATGATTTTACCCAATGGAACTATTGATAATACATTTGGAGTAAATGGCTTGCGTAATTTCAATTTAAACAATGATTCTGGAACCCACTGGCTAGAATCCTTAATGGAATTATCCAATGGTGATTGGATTGCGGCATCATCTTCGAATGGATTTTTATTTAGAAAATTTACCGAGACCTCTCATGTTCCATATATCTATGAGAATAATGGTGTTTTAACAACCATCGATGCTGCGAGTTATCAATGGTACTTAAACAATGAGCATATTCAAAATGCAACAGAAAGTACTTATACAGCTCAGCAAAATGGGTCATACACTGTAATGACAAGCAATAATGATGGCTGTTCCAGATTGAGCGGAGCCTATAATATGATTTCGCTTGGAATTGAAAAGGAGATTGCTTCTGGGATTTCCATTTATCCGAATCCTTCAAATGGACTTTTCACTTTAAAGGGAAATGCGTCAAACAGCAAATTGCAACACGTTAAAGTTCTAAACATGATGGGATCTGTGATTTTTTCATCCAACACAACCCAATCCAATATGGTTGTGGATATTCAAAATTCCCCATCTGGAGTGTATTTCATAGAACTCCATTTTAACAGCGGCAAAGTGGTGTTCAAAGTGGTGAAACACGACTAAAAACAACTGTTTTAATGTCCTAGATAGTCTAAAAACTCATCCCGCTTTCTGCGCGAAACCGTCAAGTGTTCTCCGTTGCTCATTTCCACATAACCTCCATCTTGCCGAATAAATTTCTTGAGATGTTGCACGTTAATGAGGGAAGAATTATGGATCCGATAAAACCCTTTATCGCTGAGTTGTTGCTCATATTCTCCAAGCGATTTGGATGATATTATGGACGCTCCTCCTTCTAGTTGAAATGTTGTATACGGACCATCAGATGTGCAATAAAGCACCTGACTAATCTCAATAAATACAATTCCTTTGTCGGTTGGGATGCTTATTTTCTTAACCTGCTGCTGAGTTTTCATATACTCGAGAAGAGCATCCATAGCCGGATTCTCTTCTCGTTTCAGTAATTTCAGTTTGTTTACAGCACTTTTCAATTCATCTGCATCAATGGGTTTAAGCAAATAATCAAGGGCCGAAACTCGAAAGGCCTTCAATGCAAATTCATTGTAAGCTGTGGTGAAAATGATTTGTATTTTAAGTTTGCTTAGTTTTTCAACGAGTTCAAAACCATTCATTTGAGGCATTTCTACATCCACAAAAAGCACATCGGGTTGTAGGAGTGGGATTGCTTCTGCTGCTTCTAAAGAAGATGTAAAGCTTTTAATCACCTCAACGTCTTTACAATGACGCTGTAATGTGTATTCAAGCACCTCTATTCCACTGGTTTCATCGTCAACAATGACGGCTCGTATGGGAGAATTACTCATGGTATTTCTTGTTCGTTTTTAATTAAAGCTATCTTTAAAAGCATCGTTGTTCCCGTTGGATTTCCAAATTCGTCTTTCTTATCAATAATTTCAACCGCCTTCCCAAGAGAAAAACCGGCATTAAAATTTTCAATGCGATTAAAAGTTACCTCCATGCCATGCGATTTGTCTTTAAGCAAAGACTTGCTCTTTAATTGCTGAGCAGCGTCTCTTCCAATACCATTATCATCAATCGAAATTTCCAGATATCCGCTTTTTTCTTGAAGTGAAATTGTTAGTACCCCCGGTTTTTCTTGATGCAAAAGTCCATGCCAGATAGCATTCTCAACAAAAGGCTGAATAATCATAGGAGGAACCAATGTCGAGTGTATATCGATACTCGAATGGATTTGAATATTCCAAGAAAATTTATTGGCGAAGCGCTTATTCTCTATTTCAATATAGAGATTCAAAGCCATCAATTCGCTCTCTAGCGCAATGTGTGTTTCGCGTGAATTGTCAAGAATTAATCGAATTAATCGGGCAAATTTCGAAACATAGGCAGATGCTTCGTCGGGTTTGTTTTTAATGATATAACTATTAATGGAGTTCAAACTATTGAAGATGAAATGTGGATTCATCTGACTTCTCAACGCTTTGTTTTCGAGTTCGTTGAGCTGCTTTTGCAATAGGTTTTTTTGATGCGCTTTTTTTCGAATTTGATTCACTCGATATCTATAAATGAGCGCAATGAGTATTCCTGTTATGAGTATCAGACTTAGTAAAAACCACGAAGATTTCCAAAAAGGAGGCTGAACAATAAGCGTTATAATTTTTTCTCCGGAACACCATTCTCCGGCTCCATTTTTAGCACGTAAACGAAAGGTATATGTGCCGTTTTCTAAGTTGCTGAATACTACATTTCCTTCTTTACCTGTCAAAACCCAGTCTTTGTCGATCCCTTCCAACTTCGAATAATAATAGTAATCGATGGATGAACCGATATCGGGGATGGTAAATTGAAAACGTATATAATTTTGTGAGTGGTCTAACTTAATTGTATCAAGAGAATTATAGGGTTTACTTGATTTATACGGTTTTAAAAAAATATCTATATCGGTTATATAGATTGTTCCAGCTTGATTTTTAATTAAAATATCCTCGGGTTTAAAGCGGTAGGCAATGTCCATCCCTCCCATATAGATATAACCATCGTCATGATATTGAATAACATTCGATTGAGCTATTTCGAATCCTTGCTTTTTTGTGAAATTTCGAATCAGACACGTTTCTACATTTACAACCGAAACCCCTTTTTCGGATAAAGCCCAAATATTTCCTTGATTGTCTTTTGTGAGAGAAAAAATTCGTGAACTCAGGAGTCCTTGGTTGGCAGTTAAATAGATTAGCTTTCCTGAAATTGGGCTGAAACGAGCAAGTCCAATACTAATCATATTGATCCAAATATTGCCATTCTTATCCTCCAAAACCTCTTCCACATTTCCTTGAAGAATGCTCTCCGAAGGATTGCCATCATTAAAGAACCGGACCAATTTACTAGTAGGATTATATTGAAACAGACGTTTTTGGTCGTTTACTATCCAAATGTTACCCTTGCTATCGCCAAATAATTGTTGAAGTTCGAGTGTTTCGAGTTTGCTCGATTTTTTAAATTCTCCCGATTTATTTACTAGTTGTCCAGAAGATTCATCCCAACAAAAAAGGACGTCTTTTAACGAAAGCCAAAGTCGATTCTTGGAGTCGTATGTTATTGTCGAAACAGCAGTTTCAATGGGTAGTGCATTCGGCAATTGAACGCGTGTTAATTCATTCGATTTGGATGATGAAAACTGAAGTAATCCTTTTGATGTTGCTAAATAGTAGGTTCCTTGTTTATGGCGCGATTTCAAAGAGGAAAATATCACAAGGTTTCCTCGTGTGCTGTTTAAAGGAATTTCATATTTAGCGAAACCCGTTTTTTTGGAAAAGGCATAAACGCCATTTCTATAATAGGTTCCTGCATAAAAGAGGCTATCGTTGTCAAATGGTAAAAAGGTGGAAATTACATTTATCCCATTCTCAAAATCAAATTTCAAATTGCTTCCATCAAACTCAAAAATGGATTTCGGTCGCTGCGATATGCGGGTAAAACCATCGTTGGTTCCTAAAAAAATGTCCTCTCCTGTTGGGTAAATGGAAATACCGTCTTCTAAATTGGGCGTTTTACTTGATGTCTTATTTTCAATAGTTAAGTAGGAGTAGTTCTTTGTTACAATATCCAAGATGCCAAATCCATGATAATACGATGTAAATAGAATTTTTTGGTCACCTATAAATGCAAAATCGTTGATTTTATTAGCGTAACCAGAGGAGAGTTTATCGACTTCAAAATGCTTCCATTGTTTAGTTGTTGGAGTATATGCATAAATGCCATCAACCCAAGTTCCCAAATAAATATCTCCCAATTGACTTATTTGAATGCGTTGAAATAGATTTTTATCCGTTTTCTTTAATCCGTTTTTCTCTCGTTGTTCAATTTTTTCATGCTTCAAATTGTTGGGGTTGAATTTTACAAGGCCATCACGGGTTGAAATCCAAAACATGCCAGCCTTATCCATTTTAATGTCTTTTATTTCATTAAAATTGTAACCGTCTTTTCGATCATCGAAGGATACTAAATGAAATTGGTCTTTTTCTCTGTCGTAGCGAGCGATTCCTTTTCCAAAAAAGCCAATCCAAAGCTCTCCGTTTTTATCTTCACAAACTGCCGTAGGATGATTATTGGGCGTCCTATTTGAGGCGCGCGATTCTTGGAAATAGCGTTTAAATTGATTGGTTTGTGGATTAAAGCTATTCAATCCATTATCTTGAGTCGAAATCCATAGCAATCCTGTTTTATCCTGATAAAGATGAATAATGAGATTGCTGCTTAAGCTATTGGTGTCAGTTGGGTCGCAGGTAAAATTCCTAAAACGCACCCCATCAAATCGAGACAATCCCGAATGTGTGCCAATCCAAAGAAATCCATTTCGGTCTTTGGCAAAACAGCGAACGGTATTATCTGGCAGGCCTTGCTCAACAGAAAAATTAAAATAACGATATGCGTTTTTTTGTGCACTCACCCTTAAACAATTTAAGAGGAGAAACACAACTAGAAAAACACAAAACGGATATCTGATTTGCACAAAGAGTTCAATTACTATGCATTAACAAAGCTAAAAGATTGCATGCTTAAATAAGCAACTCAATTAATAACTGGTTGAATTATAGAATAACTGGTTAATGTTTGATACAAATAAAAAAAGCCGTCCAAAAATGAACGGCTTTTCAAATAAATCAAATATTGATCAAGGGAAAACGCCCAATGAATTATACGACTGAGCAATTTTCTTGATTGCGACAACAAAAGCGGCTGTTCTTAAATCTGGAACGCCTTTTCCATTGTGAAGCTCATCGCGAATCGCATGGTAAGAAGAAATCATCGTGTCTTCAAGACCCGAATAAACAAGTTGGAGTTCATCCGCTCCTCGTTGAATCATTTCTTTTTGTGCAGCAGAAGCTGTATTGCCGGTCATTTCTTCAACATACGAAATCATGCTGCGGCCCATTCCTTCTTCCCAACGTTTTCCAAGTCGTCCAAAACGAACGTGACTCAAGTTTTTCAACCATTCGAAATAAGAAACCGTAACACCTCCTGCATTCAAATAAATGTCTGGGATAATATAAATTCCTTTTCTATTCAGGATTTCTTCTGCTTCTGCAGTTACAGGACCATTGGCAGCTTCTCCAATAATTTTACACTTAATACGGTCTGCATTATCGATGTTGATTTGATTTTCCAATGCAGCAGGAATCAATACATCGCATTCTAATTCAAGAGCAGCCAATTTATCAATGGTTGTTGTGCCTGGAAAATTTAATATGCTTCCTGTTTTGTTGCGATGTGCTTCAAGCGCCATTGGATCAATTCCATCTTTATTGAAAATCGCTCCATCCCACTCTGCAATGGCAATAATTTTTCCGCCACCTTGATGAACAAACTTGCACGAATGAAAACCTACGTTTCCAAAACCTTGAACAACAAATGTTTTTCCTTGAACACCCGGAGTAAGACCCCATTTAGCACAATCTTCGGCAACACTTAATGCTTCACGAATTCCGTAAAAAACACCCAATCCAGTTGCTTCTTTACGGCCTCTAATTCCACCTTGTGCAACAGGCTTCCCTGTAACACATCCTAAAGCATTGATATCGTTCGGGAAAAATGTTTGGTATGTGTCTACAATCCAAGCCATTTCGCGTTCTCCGGATCCATAATCTGGAGCAGGAACATCGATACCAGGGCCAATGAAGTTTTTCTTAATCAACTCCGATGTGTAACGACGTGTAATACGCTCTACTTCATCAGAAGACAGTTTGCGCGGATCAATTTTAATTCCGCCTTTTGCTCCACCAAATGGAACATCAACAATAGCACACTTGTATGTCATCAGAGCCGAAAGTGCCATGACCTCGTCTTGATTAACTCCCATACTATAGCGAATTCCACCTTTTGTAGGAAGTTTGTGATGACTATGCTCTGAGCGATATGCTTCAATTACTTCATACGAATCTCCTATTTTCACAGGAAAACGCATTTTATATACGCTGTTGCATTGTTTAATTTGCTCTAAAATTCCTTCTGGTACATCAAGAAATTTAGCTGCGCGATCGAAATACTTGAGAACGTCATTAAAAAATTCGCCCTCGTTTTTATCCGTAATGTTTGACATAAACGGTTTTTTTATAGGTTGATAATTGGGATTAACTGAGCCAAACGTACACAAATTTTTAAGTTTGGAGGGTTTTAAGAAAAGGAAATATTTCTTTGTAAATCAACGAATTACGTTTTAATTGCAAATGCAAGTCTTATTGTGGGATTTACAAAAAGGCAAAAATTCACCAAGGGCTTTAGTAAAAACGATTACAATGTTAGGGCTCTGGCGAAAAAAGTGCTTTTAATTCGGTTGCCTCGTTGGGTTTCATTTTGCCAGCTAAGATCAAGCTTAATTGTCGCCTACGAAGTGCTCCATCAAACCGCATTTTTTGCAATTCGGTTTCAGGAATGGTTTCAGGAACGGCAATAGGATTCCCCAATTGATCTACGGCGACGAAGGTGTAAATTGCCTCGTTGTGTTTTATACGCTCTCCGGTAGAATGATTCTCAACCCACACATCGATAAAGATTTCCATCGAGGAGGAGAATGAGCGCGAAACAATGGCTTCCAACGTAACTATATCGCCTAGTTTTATGGGTCTGCTGAAAGAAACATTATTAACGGAAGCAGTAACAACTACGCGCTTACAATGACGCTGAGCCGAAATAGCTGCTGTAATATCCATCCAATGAAGCAATCTTCCTCCCATTAAATTTCCAAGGGTGTTGGTGTCGTTGGGGAGAACGATTTCCGAAGAAATTGCCATCGACTCACGTGCAAACTTTTGTGTTTTCATAAGCACAAAGATAGTATCCCCAAACTTAAATTACGGCGATTCATTTGCCGATGTTATATTTGTCGCATGTATTTCTTGTACCTCAAGTCAATTCACATCATTTTTATAGTTACCTGGTTTGCCGGCTTGTTTTATATGCCGCGTCTTTTCATATACGATGTGGAAGCTCGCGAAAAGCCAGAGCCCGATCGAAGTATACTTGTGAACCAGTTCCGAATTATGCAAAAACGTTTATGGTTTGGAATAACCTGGCCATCAATGATACTAACTCTGATATTAGGACCCTGGATTGTGATTCATGCAGATCATATTCAATGGTCAGACCGTTGGCTTTTGGTAAAAATCGGATTAGTAATAGGGTTAATTCTCTACCATCTAAGTTTACACTTTATTTTCAAGCAGTTAGGCAAAGATGTGGTAAAGTATTCGTCCAATCAACTTCGCATTTGGAACGAATTTGCAACGCTATTTTTGGTTGCTATTGTTTTTATAGTGGAACTCCAAAACACCTTAGATATGCTCTATGGACTTTTAGGTTTGTTGGGTTTAATTGCCGTATTGATGATTGCGATAAAAATATACAAACGCAAAAGACTTGCATTTGAGAAAAGTTCGGTAGAATAGACCTTATTGATTTATCGGATTAGCAACCAAGCTTCTTCGTTCAATCCTTTTTTGATTGCACTTAATTCGCTGCTCGCTTCATTTACACTTGCATAACTACCATAAACAACGCGGTAAAGACCAGCAGGCGTTTTATCTAAAACGAAAGAATTAAACCCTTTTTCATTTAAATAATCAACCGCACCACTTGCATTTTGTTCGGTCGAATAACATCCCGCAACAATAAATATTTTTGCACTCTCTGCACTAAACGACTCAACGGCAATCTCTTGAACAGATTTCCGAACAGCGGGCAATTCCTTCTCATCAATTGCACGAAGGGCGAAAGAAGGCGCAACTTCACTGCTAGAGAATATGCTAAAGTCCGACTTTGAAATGCCTTTCCCTTCTGGAAGATTTGCGTTAATTGCGATAAGAGCTGCCAATAAAAGTACAGGGGCGGATTTTAAAATGGATCGAATAGGAAACTTCCGACTTTGTTTTACTGGAGAAACAACTGGACGATTTACAAAAACAAGATCCGGGCGTCTTTCTGGAGAAGCAACACGATTGATTGGACTCACTTGCAAGGTATAAAGTCCGAAAGATTCTGTCAGGAAATTTTGGGTTGTGAATGCTCTAAACTGAAAGTTTCGCTCAACGTCCGAATGAAATTGTCCAACATGATTCCAATCCACTCGTTCACCAGCTAATAGCCTCTCATTAAGCGTATCTGCATAAGCCAAAAGGGTTGTTCTGGATTCTGAGAAGGATATATTTTCGTTTTTAGCATACTGATTCACAAGTAGGCCATCGTCTGTTCTTAAATTCCGATTGAATGCCAATTGCTTTAAGGGCATTTGGAAAACATGCGAAACAGGATGCACGCGCGCAGATGCATAATTGCCAATTAAGCCACCGAAACCAGGCAAAACAATGCAATCATGAACATACAACAGTTCCGCTACAGCACTTGCTACTTGTTTATTGACTAAAGAGAATTTTACGTGATCCATTTGTGCAAATATAACACGCTTTTTTTCAGATAAAGCGGTCTTGTATTTTTTTTAAATCTTGCGGGGTATCGATACTCCAACTTTCGTGGTCACTTATTGCTGTCATTATTTTATAGCCGTTTTCAATCCATCGAAGCTGCTCCAGTTTCTCGGTGTTTTCTAAAAAAGAAGGTTCTAATACTGCTATTTTGAGGAGCGTTGCAGCTCGGTATCCATACAATCCGATGTGCTGAAAATGCTTCTCCAAATTGAGCGGTTTCTTTGATTCTGCATCTCTTTCGAATGGAATAGGCAATCGACTAAAATAAATTCCATGACCATAAATATCGCGAACCACTTTGATCATACTCGGGTTCAGGATGTCGTCCGAACAGGAAAAGCGCCTTACCAAAGTAGCCAATTCAACTTCCGGTTTTTGGAAACATGAACAAAGCGTATCGATTTGTGTCGGATCCACAAAAGGTTCGTCGCCTTGAATATTAATAACAACAGCATTGTCTTGAATACTGGTGTTTAAAGTCCGAACCACCTCGGCACAACGGTCTGTTCCGCTTGGATGTTCAGCAGAGGTCATCATCACTTCGGCTCCAAAAGAGCGAACCTCTTGCACAATCCGCTCATCATCGGTGGCAACTATAACGCGCTGCAAAAATAAACTCTGCATGGCTTGTTCTACAACCCGGCGTATCATGGTTTTCCCGTGTATTTCTACAAGTGGCTTCCCCGGAAAACGACTACTAGCATAACGTGCGGGAATAACTCCAATAAATTGAGGCTTAGTCATGCTTCAAATATACATGACTAAGCCTTTGATTTTAATGAATTAAAAGAAACTAAATAGGGCCTACTGAAAATTCAGACCGCGCAGCAGCATCGCTAGATAATTGCAGCAGATGTTAGGCAATATGGCGAAGCTGTATAAATATCACTGCGAGCCGCTGGAAATGAAGCAGATGTTTTATTTATCTGGCGATGCTGCTTCGCGGTCTGACTAACGAAAAAACTTCATGTTCTATAATCCATTGTGCGCAAGAACTGCCGAATTAGCAAGAAATTTCTCGCAATAAAAATGACTGCGTGTTTTTCAATAGGCCCAAAATATTTGTGTTAGACTCTTACTATTTGAGATGCGTTTTTTGGCGAAAATGAAAGCTTGCCGGTGGATTGTCCGTTAGTGAAATCTATTTTTTCCTGCAGCTGTTTCCTCAAAAAACGGATTTCATCTTCCAAATGATTTATAAATACATCGTGAGGATTACTTTGATTTTCAGGCTGCTCAAATGAAAACAGCTCAATTAAATTGATTTCAAGAGCTTCTGCTATTTTCTCTAAACGTTGAATAGATAATGGGGAAACGCCTCTTTCAATGCGATGATAACTGGATGTGTCTATTCCTAAATACGATGCTAAATACTCTTGGGATAAATTTTTTTGCGTGCGAATCTCGCGGACTTTGTCTGTAATTTTCATAATAGATATATGTATTAATATGTATATCGATGCAAAATATAAATAATTTACTTTCGATGGGTTGCGCATAGCGAAAATGTTTTGCATATGGCGCAATAGAACTTTATTGATCTACATTATATATTTGCATAAACACATTTACGCCATGAGCAAATAAATAAATGGAGTAAAGCATTCGGGAGATTGCTTCACTCCGGCAGCAACGTTCGCCTCACCTGTATTGGAAGCGTTATCAATTATTTATAAATCCTTTTATTATATTTTATGAAAACAATTACTTCTATTTTATTTTTAATGATGGTCGCGTTAACACACAATTCAAAAGCGATTCTACCCTATTATTCTATTGAGTCAAATTACATTGAGCCGGCATCACCATGTACAATAACTGTTACTGTTACAGTTTCAGGTAAAATAGGTAAAAAGGGAGATTGCCTGGGATTTGGTTTTGGGTGCCTTAATATTGATGTTGATATTGATAAATCACGAACTGTATCTGGATTATTTAACCAACCAGCTGGACAATGTGGGCTAGTTTTCGAATACAGCAGTCCTTCAAGTCTAACAATATCCTACTTAGCCGATAAAGTTACCTCCTCCGATTTTGTAGTGGATGCCGACTATGTTCTTCCTTCCTACATCTGCAAAAATTTGGGTGTTCAATCGATGACCATTCTTAAAGGCTTATATAAAAGCGCTGTCGATTCAAAGGGCGTTTGGAAAACAACATTTAAAGTGAAATAAATCGTAACCCCAAAGGTGTCGGTTTATCCGACACCTTACTTACACCTCAAATTATGAAAAAACGAACACTGTTTTTATTAGTTTTCGCAAGTATTACAACTCTTTATTCGTGTAATAAAGTGCTTTTAGTTTTAAGTGGAACGCATTCTCCTCGTTTAGAAAGCGACGAGAGTATATTAAAGCGCGGAAAGGAATTAGGAATTGAGGCTGATAAAGTTCTTGCATATAAAGATTCTGCCTTTTTAAAAATTAAACGTTACACCTCTAATTCATTGTATGTATATGACAAAGAAGGCTATTATTTAAAAATTCAAGAAAATTCAGAAAATCCCAAATGTGGTGGTTCTATGTTAAAAGCGCTGGCGGGATTAGGTTCGGCAACCTATTTTCCACGCGATAGTAGTAAAACCATTGCTAATGAGAGAGGCCTTTGGCAGAAACTTCAAACGAAAGAAGCCTTCACAGAATCAAGTTCAAACAAACACGATTATACGGTTGTATATTATTGGAATCTTTTTACGAGTTTAAAAAGTAATATAGAAGACATTGAGGACATTAAGAATAATATTGCTAAAAACAAGAGCGTCACCTTTAAAGTTATATTAGTAAATCAAGATTTGAGAAGCTCGGATCCAACATTAGCGGGTATTAAACTTTAATAATATCAATTGGTACGAGTGTTTACATGCATTTTTACAATGCTTGCTGGTATTGCTATCTGCCATTGCCAGCCCAGTAATCTTATTAAAAATCAAATTACCAAATCTCTGCGTTCCCTTTGCGTTGAAAATGGAATAGATTCTTCTGCTGTAATGTTTTGCAAACAAGAGCGACTGCTTGCTTCAATTAAAAATCAGTATTGCCAAGTAAATCTTTATAATGATGCGGGCTTTCTAATAGAGCCTGAGACAAAAGGCAGTTTTTTTGAATTAGCTCAACTAGAATTTGTGTTTAATAACCTCAATCAATATAAAGCTCAACATTGCGATAGTTCCATATCCATTGAACTTGAAAAAGAGAATTGGATAATTGGGAACGGTTTTTCATTACAGAATAGCTTTGTAATTGTCTGCTACTGGTCCGCTCGCAAATTTCTTCAGGAGCAAATCTATCGCATGCAAGAGTTGCAAAAATTGAAAGCCCGTTTTGCACATATTCCCATTTGCTTAGTTTTTATAAACCAAGATTTTATCCCATAATAGTTCCGGTTGATTGGCGCTCCGAATTCTAAACGCCTAAATCAACGTAAATGAAATTCATCATTCGTATTGTATTGTTCCATTGCATTCTAAATCCTCTTATGTCTCAAGACGACCCGTGCAAATTTTATATTAAACCAACATACATTGATAGTACAACAGCAAAATCGAAAACAACGAGTATTCAATATTCCCTCATTTCTAACATAAATCTATCTGCATTCAAATTGGAAAACGCTTCACTCGATCGAGCGCGCTCGTTTAAAATTGCTTTATCATCAAACATAAATGCAAAAACAGATATCAAGATAAAGCAATGCATGATTAATATTGAACTAAATGATCTGTCTGGATTCGACTGGATTTCGGATAGTATTTTTCAATTCAACAAAGACCTTATGAACTTCAAATTTGCAATTCAGTCAAATGAAAAAAAGAAAGTTGTATTGAATTTCAATAGCATCGCACAATCTCAGAAATTTAGGACTTTTATATTATCAAGCGATTCAATGGGTCGCCCATTAAAAAAGCAAAACGCTGGCTTTTTCTCACCAGGCATAATGCTTATAAACGGAGGGCTATCCTATAGTGGAAATGCTCGTAACAAAGTCGAACTTGGAATTGCTTCTTTAAAATTAAACTGTTTGGCGAACAAAAAATTGTATGACATACATAACACCAATGAGCTTAGCGGAATTCCAAAGGATACAAGGTATGTCCTTACTGGTGGATTGAATTTACAATCGCTGCTAGAAAAGAATTTAGGAAGCCTGCTAACCTGGGAAAATTCAAGCGTTTGGTTTTATCCAATTGGAAAGGAACCTAAGCTGGAAGTGCAAATAAAAAACGCACTAACTTGGAAACCCCTTTCGAATCTTCAAGCCTGTTTAAGAACAAACTATTCGTACGACGAAAAACGATGGCCCCCGGGATTATGGTCTGCGGAATTCACCCTCGGATTTGTATTTAATCAAAGCAATTAATTTCGAATTGCCGCAACGCCAGGAAGTTCAATACCTTCCATGTATTCGAGCAATGCTCCTCCTCCAGTGCTCACATATGATACAACCTTTGCAATACCGAACTGATTCACAGCAGCAACCGAATCGCCACCACCAACTAATGAAAAGCTTCCGTTTTTTGTTGCCTCAACAATGGCCATGGCAACTTGTCGGGTTCCATTTTCAAATGCTGGCATTTCAAAAACGCCCATCGGACCATTCCATAAAATGGTTTTGCAGGATTTAATCGTTGTTGAAAATAATTCTATCGTTTGTGGTCCAATATCCAATCCCATCCATCCGCTAGGAATAGCATCAACTGCTGTTATTTGGGTAGATGCATCTGCTGCAAACTTGTCCGCAATAACCGCATCAATTGGTAAGTGAATTTGTACACCCTTCTCTTTCGCTTTTTTCAAAAGCTCGAGAGCCAAAGTCAATTGCTCATCTTCCACCAACGAAGAACCAATCTCGCCTCCTAGGGCTTTAATAAAAGTAAAGGTCATTCCCCCGCCTATGATTAAATGATTCACCTTGGGCAACACGTTTTCGATGATGGCAATTTTGCTGCTCACTTTTGCACCGCCCATAATAGCCAAAACTGGGTGTTCGGGATGTTGCATGACACGATCAATCGCATCAATCTCGCCTTGCATCACATATCCAAACAATTTGTTTTCTGGAAAAAATTGCGCAATAACCGCTGTTGATGCATGCGCTCGGTGGGCGGTTCCAAATGCATCGTTCATATACATGTCGCCAAGTGCCGCTAATTTCTTGGAAAATTCAACATCTCCCGCTTCTTCTTCTTTGTAAAAGCGCAAGTTTTCGAGTAATAATACATCGCCGTTTTTCATTTCGCGAACTGCAGATTGAGCAATTTCACCAATGCAATCGCTTGCAAATGAGATTGGCATTCCTAATAACTCTTCCACTTTCGATTGAATGTGTTTCAAAGAAAACTTATCCTCAAAACCGGATTTTGGTCGGCCAAGGTGCGACATTAAAATAACCGATCCTCCTCCTTGAATAACTTTGTGAATGGTTGGAATTGCAGCACGTATTCGGGTATCGTCGGTTACATGAAAGCTTGCATCCAAAGGCACGTTAAAGTCAACACGGATAAGTACTTTTTTATCGGAAAATGAAGCGGTTTCTATAGAAAGCATGGCGGAAATTTTGAATTGCAAATCTCCTAAATTTATTCATTTGGAGTGCAATAACATTCAGAAAATAATCAGAAAATCCGCTTGGGTTTCCTTACTTTCGCTGCATGCAATTCGCCGAAATTCCCGGACTCGAAAATCTTAAGAAACGCCTTCTTCAACTGGTACAGGAAAACCGTATTCCGCATGCTCAGTTATTTGTTGGACCCGAAGGATCTGCGGCTTTGCCCATCGTCATTGCATTTGCGCAATATTTGGCTTGTGAAAATAAAACCGAGAACGACAGTTGTGGCATCTGCGCTTCATGTATTAAATTTCGGAAACTCATCCATCCCGACTTGCATTTTTCAATGCCCGTAAATTGGGAGAAACCTACCAGCGAGTTACATTCTCAACCCTTTTTGGAGAAGTGGCGAAATGAGTTGCTTAAAAATCCCTATCTCGGAATTGACCAATGGGTGGATGCGATTGATATTGGAAACAAACAACCATTTATCTCGAATTACGAAGCCGCTGAAATAATCAAGCGACTCAACTTCAAAGCATTCGAATCGGAATACACGTTCATGATTATTTGGCTTCCTGAAAAAATGCGGACCGAAGGAGCCAACCGTATTTTGAAGACATTGGAAGAGCCGCCGGACAAAACCCTGATTTTTCTGGTAAGTCAACATCCAGAAGACTTATTGGCAACCATTCTTTCTCGAACACAGCTATTTAAAGTTCCAGCATTTACTCCCAATGAAGCCGCTCAAGTGCTTCAGATTAATTCCGGATTACCCCTCGAACGATGCACCATGGCCGCCGAGGTTGCCGAAGGAAATCTTGCACAAGCCCGTTGGCTTTTGGAAAATAGCGAAGAAGCCGAACAGCAATTGGCGCTTTTTAGAAATTGGATGCTCTTCTGTTATGGTTTTCAAGTGGGCGATTTGCTCAAGCTTACCGACACGTTTGCAAAAGAAGGCCGCGAATGGCAAAAAGGATTTTTCGCTTATGCATTATACTTGATTCGCCAAACTTTGTTGATGAATCATCAACCCCAGCTTAACCGACTAACTGCAGGAGAACGCGCATTCCTTGAAAAATTTAGCCGCTTTTTTCACCCTGGAAATTATGCCGTCATAAGCGGCTACATAAGCGAAGCAAGTTTGCATATTGAACGGAACGGACACTCAAAAATCATCTTTCTCGACACCTCGCTTCAAATATCAGATGTTTTCCGAAAAGAAAAGGTGCGGGTTTAGGGTTGTAAACTTTTTTAAGGACGAGGCTCGAATTCTCGTTGACCTCACCCCTAGCCCCTCTCCTCGAAGAGAGGGGAGTTACATTCCGAAAATTTTGGAAGCTTATCTTCAACTGAAATTTGACATTTGAATAGAAAATTCTAGAAAACAGCAGAATCTTCTCCTCTTTCTCCGCCACATAGTGGTCCCTAAGGGAAGATAGGGGCCGGGGGATAGAGGTCAACGGATGCTTATGTGTAAACTTTTTCAAGACGAGTCTCGTTTCCCTCACCCCCAGCCCCTCTCTGCAAGGAAAGGGGAGTTATATTCCGAAATTTTGA